>Ga0335080_10001518_pt1 | contig 22745 bp, 24 predicted proteins | sample Lox_Sample_34_FD_206720 | JGI IMG/M metagenome (GOLD analysis project Ga0335080, IMG submission 206720) | Soil microbial communities from Loxahatchee National Wildlife Refuge, Florida, United States - Lox_Sample_3.4 | ecosystem: Environmental > Terrestrial > Soil > Wetlands | place: USA...
CGGGCCCATGAATGAACGCCAGGTGCTGGGACGCAGCATTCTGCTGTTCGACCGCGTGGATCATGGTCGAGTCGATCGGCAGAAACTGGCCGGGCTCGGCGACGTGCGCACTCCGAGCATCGTCGATCTATTCGTTGCCGTGATGGGCAATCAAGGCGTTTCAACCCAAGGAGGGACCCGATGAACATGCACGCGAATTCTCTGCCGGCGCCGGACACGCAGGCTACCGCGCCTGCAGCCGTGCCGGGCAGCCAGGTCCTGTACTGGTCGGTGCAACGCGAATTGTGGGAGAGCCGCTACCTCTACACGGTGCCGCTGGTGGTCGCCGCCGTAACTGTGTTCGGTTTCCTGATTGCGACCATCGGCCGCGCCCTGGCGACGCCCGATCTGGCGCGGCGCCTCGCGGTGCTGCAGGAGCCCTATCACTTCGCAACGGCGCTGATCATGGGAGCGGCCTTTATTGCGGGGCTGTTCTATTGTCTCGACGCGCTGCATGGCGAGCGCCGCGACCGCAGCATCCTGTTCTGGAAATCGTTGCCGGTCTCCGATCTCACCACGGTGCTCTCGAAGATGACGATTCCGCTGGTGGTTGTGCCGCTGCTCACCATGGCGATTGTCGTGGCCACGGAGTGGATCATGTTGCTGCTGAGCAGCCTGGTCCTGCTGGGAAGCGGCTTGAGTGTCGCGAAGCTGTGGACAGCGATGTCGTTGCCGCAGATGTGGCTGGGACTCCTGTATCACACCGTGACTGTGCACGCGCTCTGGTATGCCCCCATCTACGCGTGGCTGCTGCTGGTTTCGGGATGGGCGCGGCGCGCGGCGATCCTGTGGGCGGCTTTGCCGGCGGTCGCCGTTGGCGTGATCGAGAAAGTCGCTTTCAATACGACGCATTTTGCCGCCTGGCTGCAGTACCGCTTTTCAGGTCCGGAGCACTACGACCTGCCATCACGCGGAGCCTCCGGAGATCCCATGATGCACCTTCATCTTGCGACCTTCTTAAGCACTCCGGGCTTATGGCTTGGTCTGGCGGCGGCAACGATATTTCTCGGGCTGGCGGTCCGGCAGCGCCGCTATCAGGGACCGATTTGATGCGCGCCAATCGCGCCAATTGCGATCGCTCGCGTCAGGAGGACGAAATATGAGCAATGATGTGATGGCGAAATGGATCACGGAAACATCGCCGCGGCTCAAGGCCAGAGTTGCCGGTGCCCTGTATCTTCTCACCTTACTCACCGGAATATTCGCGCAAGGTTTCGTGAGCGCCCGCCTGGTGGTCGAGCGCGATCCTGCGGTAACGGCCGGCAACCTGCTCACCCACAGCGGGCTGTTTCAGTTGGGCTTCGCCGTTTACCTCATTGAAATGGCAAGCCAGGTGGCGCTGACGGCTCTCTTTTATGACCTGCTCAAGCCGGCGGGCCGAACTCTCTCCCTGGTCGCCGCGTTCCTGGGCCTCGCAGGTTGCATCATCAAGACGTGCAGCCGGGTCTTTTTTATCAGCCCTTTGTTCATTCTGGAAGGCGCGCCTTACCTGAATGCATTGAGCCGCGAGCAGTTGCAGGCACTGGCGTTCTTGCTTCTCAAGGTGAATGACCGCGGGGCCGCGATGGCGTTGGTGTTCTTCGGATTCTATGCGCTGCTGACGGGCTGCCTCATTGTCCGGTCCACCTTCTTGCCTCGGATTCTGGGTGTGGTCTCGGTGATCGCCGGATTGGGTTGGCTGAGCTTCCTCTATTTGCCGCTCGGGTACAGCCTGTTCCCTTACGTCGCCGGGTTCGGCCTGCTGGGCGCCGCGGCGCTTATTTTCTGGCTTCTCGTGCTCGGTGTGAATGAACAACGATGGCGGCAGCAAGCCGATGGAAGCAGCGGCTGTGACGTGGCGCCAGGGATGGCATAGCTGGCGATTAAGGAGCGAACCAATGCGATCTCCACTGCTTTTTCTTCACATCGTTTCCGGCACACTGGGGATGCTCTCTGGATTTGTGGCCGTGTTTCTGCTCAAGGGCTCCCGCCGGCATGCCGTCGCAGGAAACGTGTTCTTCGCTTCCATGCTGAGCCTGTCGGCGAGCGGGGTTGTCCTGGCAATTATGAAGTCGCAACCGGGCAATATCCTGGGAGGCACTCTGACCTTTTACCTGGTGGCCACAGCCTGGCTGGCGGCGCGGCGCAGCGAGCAGGGAATCAGCACCTTCGACTGGGGTGCGTTCCTTATCGTCCTTGGCCTCACGGTTTTCGAGCTGGCGTTCGGGACGCAGGCGGCGACCAGCCCATCGCGAGTGAAATATGGATATCCTGCCGGCCCCTACTTCTTCATGGGAAGCGTGGCTCTTCTTGCCTGCGTCGGCGACATTCGCATGCTCCTGCATGGCGGGATCTCGGGTGCACAGCGCATCGCGCGCCATCTCTGGCGGATGTGCTTTGGCTTGTTCATTGCCGCGTCATCCATCTTCCTGGCCCGGGCGCACCTGTTCCCTGCTCTGTTGCGAAAAACCGGGGCGCTCTTTTTCCTGAGCTTCCTGCCCCTGATGCTGATGATCTTCTGGTTGTTTCGAGTCCGCTTCGCGAGAGCGTACAAGAGAAAATTCACTACGGCAGCCGTCACGGGGACGAATTCTCAGGCCCGCAGGCCGTCCGGCTCGACCCAACCGGGGCCGGCTAACACCCTCGCCGGGGGAAACAATTTCATTTCAAGCGGCCAGAGGGCCGTTTGATGGAGAACAACATGAGTTCGACACGCAACCCGGGGCGAGTTGCAGGATTTTTCTATCTGCTGCTTATGGCCGCGCCGATTCGTCTGCTCTACATTCCAAGCGCCCTGTTTGTGAAAGGAAACGCCGCTGCAACTGCAGGCAACATCGCCGCGCATGAAATGCTCTTCCGCCTCGGCATCGTCGCCGACCTGTTTTGCGCCTGCATCCTGATCTTCCTGGTACTGGCTCTCTATCGCTTGCTCCATGGAGTAGACCGGAACCTTGCCGTGCTTATGGTCATCCTGGGCGGGATATTGCCCGCCGCGATCGACTTTTTCAACGTGATGAACGACGCGGCCGCCCTGCTGTTGATACGCGGTGCCGATTTCCTCTCGGTATTCGACAAGCCGCAGCGCGACGCCCTGGCGATGCTGTTCCTGCGTCTGCATGGCCAGGAGATTGCCGCGGCCGAGGTCCTTTGGGGCCTTTGGCTCTTCCCTCTCGGTTGGCTTGCGTTCCGTTCGGGCTTCCTGCCGCGTTTCCTGGGACTGTGGCTGATCGTCAACGGCTTCGCGTACCTGACCACGAGTCTCACCGCGCTGCTCCTGCCGCAATACGAAAATGCCGTCTCCAACGTGACCTTCCCTGCCCTGTTCGGCGAACTGGCATTCATGCTATGGCTGGTGATCAGGGGCGCCAGGCCGGGACCATCGCCGGGCCCGGCGCTTACCGCGGGCGGCTAGTCTTTGCCCCCTCCGCAAACGCGATTTGCGACCCACGCCTGATCGGCATGGGCAAAGCGCGGTAATTCTTCGAGAACCCTACAATATCCGTACCCTTTCCTTCGTCTACAGCTGAGATGGTGGACGTGGCAAGCCTGGAGAAGATGGCACTCGAGGATCGGCGCATCTCCGAGGTCGTCACGCGGGAACAGTCCCGCCTGCGCAATTTCATCCGCCGCCGCATCCCCGATCCCGCCGACGCGGAGGACGTCCTGCAGGACGTCTTCTACAGGCTGGTGGAAGCCAACCGGTTGCTGATGCCGATTGAGCACCTGACCGGCTGGCTCTACCGCGTGGCGCGCAATCGAATTACCGACCTCTTCCGGAAGAAGAAACCGGAGAATTTCAGCGATGCCGCGGGCGAAGACGACGATGGCGCACTGCTCCCGCTCGAGGACCTGCTGCCTTCGCCCGATGCCGGGCCGGACACGGCCCTGGCGCGAGCCATCATTCTTGAGGAACTCGAGCTTGCGCTCGACGAGCTGCCCGATGAGCAGCGCGAGGTATTCGTCGCCCATGAACTCGAGGGGCGCAGCTTCAAGGAGCTCTCGGCGGAGAGCGGCGTGAACGTCAATACCCTGCTGGCCCGCAAACGCTATGCCGTGCTGCATCTGCGGGAGCGGCTGCGCAGCATCTACCACGAATTCCTGAAGTGAAGACGAGTTTGGACTGACAAGGGGTTAACGAGAATCGAGGACACAATATGAGAAAAAAGAAACTGCTCTGGATCATTCCAGCGGCGATCATCGGCATGGCGCTGTTCATCGCCATTGGCGGCGAGGTGGTCATGCTCCTGTGGAACTGGCTGCTGCCCGGGCTGTTCGGATGGCGCACGCTTGGCTTCTGGCAGGCGGTCGGAATCCTGGCTCTCTGCCGCATTTTGTTTGGCAGCCACGGATTCCGCGGCCCGCGAAGCTCGGGCGCCGGACCGCGGATGGTCGAACGCTGGGGGAGGATGACCCCGGAGGAACGGGAAAAATTCCGCCAGGCGATTCGGGACTGCTGGGGCCAGGTGGCGGCAGAGCCAAAGCCATCCGCTGGATCGTAAGCCTTCCGTTTGGGGCACGCGGTGAAACTCGCTGTGAACAGTACTGTGTTGGCCGCTTCTCTTCTTTCGCACCCGCCGCCTGACTTTGAAGAGCCACAGCCGCGTTTCGCAAAAGGCCATCGCTTCCTGGAAATGTAAAGTCTGCTTGACATACAACCCGCCGCCTTGTACTCTTGCATGGAAAGTTCGCTTTACATGCCGCCGGACATTCAAAATCGCGTCAAGGACCTCCGCATCGCCCGCGGGTGGACTCAGGAACAACTCGCCGAAGCGGTGGGTGTGTCCCGGCAGAGTATCAACTCGATTGAGCGCGATCGCTATGTGCCCAGCCTGCCCCTGGCGCTCGCCTTCGCGCGTGTGTTCGGTTGTTCGACCGATGAGATTTTCCAGCTGAATGGTGACAAGCGGGAGGCCAAGAAATGGTGATTCCATTCCTGGTATTGGTCGGCAAACGCCTGAAGAGCATTCCCGTCTTCGGCAAGCTGGTCGATGAACGCTTCCTCAGCCATCGCCGGCGCGCCCAGAGGTCAGCCGGATTAACCGGCTTCCTGTTGGCCGATGGTCTGCTTGGCTACCGTTATTTTGTCAATCACGTTTGGAGCCGGGATTTGCTGGCGGTCGTCCTGACCGTGGCTGTGGTCTACCTGCTCCTGACCACCTGGTACCTGTTGAAAGAATAAGGAGAAAGATAATGACAGCTCTCACTGCGCTGAAGAACACGAACAACGATCCCTTGCTACCGGTGGAACGCTGCCGCCCGGCGGAAGGGCGCGGATCCGGGCTCAGAGTAATTTTTGCCGGACCCGGCGGCCTGCGGGTCGGCTGGCGCCTGCTGATCTTTGTGGTGTTGCTCGCTGCCATGTTGGGCAGTCTGATGCTCATCACTCACGGCGGGATGCGGGGCGTTCGCGAAGACCATGCCAAGCTGGCCCAGACTGCGCCGACCGCGCTTTTGCTGGGCGGCTCGGAAGCAATCGCCTTTCTGATTCTGTGCGTGGCGACCCTGATCATGGGCAGGATCGAGCGGCGCAAATTCGGCGAATACGGTCTGCCCTTACGCCAGGCCCTGGGGAAGGACTTCCGGATCGGAGCGCTCACGGGGTTCTTGACAATCAGCGGTACCCTGGCGGCAATGTATGTGTTGGGCGGCTTCCGGATTACGGGCCTGGCTCTTCACGGAGCGGCAATCCTTTCCTCGCTCGGCGGCTGGGCGGTTGCCTTTCTGCTGGTGGGGCTCTTTGAAGAATTTGTGTGCCGCGGCTATGTGCAGTACACCCTGGCGTCGGCCATCGGCTTCTGGCCTGCCGCGCTGGTTTTTTCCGGGTTGTTTGGCCTGGGTCATGCCTTCAACCCGAACGAAAATGCTGTGGGCGCACTTGCCACGGTCTTGTTCGCGCTTCTGTTGTGCCTCTTCCTCCGGCGGACCGGGAACCTGTGGTGCGCAGTCGGCTACCACGCGGCTTACGACTGGGGCCAAACGCTTTACGGGGTTCCCGACAGCGGCATGCTGCCCTACCACAACGTATTCAGCTCCGCTTTCAGCGGCCCGCGCTGGCTCACGGGCGGCATCGTGGGTCCCGAGGCCAGCGTCCTAACCCCGATCGCACTGTTGATCGTGGCCCTGGGATTCAGCTACTTCCATCGCCAGAACCGCTACCTGTTCCAGAATCCGAACAAGGGCGACAAAAATCTTTGACACAGCCCCCGCGCTGGTATATGTGTCCCCGCCTGCAAGGTACATCGGTATTCCGCTCGGCGGCTGGGCAAGTCTTCCCCCATGAACCAGCCGCCCGCGGCGGAATTACGTCCCGCAACGATGTCTTATTACTCCTGGTGATCCGGAATCGATGTGGGCGGCGGGACGTTCTTATAGACGATGCCGCCTTTCATCACAAATACCACGCGCCGAACGGCGGTGATGTCGTTCAGGGGATTGCCATCGAGGGCAATGATGTCGGCCTGGAGGCCAGGCGCGATCGAACCGATCTGATCGGCCATACCCAACGCCTGCGCGCCCAGGGCGTTGGCAGAGACCATCGCGGCCATGGGATCGACTCCGCCATCGCGTACGCGATCGATAAACTCTTCCCCGTTGAGCCCGTGCGCGCCGGCTACGGCGTCCGTGCCGAAAACAATTTTCAACCCATGAGTCTTCACCGCACGCCGCATAAGGTCGTGGTTCATCGGCAAGATATCCTTCATACTCTCGAAACCGTCTTCGGTTTTGGGATAGTAAGGCGTGCCGGCAAACTTGGCGCGGTCCCGCAAATAGGTTTCAATCAGCAACCCCGCCTGGGGATCGAAATAGGTGCCCTTTTCCGCCATGAGCTTCAAATCGTCATCGTTTGCTCCCAGGCCGTGTTCGACTTCGGTGCACCCGGCCAGCGTCGCGGCGCGAACTGCGTCCCGATAGGCGTGCACGAGCGTGCGTAGACCCTGCTTTCTCGCCTCGTCGCAGGCTGCGCTCAGTTGCTCCTGCGACATGGTCATCCCACCTTGCCGCATGCCTCCTGAGGCGTAGATTTTGATCAGGTCGGCCTTGGCATCTTTTTGTTTGCGCACGAAGGCCCGGATTTCGTCCGGAGTCCCGGTCTGCTCTCCTCGCCCGAAGAGCCCTTCGTTGGCAGTCAGGATCCGGGGCCCCGGGAGCGAGCCGTCCGCGATCGCGTCGCGCAGAGCCACATCGACGGCCGAGCCCATGCTCTGCACCGTGGTGAAACCCGCCAGCAAGGTCAGCCACGCATTGGAGGCAGCGCGGTAGGCAACATCAGGCGTTGCGCCGCCCATGCCGGCACTTTTCCCGTCTCTTCCGAAGCCCCAGGCGATGTGCACGTGGGCATCGATCCAACCCGGCAACACGGTCCGCTTACGCAGATCGAAGTCGATGGGCTTGGCTTTGGAATCGATGGCGACGATCTTCGAGCCCTCAATCACGATGCGCGTGTTTTCCAGCACGTGCCCTCTGCCATCGAGAACCGTACCGGCAGCCAGCACAAGGCGCCGGCTCGGTGGAATCGACGATGGAGGAAGCTGTTGGCTCCACGCGCATACTCCAGAGAGGCTGATCAGGATGCTCAGGATGGTCTTCCGACGCGGCATGATCGCAGCCCTCTTGCATTGAATAGCGCATTCCTGGTGTTTTGTCACTCGGGGTGAGACGCCAGAAGCGGGGCGTAGTTTGAGGGCGTTCCGACGCTTGAGGAAAGTAAGGGTCTAATCTCAGAAGGTGGCTTGGCGCCTCTCCGGGGCGAAAGCGCAACGGGCTGCGGATCGACAGGTGAGACCGACGTCCTCTATTCGGGCGCGATTTGGCCGGGGGCTCGTACGAGCCAGAAAAAAGCCGCTACCAGCCTCTGGTTTGCAGCATCTGCGACTCATCCAGCGCAGCCACCGCCAATCCCTTCATCGCGCCGGTCAAGTCCTCGCTCACTTCAAGTAATACTTTAGGGTCGTTGAAATGGGTCGCGGCCTTCACGATGGCCCGCGCCCGCTTCTCGGCTTCCTGGGGATCGGCAAAGGTGATCGAGTCCTTCATGAAGATTCCCGAGCCCACAAACACCGCCTCCGCCCCGAGCTGCATGACCAGCGATGCGTCTGCCGGCGTGGCAATTCCACCCGCGGAAAAGTTCGGCACCGGCAGCTTTCCTTCCCGCGCCACCATGCGGATCAGCTCATAGGGCGCCTGGTGCTCCTTGGCTTTGGCGTAAAGTTCTTCTTCACTGAGCACCGTGAGGATTTTCATCTCCTGCACGATCTGGCGCATGTGTTTGACGGCGTGGACTACATCGCCGGTGCCCGCCTCGCCTTTGGTGCGGATCATGGCCGCGCCCTCGGCAATGCGGCGCAGAGCTTCCCCAAGGTTGCGCGCGCCGCAGACGAACGGAACGTTGAAGGCGTGCTTGTCGACGTGGTGCGCCTCGTCCGCCGGGGTCAGAACTTCGGATTCATCGATGTAGTCGACGCCGAGTTCCTGCAAAATCTGCGCCTCGGCAAAATGCCCGATGCGGCACTTGGCCATCACCGGAATCGAGACCGCGGCCATGATCTCGCGAATCTTTTTCGGCGAAGCCATGCGGGCTACGCCGCCCTCCGCCCGGATTTGCGCGGGCACGCGCTCCAGCGCCATGACCGAAACCGCTCCCGCCCTTTCGGCGATGACCGCCTGCTCGGCATTGGTGACGTCCATGATCACGCCACCCTTCAGCATCTCCGCCAGGCCGGTCTTCAGACGGAGGCTTGTGGGACTACCATTGTTCTTCGACATGGTCCTCTCTCCTGCATTCAGGATACGCGGTAATGGCTAGAATGAAATGGCCATATTATGATAATCGATATATACCATTATAAGTCCGCACTCCGAGGGCGCTGACCAGCGAATGTCCGGGCACAAAGGAAGCCGATGGCCAAGAAACACAGCACGCTGCCCTTGAATCTCGGGGAGCCGGCAACGCCGCTCTATCGCTGGCTCTATGAGCAGTTGCGGCACGCCATCCTCTCCGGGCGTCTCAACCCCGGGACCCGGCTACCGGCGACGCGCGATCTCGCCGAGCAGTATGGAATTTCGCGCCCTACCATCGTCACCGCATTCGAACAGCTGCACGCGGAAGGCTACGTAGACGGCAAGGTGGGTTCAGGGACTTATGTGTCGCAGACGCTGCCGGAACAGCTATTGCACGCTCCGATGGCGGCAGCGCGCCCTGAACCGCGCCGAAAAAGGATCTCGCTCTCAGCCTACGCGCACCGCCTGCAACCGCTACGGCGAGCCGACTCCAGCCGGGTGCGGGCGTTTCGCGCGAACCTGCCGGCACTCAATCAGTTTCCCACGGCGCTATGGGCGCAAATCGCTTCGCGCCGTTTGCGCCACGTGCCTGCGAGCCTGCTTGCCGGCGGCGAGGCCCGCGGGTATCGCCCTTTGCGCGAGGCAGTAGCGGAGTATCTGAACACATCACGCGGTGTGAAATGCTCGGCTGAGCAGGTTCTGATCATCTCCGGAGTGCAGGAAGCGCTTAACCGTGCCGCGCACCTTCTGCTCGACCCCGGAGATCCGGTCTGGATGGAGGAACCGGGATATCCCGGCGCGGCCGCGGCATTCCGCTCGGTGGGCGCAAAGATCTGCTGGATTCCCGTCGATAGCGAAGGCCTGAACCTGGAAGCCGGGGAAAAACGGTGGCCGCGGGCACAAATGGTGTACGTAACGCCGGGACATCAGTTTCCTCTCGGTGTAACCATGAGTTTGAGCCGGCGGCTGTCATTGCTGGAGTGGGCGAGCCGATCGCGAACTCTCATTTTTGAGGACGACTACGACAGCGAATATCGTTATTCAGGCCGGCCGATTCCGGCCTTGCAGGGTCTCGACCGATCCAGCATGGTGATCTTCGCCGGCAGCTTCAGCCTGGTCCTCTTCCCTTCTCTTCGGCTGGGTTACGTGGTGGTGCCGGAGAACCTGGTCGATATCTTTGCCGCTTCGGCCTCGGTCAGCACGCACCATCCTCCACTCCTCGACCAGGTCATCCTATGCGATTTCATTCGTGAAGGTCACTTCGCCCGGCACGTGCGAAAGATGCGGCAGCTTTACGCGGAGCGCCTGGGAATCTTGATTGAAGCCTCTACTCGCCGTCTCGGGGACCTGCTCGAACTCCGCAACGTGGAGGCCGGACTGCGGACCGTGGGCTGGCTGAAGAGCGGCATCTCCGCAGAACGGGCCACGAGGGCCGCGGCGGAGCGGGATGTCGAAGTAGTGCCGCTCAGCCGCTATGCCTACGGCAAATCGCCCAGAAATGGCCTGGTGCTGGGATTCGCCGCAGTCGACAGCAAGGAGTTGAAGCGAGGAGTCGAGGAGTTGGCGAGAGTCTTGGAAGGCGGCAAGAACTGACTGCAGCTATACCAACGTTTCTTTCAACCTCTTCACGAACCGCGACAAAAAGCAGATTCCTCGACACGTTTTCCCCGCTCCGCGGCAGCGAGCGACTGGGGATGACCATAGTTCAAGAGCCGGATGTCTTAGGGCTATTCGAGCATAGCTCCGAAAGTTGCCCCACAAAATAGCCGCACGGAGTGAAACGGATATCCTTCTGCCGAGTCCTCCGTCCAAGCTATTCAGACCGGCTAGGAGGATCGCATGTTGAGCCGCGCGTTCCTGCTCATACTTACCGCAGTGGCGACCCCGGCCGCGGCGGCACCACCCGAGGCCAAGCAATCCGCCGAGCCGCCGCGCCAATCCATCGTGCGCATCGTCGACCAGATCAAGCGGGCAGACTACGAAGGCGACCGCGTCGCGCTGCAGCGTCTTCACGACGAACTCCCGACCTCGGCTGCCGACAAGTCCTTTGCCTCCCGCGTGCTTTATTGGCGCGGCTTTGCCTTGTGGCGGCGGGCCATCAACGGCTTCAATGAGACTCCGACACCGACTGATCTTGAAACCGATCTCAACGCCGGCATCGCCGATTTCCAGAACGCAATCGCGCAGGACTCTGGCAATGTCGAGCCCAAAATCGGCGCGGCGTCCAGCCTGGGTTACCTGATGTACCTCAATCACAAAGATCAGGCCCGTGCTCAGGAACTATTGCAACGGGTCATTCCGTTGACGAAAGAGTTGCAGGCAGAGGCGGCGGACAACCCGCGTTTTCTCTGGATCATGGGCCCGGTGCGCTGGTCTACTCCGCCGGAGCGGGGCGGCGGCCAGGACAAGGCATTTGAGCTCTACAACCGGGGCCTGGAGATCGTACGCAAACCGAAACCGCAGAGCGATCCCCTGGAACCGTCCTGGGGAGAACCGGAACTATTGATGAATCGGGCATGGTCGAATCTCAATCGGACCACTCCCGACTTGAAGGCGGCAGCCGAAGACGCGCAGGCCGCCTTGCAACTGGTGCCTTACTGGCACTATGTTCGCGACATTCTTATCCCACAGATTAAGACGGCTCAAGCCAAGGCCCATTGAAGCAGGGCGGGGCGGGAGAACACCTAGCCGATCGTGCTACCGGCTACTATGCCTTACCGATCCACAAACTTCGAAAACATCTTCTGCGGGTCAATGGCGATGAACAACCCTTCTCCGCGGGCCAGAACTTCATCGTTCTGATTCAGAATCTCGGCAATGTTGACATGCTCACGCCCACGAACCCGCCTCTCGAACGATTCGACTCGCAGCGATTTGTTGAGCGGCACCGGCTTGAGGTACTCCACCGTGATTCTCTTGGTCAGCGCCACCACATGCCGCAGCTTGTTCACTTTGCCCATGGCTTCATCGAGGATGGTGGCGATGATTCCGCCATGGGCGTGGCCGGGAGGGCCGGTGTAGCGTTTGCCCAGACGAAAACGACAGAGGAAGCGGTCCTGTTTTTCCACGTAGGTAAACTTCAGGCGCATGCCCTCAGGATTATTCTTGCCGCAGGCAAAACAATAGTTCTTCTGCAGCCGGACGTAGCGGGTGTCGTGGCCTCGGCCGTGAGCCTTCTGAGGCTTCGGAGTGGTCATCGTATGCGATTAAAGCATGAACCACATTCTCATGCAGTGCGCCGGCTAAGATTTCGCGCGGCAGCGCCTCCCCACAAACTCCGCCACCCCTCGCCCGCGGATGGTCTCGTCATAAAAAAGCACATCCATGCCGGGAAAAGTCCGCAATAGTTCGCCCTGCCGCAAAAGGTGCATGGGATGGCGCGGTCCTCCTCCGCACTCACGCTGCCGCTCCGTGTAGGTCTTGTAGATCAGCAATCCACCGGGGCGCAGAGCCTTGAGCAGCTCCGGGAAGATTTTTCGTTCAAGGTAAAAGAAGACCAGAACCATGTCGTACCGGCGTGTGAGGCTGGCTTTGAACTTTGCCAGATTGGCAACTTCGAACTGGATCCGGCTACGGAACGCTCCGGCGTTGTAACGGGCCTTCTCAATCGCGACCGCAGAAATGTCCGCCAGCTTCACCCGCCAATCGCGTCTTGCCAGCCAGATCGCGTGCCGGCCGATGCCGCCGGCGATGTCGACCGCCGTACCCGCGGCCGGAAACAGCGGTTGAATAAATTCCTTGAACGCGAATTCGAGAAACGGATCGGGCTCGACTGATGCGTGCGACCCCTCGCTGTACCTGAGATCCCAGCATTTCCGTTCGTCTTCCATAGAACTAGAACCAAATTAACAAGCGCGAATTCAGAACTCAACGCCCCCCTGGCAACGGAATTGTTGCGCTGGCTGTGGGCCCGTGTGATAGAATTCCCGCCCATCAGCAGCTTTTTAGTTTTCTTCTACAAGGCAGCGGAAATGCACACTCGACATGCTTGGGAGGTGTGGTAGATGGGCCTGGCCCTGCTTGTGATCATCTGGCTTATTACCTTCTTCAGCACTTACTTCTTCGCAGCCAAGACCTGGTGGTTACCCAACGGCGTCTCCACCGCCGCTCCCTGGATCGACAGCCAATTTGGACTCACGTACCTGCTGATGGGGATCGTGTTTGTTGCGGCGCAGGGGGCCCTGGGCTGGCTGGTGTGGAAGTACCGCGATCGCCCCGGAGCCGGGCCGGTTCGCTACTCTCACGGCAACACCACCCTGGAGGCGCTCTGGACCGGGCTTACCGCTATCCTCTTTATTGGCTTGAATCTGATGGGAAGCCACGTTTGGGCGAGCGAACGCTTCGCCCCCGCGCAGGCGGGAGCGGTTCCGGTGGAGGTCACGGGGATGCAGTTCGCCTGGTATTTCCGCTACCCCGGGCCTGACGGCAAGTATGGCCGCACAGAAGCGAGTCTGATGGATCCTTCGGCCGGAAGCGAAGGCGCAGTGGGACTGGATTCCGCGGACCCGGCAGCCAAGGATGATGTTGTCACCGGCACGATGTACCTTCCGGTGAACCGCGAGGTCGACCTTTCCCTGCGTGCGGTGGATGTGATTCACAGCTTCTTTGTTCCCTCGTTTCGCTTCAAGCAGGATGCGGTTCCCGGCCTGGACATCCACATGCACTTCACCCCCACGCAGATCGGCGAGTATGAAATCGCCTGCGCCGAGCTTTGCGGTCTGGGCCATTACAAAATGCATGGCATGGTGCATGTAGTAAGTCAGGAAGATTTCGATAAGTGGCTGGCAGCACGGGAGGCGGAGAAATAATAATGGTTGCTCAGGACGCACACGCGCACGCGGCTCCTCAGGGTTTTGTGCGGAAATACATTTTCAGCCTGGACCACAAGGTCATCGGGTTGCAGTACTTCTTCCTTGCGCTGGCTGCGGTCTTCGTCGGCATGTTCCTGTCGCTGCTCATGCGCGTTCACATGATCTGGCCCACGGCCGTGCTGCCGCTGGTGGGAGAGATCAAGCCCGAGACCTACCTGCAATTGCTGACCATGCACGGCACCATCATGGTGTTTTTCGTGTTGACCACGGCTCCGCAGAGCGGCTTCGGAAATTACTTTCTTCCCATTCAGATTGGGGCGCCGGATATGGCGTTCCCCGTGCTCAATATGCTTTCTTTCTGGACCACGTTCGTGGCCTTCGTGGTCATTCTCGCCGCGTTCTTCGTAACCGGCGGCGCGCCCCTGCACGGATGGACGGGATACGCTCCGCTGAGCGCGTTGCCGAGCGCCGGCCCCGGTGAGCAGCTTGGCGCCGACCTGTGGATCACCAGCATCGCTATCTTCTGCGTAGCCTCGCTCATGGGTGCGCTGAACTTTATCACCACCACCCTCGACCTTCGCGCCAAAGGCATGACCATGTTTCGCATGCCCCTGACTTGCTGGGCATGGTTCATCACCGCGATTCTCGGGCTGCTCGCCTTCGGAGTCTTGCTTTCGGCCGGCATCCTTCTGCTCCTAGACCGCAATCTTGGCACCAGTTTCTACGTCCCCCTGGTGGTGGTCAACGGGCAGGTGATGGGCCACAAAGGCGGCTCGCCGCTGTTGTGGCAACACTTGTTCTGGTTCTTCGGACACCCGGAGGTTTACATTGCCATTTTGCCCGGCATGGGCGTGGCTTCGCAGCTGCTTTCGACCTTCGCGCGCAAGCCGATTTTCGGCTACAAGGCGATGGTGTACGCCATCATGGCCATCGCCATTCTTGGCTTCGTGGTCTGGGGACACCACATGTTCATGAGCGGCATGAGCCCCTACTCGGCCTTCGCTTTCTCCATCATGACCATGTGTATCGGCGTGCCCTCGGCCATCAAGACCTTCAACTGGCTGGGCACGCTTCTGCATGCGCGCATTCGCTTTCAGACGCCCATGCTTTACGCCATCGGATTCGTTTCCCTATTCGTCTCCGGAGGCTTGAGTGGACCGTTTCTGGCTCAGCCGGTACTCGACATCCCTTTGCATGACACCGCCTTCGTGGTCGGACACTTTCACCTGATCATGGGCGTGGCCGCCATCTTCGGAATGTTCGCCGGCACTTATTACTGGGTCCCGAAGATGTTCGGACGCATGATGAACGAGACCTGGGGTCGCGTACATTTTGTGCTCACGTTGGTTGGCACCTACTGCATCTTCATGCCGATGCATTACCTCGGCATGGCCGGGCAGCCCCGCCGCTATTCCCAGTTCACCGAGTTGGCGTATCTGCAGCACTTGTTGCCGCTGAACCAGTTCATCACCTACGCGGCCATCGTCACCATCGGGGCGCAGTTCATTTTTGTGATTAATTTGTTCTGGAGCATCTTTAAAGGCCCGAAGGCGAGCGACAATCCCTGGGAGGCAACGACTCTCGAGTGGACCACGGCCACGCCTCCGCCCCACGACAATTTCGGCGGGCACACTCCTGTGGTCTATCACGGACCCTATGAGTTCAGCGTGCCCGGAGCTCCCAAAGATTATGTAATGCAGACGGACCCGGCAGGAGTCGCGGCGCACTGACGCCGATCGCGCCACGGCTCCGCCGCGAAGAATATGGCAACGTTCAGCTCAACCGTTTCTACGCAGGTTCCCAAGATCGGCCAAGGCGGCGGTGATCGCCCCCCGCATATTCGCGATGGCGGCGGAGATGGCGGCCGGGGTGACGGCTTTCCCGATTATGGGCGCCGTCTGCGCCGTGCACGCCTGGGCCTGGCCGTGGCCATTGCGCCCATCGTCATGCTGTTCGTCTCCTTCACCAGCGCCTATATCGTGCGCCAGGGCCTGCCCACTTTCGATGAGCGCAGCAGCACTTACGTGCGCGAATGGATTCCGGTCAATCTTCCCCTGGCTCTGTTGCTGATCAATACCGGGTTGCTGCTGGCCAGCAGCATCACCGCTGAAATGGCCCGCCGCCAGATCACCCGTCAGGCTGCGCTGGCCCCGGTTCGCTCCATTCCCGGTGTTTCTTTGGGTCAAGAGACTGGCTTTCCATGGCTGGCCGTCACCCTGGTGTTAGGCGGGGGATTTCTGACAGGACAGTGGATGGCCTGGCGGGAACTGGCAGACCGCGGCTTTTACCTGGCGACCAGCGCCAGCAGCTCGTTTGTGTATTTGCTGACCGCCACTCACGCCATCCACCTCGCCGGCGGCATTCTTGTCCTGCTCTATGCGGCGGGCACTTCCCTGCTCCACAAGCCGGTGGAAGCCCGGCGCGTTGTGGTCGATGTCACCGCCTGGTACTGGCATTTCATGTTTCTGCTTTGGGTGTACGTATTTGCCCTGCTGTGGTTTTTGCGTTAGGAGAACGGCACGGACAGTGATGCCCGTGCCCCATTCGCTCAGGAGACCGAAACCATGTCTGATGTGATGGTGCAACACGGGGTGGCGGAAGCTTATGAGCCGTCCCTTTTTGGCACCTACTCGAAGAAGATCGGGATGTGGCTGTTTCTGCTCTCTGACTCGCTGACCTTCGGAGCGCTGCTCTTTGCCTACAGCTATGGCCGGATTTCCAATCCCGACTGGCCGACGCCCTTTCACAAAGAAAGTATCATCAATGCCACCATCATGACCGCCTGCCTGCTCTCCAGTTCTCTGACCATGGTGCTGGGCGTGCTCGCGGCGCGGCGGGGCGATCGTAGCTGGACGCGTAACTGGATTTTGCTCACCATGCTGTTCGGCACCGGGTTTATCGTCTTGCACGCCATGGAATGGACCAAGCTGATCGCCGAGGGCATGACTCCCTTCAAGAATCCCTGGGCCGCTACGGTCCCGCAATTTGGCGGGACTTTCTTCACCCTCACCGGCATGCACATGCTGCACGTGACCATCGGCGTGATTTATCTGGGCGTGGTTTCGCTGCGCAAGAAGTTTCTCCCGATCCTGCTGGTGCTGTGGGCGATCGTGTTCTTTGCCACGCCTGCCGACAACGTCTTTCACATCGGCGTGCACGTGTTGCTGCTGGGTCTGGTGGTTGCCGCCGTGATTGTGTTCCTGAAACCGAAGGACTACGACGCCCATGATGTCGAGATCGCCGGGCTCTACTGGCACTTCGTCGACCTGGTCTGGATGTTCATCTTTCCCCTGGTCTACCTGATGTCGACCCGGGTAACAGGATAACGAGTCTCTCTGAACGAGGGTATTGCAAATGCACAATGTCGCCGCTGCGCACGATGAGGGTAAAGGGCAATATTTGTGGGTTTGGGCCTTGCTACTGCTCTTCACCGCCATCGAAGTGGCCCTGGCCTACAAGCAGGTATTTCAGCCGCTGCAGATGCTGGAGGCGCTCATGGTGCTTTCGATCATCAAGTCAGTGCTGATCATCGGATATTTCATGCACCTGAAGTACGAAATCGCAGCCATGAAGTGGGTGCTGATGACGGCGGTGGTGGCCTGTCTTTGCCTCATGTGCATCTTTTTTGCCGATGCCTTCCGCATCGTGAACCTGGGGGTCAGATGAAATTGCGGCTGGCGATGCTCGGACTCGTATTCCTGGCGTGCACCGCTCCGGCGCTCTCCCAGGGCTGCTCCATGTGCTACAGCAATGCCGCGGGCACGACTAAAGAAGGCCAGCGCGCCATCAGCCGCGGAGTCCTGGTTCTGCTCGTTCCTCCTCTCGGATTCATGACCCTGGGCTTTGGCCTGGCCTTCCGCTACGGTCAGAAGAGGGACGAGGAATAAATTCCCGCCCGGGACGCCTGCTTCCATCCTGATCTGTACCTGTAACCCGGATATTATTTCTTGCCTTCGGACGGGTCTCGTTCCCGGCCATGGTTATGCGAAGATGGAAGGAATGCCTTCGAAACCTCAGGCCATTTTTTTCGACGTGGGCAACACCCTTCTTTTTCCGAACCGGTCGCGCATGCTCGCCTCCCTTCACCGGCGCAATATCGCTCCCGATCTTGAGCAGTGGCAGGCCATTGAGCGTGCCACCAAAAAGGAATTCGACGACTCCATCAGCCACGATGGCAGGGCCGATCACAGTTTCTGGTATATCTTCTACTCCCGCCTGCTGAGAGAGCTGCAGATTGAAGACCCCGCGCTTCGCGATTCTCTTGTCGAGGCCACGCGCGTGTCGGCAAACTGGTGCGAGATTCGCCCGTCCACGCGCGATATCCTGCAAAGGCTTCGAACCCGCTATCCCCTGGCCGTTATCTCCAACGCCGACGGCAAAATCGCCGAGGTGCTGAGAACCTGTGGAATCGCCGACTGCTTCGACTCCATCACCGACTCGGGTCTGGTGGGTCATGAAAAACCGCATCCCGCGATATTCGAGGCGGCCCTGCATAGCTTGAACGTTTCCCCGGAACGCGGGCTCTACGTTGGAGATGTCTACTCGGTGGATTATGCCGGGGCTACGCGCGCGGGCATGCAAGCGATCCTGTTTGACGTCGCGGGGGCTTACCGGGAATCAGGTCTAACGCGGGTGGAATCACTGGAGGAATTGGAGACCATACTCTCGGCGTAGCTCGCCTGCAGCGGAATCACCTGGTGGTCCACGCAATCCGCGCGCATGGCATCGTAAACCCCTTGCAACAGTTCCACGCCGTGCTCGGCCAGGAAGTAAACACCGGCAATCGTCCTCTCCTGCAGTCCTTTATTGGGGTACAGCATGGTGCTGAGGAGGTCTGCGTGCCTCCCAAGAATCTCGGTGTGCCGGGACTCGGCACGGGCCGCCTTGGAGCGGAGGCTATCGAGTTGGTGATGCATCTTCGTTCCCGCGTTGACCGCGGCGTCGGCCAGGGTCTTGTCCAACCGTTCCAGCCTCTCGCGAATCATGGCCAAAGATTGGTCCAGTGACTCGTCAGCCTGGTCAAACGCCGTCTGCAACGCTTGTGGCAAAGCACGGGCCGCGAGTTCTTCTCGCAATTTCTCAGGTCCGTGGAAGACGTCGAGAAGGCTCAGGCCGTAGCGATCAAGCAGCGCCTTTGATTTTGGCTCGACAAGGGTCGCTGAGAAACGGGGAAGAATCGGAGTCACCCTCCCCAACAACTCCCGGTATACGACCGCCGCCTGGGCAAAATAAGCGATCTCCGCAGCCCCGCCGGTGTAGGCGAGCGTAGGCAGAAGATAGTCCTGAACCACGGGACGCAGCAGGACATTGGGGCTGAAGGCCTGCGGCGCAGATTCGATCCGGGCAAGCAACTCCTCTGCCCGAAACGTTTCTTCGCCGACAATGAACTCTTCTGCGCCCCGGCTGTTTGGGCGCCGGTGTATCGGCATGCGCACGCCATTTTGCAAGCTAAACAGCAGGGTGGAAGACGGCGTTACCTTTACCTGCTGATGGTAGCCCGCTGCTTCGAGTTCCTTGCCGCGGGCCAGCAGAGCCTCGTCCAATTGCGCGGACCGCTGCAGGGCCTGGCGATAGATGGGGGCGGCCACGCGGTGTAACTCGGGATCAGCCGCATCCAGAAGAATCACTCCCCACTTCGCGAACAAGCGGGAAAATAACCTGGCAAACGCGGCACCGAAGGCCTCGCCCGCGCGATAGTAGCGCCGCAGCAGGTCCGATATTTCCGAGTCGCCCAGCAGCGAAGCTGCTTCCTCAACTGCCCTTGCGATTCCCTCGCCAAACACCAGGCATCCGACCGGTGCGCCGGGCGTACCTTCGGTGGGCGCTGTCAGCGACCGCAACGCTCCGTTATCGGGGAAATAGGCTTGATTGACCTCGGCCAGATCGTGATCTTCTGTAGCCAGCCAGAAAACAGGCACGCACTCCCGGCCTTCCCGCGTCGCCTCAGCCGCCAGGTGAATCGCGGTCAGAGCCTTGAAGAGCGCAAACGGCGGCCCACCGAACAGTCCCACCTGCTGGCCCGTAACCAGGGCGCTTGCGCCGGCGGCCAGGCGGGAAATGTTCTGCAGCGTTTGCGGGGACGCATCCCAGGCCCGATTCTGCCGCTCCAGGATCGCCGCTAACTGTCTTCTCCGCTCGTCGCTGTAAGTAATGACTTCGCGATTCTGCCAGTCTGCGAGGCGCGCGGTTCGGGGATAGAAGATCTCAACTTTGGAGTGATCGAAAAGAAAATCATGGAACAGCCCCGTCGTGCCCGGGATTTGGCTGAACGGCAAACATTCCGGCGTCAACGGCAGTTCTCCTGACGACATTGGACGCAAGTGGCCATAGAAGGTTAACGCCATTTTACAGGCAGCGCGGTTGATCTGATGTCCCAAATCCAGGACAGATTCAGAACAAGTGATTTTCTCCCCGATTCTTGCGGTGGAAAGCGCTTTCCTGGCAGCAACCGCAGAATTCGCCAAGGCCGCATGGAGTGAAAATCAGGGCCGGGAGTCGGCTCCAATTCGGGGAATGATCAACTTTTGCCACAGTGAGGCCCGCGCAAGAAATTTACATTCCATTAATATCCGGCGACCGGTTTTGGAGCTATACAAGAGAGCATAACTCCGCCCGCACCTTCTATCACTCAACCTCTGGCCTCGAGGTGAGGTTATGGCAATCAAGCGTAGAGAGTTCTTGCGAAGCGTCGCGGGCGCATCCGGCGCAGCAGTGGCCGGCTCGGTCTTGGGCAAGGACATCCTTGCGTTTGGCAGCGAGGACCTGCCGCCATTACCTTCGCCCGACCAGTCGGAAATCGAAAATATCGTCGTCGTCATGATGGAAAATCGCAGCTTCGATCACATGCTGGGCTGGATGCCCGGAGCCAGGGGACGCCAGGCCGGATTGACCTACACGGACGGGAATGGGGTCAAGCATAAGACCCACCGCCTGACCAGCTACACCGGCTGCCCGCATCCTGACCCGGATCACTCTTACCAGGGCGGCCGCTCGGAGTGCAACGACGGCAAGATGGATGGCTGGTTACGCACATCCACCAACGACGAATACTGCATCGGCTACTATGCCGAGGAAGATTTGAAATATTATGCGGCGCTCTTCCGCAACTACACCACCCTGGACAACTACTTTTCTTCGATCCTTAGTTCGACGTTTCCCAATCGCATGTTTTCCTGGTCTGCGCAAACCGATCGACTCGACAACTCACTCGATCCTTCCAGTCTGCCTACCATCATCGACTCACTGCAGGCGGCCAATGTAAGCGTTACGTATTATTTCAATAACCTGCCGTTCCTGGCGCTCTGGGAAACGAAATATGTTCCGGTTACCGCTCCCTACCAGCAGTTTCTGGCCCAGGCTGCGTTGGGACTTCTGCCCGCGGTTTCGTTCGTGGATCCGATTTACACCCTGCTCGACGATGGCACGGGAAATGACGATCACCCGCACGCCGATCTGCGCCGTGGCGAAGCCTTCGTCCAGGACGTGTTCAACGCTCTCACCCAGGGTCCCAAGTGGGACAAGACGGTGTTGATCGTCACCCGCGACGAGTGGGGCGGTTTCTTCGAACACATCGCGCCACCGCGCGTGATCGCACCCAACGACGTAGACCCCGATCTGGTGGACGGTAAGGCTTTGCTGGGATGTCGCGTGCCGGTGACCATCGTCTCGCCTTTCACCCGCGGAAATCCGAAAAAGCCGCGTATCGATTCCCTGCTCTACGATCACACCGCGATTTTGAAGTTCATCGAATGGCGTTACGGCCTGGCGCCGCTGACCAAACGGGACGCCTCAACGGCCATTCACAACCTGGCGCACGCCCTGGATTTCAACAACCCAGATCCATCGGTACCCAAGCTGCCGCACGTAACCGCGCCCAAGCCGCATCCCTGCGAGGGCGCGATTGTGGATGGACACCTGACAGGAAAGACCGATTCCTACGAGCTTTTGCAGGTCGCACGCAAGCAGGGTTGGAAGCTGCCCGCAGGCTTGCCGTAAAACACAGGTTTCTATCTGCCAGCTCGAGTGCGTCCGGAGCGGGCTGGCGGTACGCTTGTCCCCCACAGATCCAAAGCATTAAATCCAATAGCTCGTCCGCGCTTGCCCAGGGAGCGGTAACGCAGTCACGCAACTCAACCCCTGACCCCTAAGGTGCATCTCAAGAGCACGATGATGAGATGCCTCAGCCTTGCCTTGGTCCAGATTCCGCCCGCGAAGATTCAACGCATTGCCCACTTTCTTGTTGACTGGAGGAGCTGGATTTGGCCTGCCACCTTGGCGGCGTTTGCTATCGCGATGGGACTGGTCGCGCACTTTTTGATTTTCAGTCTGGCGGCCCGGGTGGTGGCCCGCAAGCGCGGGTCTTTCTGGGAGCTGATTGTTCGCTACGAGCGGGGTCCCGCCAGGTTGATTCTCCCTGTGCTGGCGATTTCGGCTTTGTTGCCTGGACTCGAGCTCCCGCCCAAACCCGCATTCTGGTTGAGCCACGCGATCGGCATCACCTTCATCGCTTCCATCGCCTGGGCCGCGCTGGCCGTGCTCGATGTTGTCCAGGAGGTGGTCGCCCTGGGTCACACCATTGAGGCGCCGGACAATCTTTCTGCCCGCCGGGTTCGCACCCAGGTGCAGGTGCTGCGCCACATTGCCGAGGTGGTGATCGTCACCGTCGCGATTGCGGTCACCCTCATGACCTTCCCCGCTATACGGCATCTGGGTGAGAGTCTGTTCGCCTCCGCCGGCCTGGCCGCTCTGGTTGGCGGTCTGGCCGCCCGAAGCATGCTCACGAATCTGCTCGCCGGGATTCAAATCGCTCTAACCCAGCCGATCCGGCTCGAGGACGTGGTCATCGTCGAGGGCGAGTGGGGATGGATCGAGGAAATCACCACCACCTACGTCGTGCTTCGGATCTGGGACCTGCGCCGCCTGGTGGTGCCACTCTCCTATTTCATCGAGAAACCCTTTCAGAACTGGACACGCCGAACTGCCGACCTGCTGGGCACGGTGATGGTCTACACCGACTACACCGTGCCGGTCGAGGCCATTCGCCAGGAGCTGCATCGGATCCTGGAAGAATCCGGAATGTGGGATAAGAAGGTGTGGGGCCTGCAAGTCACCGATGCATCCGACCGAAGTGTGGAGTTG
>Ga0335080_10001519_pt1 | contig 22744 bp, 21 predicted proteins | sample Lox_Sample_34_FD_206720 | JGI IMG/M metagenome (GOLD analysis project Ga0335080, IMG submission 206720) | Soil microbial communities from Loxahatchee National Wildlife Refuge, Florida, United States - Lox_Sample_3.4 | ecosystem: Environmental > Terrestrial > Soil > Wetlands | place: USA...
ACGACAGCGTGCCTCTTTCGAGCGCCGACAAACTCGATTATTTTTCGCCGGAGTTTCAATCGCTTGTAACCGATAAAGGCGCCATGATTCTCCACATGCTGCGCTATGTACTGGGCGAAACGAAGTATTTGAAAACCATGCGCGATTTCGCCACGCAATATGGGGGTAAAACGGCCAGCACCGACGATTTCCGTAAACTGGCCGAAAAGGTCTACGGAGAAAAACTCACCTGGTTCTTCTCCCAGTGGATGGATTCAACCAGCGCACCCGAGTTCAAGAGCAAATACACCGTCTACCGGCTGGGCAATAACAAAGGCTTCCGCATCGTAGGCGCCATCACGCAGGACCTGGATCTGTTCCGCATGCCGGTGATCCTGCGAATCGACACCGACGGAAGAACGGAAGAGAAGCACATCGAGGTCGTCGGCACCGATTCGCCATTCTCGGTGGAAACCTTCGGACGTCCGCGGCGCATCTCGGTCGATCCCGATAATCACGTACTGACAAATTCCAAGGACATCAAGATGCGCTCGTCGATCGTGCGCGGGCAGGGCCTGACGGCCCAGGGCGATCTGGCCGGGGCCCTGAGCGAATTCAACAAGGCCCTCGAGGTCAACAAGAATAGTTCCCTTGCGCACTATCGCATTGCCGAAGTCTTTTACCTGCAGAAGAACTATCAGTCGTCCGCGAACGCCTATCGCGAATCCCTGAATGGCGATGGCGAGCCGCGCTGGACCGAAGTCTGGAGCCATCTGCAACTGGGCAAGATTTTCGATTTGACCGGACAGCGGGAACGCGCCGTTAACGAATACCGGCAGGCCTTGCAGACCAATGACAATACTCAGGGAGCGCTCGACGAGGCCCGGCGCTATATGCAAAAAGCCTACGAACGCGAGCCCGGCACCGAAGCCGAAAAGTAGAAAATAACAGACGCGAGCGGCGCCACGGACCCGGAACCGCTCGCGAACCAGCACATCCAGCAGCTATTTGTAGGTGGCGTTCGTGCGCACCAGATTATCGCGGTGCACACTGAGATCCACCATGGATCCGAACGCCGGAGAGGCCATGGAGTTAGCCTTCAGGCTTTCCTGCAGGGCGGCGTTGACTTTGTCGAGCCCCTCGGCGTTCGCGGTGATGTAAAAAATCCAGAACATCCCTGGATCTTCGTTGTGGATTGCTTCGGTATCGACCTCGTATTCGTGAAGCGTGCCATCGGCTAGCAACTTCTCCATCAGCGGGACGATGAGCCCTTTGCTCAGGTGCTCGACTGCATCGTGTGGAGCATCCGCCTTCAGCTTATAAGACGCGCCGTGCGTGTAAGCACCCTTCCACGATCCCGAATGCCAGTTGTAATACCGGCTGACGTAAATGGAATCCGAGTGCTTGGTCGCGCTGCTCAGCACGGGCGTAACCGCACTTCCCGATGAGTAGAACTGGTCCAGGATGTTCATCAGGCCGGCCATGGACATCGACGACCACCATTCGTCGTGAGTGAAGCCATCGGGCTGGTGCACCAGGTTCGTATCGTTGCCATAGGCGACCAGCGCTCCGCTGGCAATGCCTTTGTCCAGGATGCTCTGGTCCGCCGCATCGGCCTTTGCCATTTCCGCCCATTGCGCCCGCGGTATGCTCCACAACGAAACGTAGGAATACATCGGTGCCTTTTCCTTGACTTCCGGCATCTGCCCGCTGGCTGGCGAAGCGACCGACAAAACGAGCGCGCAGATGGTTCCGAAAATCCCCCACAGCATTTTGTTCATGTTGTTTTTCTCTCCGGTTGGTACGCCAGGATTTCTATCCTGCTATCCTGAGCGACCGAAGTGTACCACCAGGCGTTTTCAGGCCAGATGAATCAATCTGAAGAAAAGGCCGCGGTCATCGCCGCGCTAAGCCTTGACCCCGTCCGGCGCAGCGCGTAGAGTTTTTGCAGGGGTGTGGGTCTTATGTCCAGCGAAAGCTCCAAATACTTGAAATTCGGGTCCGTTACGGTTCTTATTCTCGTCTCGCTGGCCTATCTTGCCTATACCGGGGTCCAGGACAGCAAGAGCTATTACGTCACCATCAAAGAGCTGAACAAAATGGGCAATGACGCCTATTCCAAGCGTCTTAAGGTGGCGGGGAATGTGGTCCCGGGCTCGATCAAGCGCACCGGCACCAAGGTCGATTTTCTTCTGAAGGAAGAGAACCTCACCCTGCCTGTTTCCTACACCGGAACGGAGGCTCCGCCTGATACTTTCAAGGACGATTCGCAGGCCCTGGCGGATGGGAGTTTTGGGCGCGACGGCGTCTTCCATGCCAAGCAGTTGCAGGCCAAATGCGCTTCGAAGTATGCGCCGCAACCCGGACAGCCCGGAACCGCTCCCGCCGCCGAACCCACCCGCAGCATGTCGCAGAATCTGAACACTGCTGGCTCCGCGGGGAAGTGAGTGGAAATTGAACTCGCTTAGCTAGAGTTCAGCGCCGTGGCCAATTACAATCCAAAATCAATGTGACCGACAACGTTCCTGTTATCACCGTCACGAACCTGATCAAGCAGTTCGGGCGCTTTGCCGCGCTGCGCGGCGTTACGGCCGAATTCCCGGGCGGCAAGCTCTATGCCATCCTCGGAGATAACGGCGCCGGCAAGACCACGCTGCTGCGCACACTCGCCGGCTTGAATCATCCGTCGAGCGGCCAAGTCACCATTCTCGGCAGAACCCGCTTTCGCGACGTTTGCCATCAGGTCGGCTATATGGCGCACCCGTCGCTCCTCTATGACGAGATGAGCGGCGTGGAAAACCTCGCGTACTTCGCCCAGTTGTACGGAATTGGAGACAGCGGCCGCTGTGACGAGGCGATTCGTGCCGTGGGGCTCGATCCCACGCTGACTCGTCCCGTCGGGCAATATTCGCAGGGGATGCGGCAGCGGATGTCGCTGGCGCGCGCATTACTCAACGATCCCAGGATTCTGTTGCTCGACGAACCGTTCTCGAACGTCGATCTGCACTCGGCGGCCGACATGGTTCGTTTGCTTGCGGGATTGCGCAATCGCGGCAAGACCATCTTCGTGGTCACCCACCAGGCCTCGCTGCTCGAAGCCGCGGCCGACGAGTTCATCTGGATGGAATTCGGAAGAATCGTGGCGCGCACACGGGACTTCAAGTTCCCGGAGACGACCGCATGAACCATGTCCCCGGTTCCTCGGGCGGCGTCCCCACGGCTGGCGGCCAGGAAATTGGCGTAAGTCTGCAGCCTCAGAAAATCGTGCGCGGCCTCACGCGCGCCACGTTGCTCAAGGACTTGCGTCTGGAGTGGCGCTCGAAAGACGCCATCAACTCGATGCTGTTTTTTTCTCTCCTGGTAGTGGTCGTCTTCAGCTTTTCTTTCGACCCGAGCGCAGAAGAGTCGCGCCAGATTGCCGGAGGCTTGATATGGGTCGCCTTCCTCTTTGCGAGCGTGGTGGCGCTTAACCAGACCTGGGCTCGCGAGCTTCGCAACCAGGTGCTCGATGCCTACCGTGTCTCGCCCGCTCCGGCGAACTCGTTGTTCATGGCAAAAACGCTCGGCAACTTCGTTTTCGTCAGCGTTCTCGAAGCTTTGATGACCCCGCTTTTCATCGCCTTCTACCGCCTGCGCCCACTCGGGCCGGCCTGGCAACTGCTCCTGGTAGCGGCATTGGGAACCTGGGCCCTGGTGGTCAACGGAACATTTTTCGCCGCCATGTCGATTCGCACGCGGAGCCGCGAAATCATGCTGCCCTTGTTGCTGTTCCCGATTTCAATTCCCGCCATCCTTGCCATGGTGCAGGCAACCACTTCCATTCTGAACGGCGAGGGCGCTCGCTTCTGGATCGTGTTGCTTGTCACCTACGATCTGGTGTTTACTACCAGCTGTCTGCTTTTGTTTGAGAACGTGCTGAACGCAGAATGAAGTATTTGCAACGACTCCATGAAAAGAGTGTTTCCGATCCTCGCGATTCTGACTGCCATTCTGTTGTGGTATGCCATGTCGATAGCGCTGAACCCAGAGATTCATATCGGAGGGATTACCCTTAACGGCGCGCCCACCGAGCAGACGATGGGCAATGTGCAGCGGATCTTTTATTACCACGTGCCTTCAGCCTGGATTGCTTTCATCCTGTTTTTCATTAACTTCTTCGCCTCGATCTATTACCTGATCCGGCGTTCGCAGGCGGCGGATATTGTCGCGCTGGTGTGCGCCGAAGTTGGGGTCGTTTTCTGCACCGTCGTTCTTATCACCGGCCCGATCTGGGCGCGCCCGGTATGGGGCATTTGGTGGACGTGGGATATGCGGCTGACCTCGACTCTTGTGCTGTGGCTGATTTACATGAGCTACCTGTTCCTGCGCCGCTTTTCCTCAAGCGGACAAACTCCCTTAATGGCCGCCGTGCTCGCAGTGTTCGGCGCGTTATGTGTACCGTTTGTCTACTTTTCCATCTGGTTTTTCCGGACGCAGCACCCCCAGCCGGTGATGGGCGGAGGCGGTTCGATCGATCCCCGCATGCTGCACGTGCTCCTGCTCAACTGGCTCGCTTTCTCCTGTTTCGCTTTTCTGGTCTGCTGGTGGCGCTACCGCCTCGAGGTCTTGCAGCGGGAAGTGGATCGGGCCCACGCCATGCGCTCGTTAATGGACGAACCCAATCAGCTAAGGAGCGCCCGATGAGCACCAATCCCTATCTCTTCGCCGCCTACGCCGTCACCTGGATCATCCACATCGTCTACCTTGCAACCATCTTTTCCCGCTCCGCGCGCCTGAAAAGGGAGATCGAGGAGCTGAAGAAGTAGATTCGGCGGCTCACGGCCTGCTTGTCGGACTGCCTGAGAAACCTTTGACCCCTGAGAAGACCCGTGACCGCGATCTGGTAGGCTAGCAACCAAATTTCCGGTGTGTGCTTCTCATTAGCCGTCGGCTCACGGCTTGACCAGCGTATCCCTTGGATGTAAAAGTATTTATTTGCTTTTAGCCCAGTTCTGAATCAAGTGCGCATCCGTCCCCGGGGCGTCGTTCCGTGGGGTGCGCCTCGTTCTTCCTTACCCACACTTTGGGAAATCGGAAGAGTTCCATGAATGGGAATTGCCACGCGGAGGTAGGAGGATCGGTGAGACATTCACAAAAAAATTGGAGGTGGCAGGCTGCGGTTCTGGCCGTCGCTGTGCTCATGGTTGCCGGCATTGCCTTCCGCTTCTCTGGCTCCAGGAGTCTTGCCCAAGCCGGGGGTGCCGCAACCCATCCACCGATTTCCGCCACAACCCTGCAGATGCCGCTCTATTTCGAACCCAATCGGGGGCAGGCCGATCCTGAAGTGAGGTTCCTGGCCCGGGGAACAGGCTACGGACTATTCTTTACCGCCGATGAGGCGGTGTTGGGCCTTCAGCACCCGATGCTGGCCGCGTCCAGTCCCAAGTCTGCTCCCATCCTGATCCGCATGCACATGGACGGGGCAAATGCCGCCCGGATTCAAGCCTCCCAGCCTCTGCCCGGCAAGAGTAATTACTTCATCGGCAATGACCCTGCCAAATGGCAGCGCAATGTTCCCCAGTTCGGCCGTATCGAATACCAGAGCGTGTACCCGGGAATCGATCTCGTCTATTACGGCAACGACCGGCAGCTGGAATACGACTTCCGGGTCGCACCGGGCGCCGATCCCAACCAGATTGCGCTCAGCTTCCAGGGCGCTTCCGCCCGTCTCGATTCCGGCGACCTGATTCTTGCCACCCACGATGGAGACGTTCGCTTTCACGCGCCCCACGTCTATCAGCCCGCCGGTCCACTGCCAGGCGTCCACCGCCAAAATGACATCGCGGGAAGTTTCCATCTGCTGGCGGCTAACAAAGTTGGTTTCAGTGTGGGACCTTATGATCACTCCCGCGAACTCGTCATCGACCCGACCCTTAGCTACTCTACATACCTGGGCGGCGCCGGCACCGAATCGCTGGTGAAGGTGGCGGTAGATAAAGCGAACAATATTTATCTCGCGGGCTCGACGACCGCGCCAATTTTCCCCTCGACGAGCATTCCCGGCCAGCAGAATATCTTCATCGCCGTGTTCAACACGTCGCTCCCGGGCGCTTCACAGCTGGTGTACTCCAATTATCTCGGCAGTTCCGGAACTGACAATCTCGCCGGAATCGCCGTGGATTCAGGCTCGAACATCTACGTGGCCGGAACAACTATCTCGCTGGGATCGACCGCCGACTTTCCCACCACGTCCAATGCTTTCCAGTCCACTGGCACAGCGGGAACCCACGGATTCGTGAGCCAGTTGAGCTTTGCCAGCGGCGCATATGCCCTCAACTATTCAACATATCTGGCGGGGAACGGCGCCGATACCGTCACCGGGATCGCCGCCGACAATAATGGCAACGCCTATGTGACCGGCACGACCACTTCAACCAACGATCAGAGCAATGGCTTCCCATCGAACGATGATGGGTATCAGCTGTGCCCGTTTGCTCCGCCGCAGGCTGGCGTCGGATGCGTTGTCAGCAGCGGCCCTCCCCAATTTTTCGCCAGCAAGCTCAGTACGAGCGCCGGTCTGAGCGGCGCGGCCACCATGCTTTACTCCACGTATTTTGGCGGGGCAAGCGGCACGACAACGGTCGGTGGAGGGATCGCCGTCGACTCCAGCGGTTACATGTACTTCACTGGCGCCACCAACATGCCCAACAACACCGCCGGCATCGTGGGGCCGCCGAACTTCCCTATCTACAATGCCACCCAGCCCTGCCTCAACCAGCCGGGACAGACCACCTGCAACACCTCGCCGGTGAACCCATCCGACACCGATGCCATCCTCGTCAAGCTGAACCCTAGTCAGAGCGAGCCCAGCCTTCCGCCGTTCTTCTCCACTTATCTTGGCGGCAGCCTGAATGACGCCGGTACGGCAGTTGCGGTCGACAGCGTCGACAATGCCTATGTGACCGGCTCGACCAACTCCACCGATTGGGATTGCCTGCTCCCGTGCACCCTGGGTCCGACACCGTCACAGAATCCACCGGGCCCCTTCGGCTACAACGGAGTGGGCGGCGCCACGAACGCTTTCATCGCCCAGATCACAAATCAATCTCAAGCCAACACGGTCTTTCCGCTGAATTATTTCGCGTGGCTGGGAGGATCGGGGCCAGATAGCGGCCAGGCCATCGCGGTGGACTCGCTCGGAACCGTTCACATGGCGGGGAATACCTCGTCGCCCAACCTGGCGATTAACTACAATTCGCTTAAGGATTACCTGCAGACCTACCAGGGCAACGGTGATGCATTTGTCGCCCTCGTTACTCCTTCGGCCCTGACCGCGGGAGACTATGTGACTTACCTTGGGGGCACTGGCCTTGATCAAGGCACGGGCGTCGCCGTCGATTCTGTGAATAACACCTACGTGGCGGGAACTACCATCTCTCCGCCCTGCTCCTCATGCTCACCTCCGAACATCGTCGGGTTCCCGATCACTTCAAACGCGTACCAGCCCACTCTGGCCGGATCGAACCCCAATGCTTTTGTGAGTGTAATCGGCAACAACAGCACGATCGTGGTTTCGAAGGCAAACGGCAGCCCGTTTCCCAGCCCTGTCAACGCAGGGCAGGCCGCCACCTTCACCTTCAGCCTGTTCAATCAGGGCCCAGATCCAGCCACAGACATTTTCTTTAATGCTTTCATTCCCACGGGCTATCCCGTCAATCCGGCAGCCAACGTCCTTTCTGGCGTTGGAACCTGCAATAATAATTTTCAGATCGGACAAACCTCGATCCCGTGCGAGATCTTCAACCTCGCGGCCGGCGCCACGGCTCAGATCCAGGTCGTGGTAACGCCACCAGCGCCACCGCCCACTCCACCACCGTATCCGTTCTCGGTCTCCTGCAACTTCAGCGTCAATGGCGGCGGATTTACCAACTGCCCGGTCAGCCAGCAGGACACAGCCGTCGACTTCACGATCTCCGCAAGCCCTTCGACGCTTACGGTCCAAAATGGCGGGCTGGCGAGCTTCGTGATCACACTCACTCCCGATCCGACCTATGACGGCACCATCACCATGACCCAGACTCCCTCAAAACCGATCGTGACCGCGGGCACTCCGACGTTCGTGAACCCGACTGTCACCCTCGACGGCACCGGGCAGGGCACAACCACGCTGAATATTCAAACCGTGGCCCGCCCCGTCAACACGGGCAGTTTGCTCCGGCGAACCTCGCCCTACGCGGCATGGCTGCCGATCGGTGGCTTGAGCCTGATCGGCTTGGGCCTGGGCGCCGGCAGTAAACGCCGCCGTTGGGTTGCTTGCATACTGCTTGGTCTGCTCCTGGGACTGCTGCTGCTTCAGCCTGCATGTAGTTCGAGCAGTAACAGCGTCAGCACAAACCAGGGCACCGCCGCGGGCACGTATTTCATCACCATCACCGGATCCTCTTCGACCAACGCATCCCACACAACCCTGCTGACGCTGAACGTAACCTAGTCGGCAGACCAGGGGTGTCCTGAATCAACGAAGCCTCCGCGCGAGCGGAGGCTTTTTCAATTAGGCCTGACGGCGAAGCGCCAACGGGCACGACCCGACCTGCCTTCGCCGGCGAGGAGCGAATCGTAGACCGATCAAGAAGGGTCGCCGTAAGTAACTGAATGTGTGAAAGATCCAGCGCTTGACATATATTACATATTGCTATATTGTGATTGCGATTTGCTATATGACGCTTGGCGAAAAAATCCGCTATCTCCGTGAGGTCGAAGGTTCCCTTCGCGGGCTGGGGCGCTCCTTGACCCAACAGGAACTCATGAAATCGATTCGCAAGGAGACGGGCAAGGCCATCAGCCAGTCTTACTTGTCGCAGATCGAGGGTGGCAAGCGGCCGCACATGACGCAATCGACGCGCACATTATTGGCGCACTTTTTCAAAGTGCATCCCGGCTTTCTGGTTGACGACCCCGAGGGTTATCACACGGAGCTGACCTCGGACCTGCGAACGACCGAAGGGCAACTCGATGTCTGGCTCTTGCAGGCCTCGGAACGTTTTGCCGGTGATCCGCCTTTGAGCGAGGCCCTGGTCAAGGCGGCGAGAGAGAAAGACACGCGTCGCGCAATCCTGTTGCTGGGCGAAATTCTCAACACGCCGGGCCTTGCCGACCGGCTGTTTGAAGCGCTGCGGCCGGAGCTGGCCGCGGGCCGGCGGTCGGAAGCACGCGGCTCCGCGGAAAGGAGGCGGAACCTGTGACCTGGTCAGACTTTTATCTGATCTGTTTCGCCGTTGGGTTTCTGTTGAGCGCGATTTCGTTTATCGCCGGCGGCTTTCGCTGGCACGTGCATCTGCATTTTCCCCAGGGCGGAGGACACCTGCCGGCGGGACACGGGCCGGCTTCGGGCGCGGGGCACGTTGCCCAGGCGGGCGTGAAAGGAGGAAAAGGTGGAGACGTTTCCCCCTTCAACTTCATCACGCTGACCGCGTTCCTGGCGTGGTTCGGGGGCACCGGCTTTCTCATCACGCGCTTTTCGGGCATTTGGTCGGGACTTGGATTGCTGATCTCGATCGCCGCCGGAATGGTCGGCGGAGGAATCGTCTTCCTGTTCCTGTCCCGGGTGCTGATTCATCCCGAAGAGAACATGGATTCCGCCAACTACGAAATGGTCGGCGTGCTCGGGCGCACCTCGCTGCCCATTCGGCAGGGTGGCACCGGCGAAATCATTTATTCGCAGGCTGGCACGCGCCGCACCTGCGGCGCTCGTTGCGAGCAGGCAACCGCAATCGACAAGGGTATCGAAGTCGTCGTGACGCGATACGAAAAAGGCATTGCGTATGTCCGCCGCTGGGACGAAATGAGCGGAGAACAATGAAGTGTCGATAGCCAGGCGTCTCGCGCACGCAGGTGACGCGGAAGTCTGCTGGTGGAAAGAGGCTCATCGCAGTTTTGGGAATCGGCTCTTTATGAATCGAAGGCTCTTTCAATTCGCAATCGTGCTGCTCTGGCTGGCCTTGCCGCTCATTGCCCTCGAATATCGTCAGGCCTGGGACCAGTTGCCCGCGCAGATGGCCGTTCACTTCAATGCTGCCAATCAGGCGAATGGCTGGATGTCGCGCGGGGAGTCGCTTCAGTTCAGCTTGCGCATGATGGGCGTTGTGCTGGCGGTCAGCACCATCGTCCTCGGCGTCATTTCCTTTCATAAGGTCGAGGCCTTCTCCTGCGCTCTATTCGCCTTCTTTGTCTTGGTCATCGGATTTCTGGTTTCAATCAACCGGGCACTCCTGAGCTACAACCTGAATGCGGCGCCGGTACATTCCGAGCGAATGCTGGCGCTGTTCGCTCTGGCCGTCGTGGCCTTGGCCGTCGTTTACATCGCTTCGCATCGTCACGCGCCCCTGCCCGTCGGCGAGACGCTGGCCGTCGAAACTCACGCCAGCCGTTTATGGAGCGTGCTCATTCTTCTAGCGCTGCTTGGCCCCGTCTTCGCCGTGGCGCTCGTCCCCGCTCCGCCGGCGCGCTTTGCGCTGGCCCTGGTTGGCGTGATCGGACTGGGCGCATTCGCGATGGCCTGGAGTGGCTTTCAATACCGCTTCCTGCAGCACGGGGTCGAGATCCGCCTGCTCGGTTTTCGCCTGCGCTCGATTCCGCGCTCGGCCATCGTGAGTTATTCGATCGAGCCGTGGGCTTTCATCCGCGGTTACGGGATCCGCGGCATCGGCGACACACGCGCCTATGTCTGGTGCAACAAAGTCGTGCACATCAAAACGTCGAATGGAGATGTTTATCTCGGCCATGACCAACCCGACCGCATCGTCCGCGATCTCGATCGGATGATAGGTGTCGTAACCAGAGGTTGAGGCGGCTTGTATCGGGCTGCAGGTTCTGGGGCAAAGCTCAGGGTCGCCGTCTGATTTGCTGTTTCAAGTTCGAAGCTCGGGATTTGTAGCTCGCAGCGTCTTTGGAGGCGTTATGTCATTTGGAGGTATTGCAGTGGAAATCTGGATCTTTGCGGGGCTCGCGGTTCTCGTGATCCTCTTCCTGATGAGTTCGCTTGCCCGCTTATACCGCAAGGCTGGCCCGCATGAAGCGCTGATTGTCTACGGCTTTCGCGGAACCCGCGTGGTGCAGGGCCACGGCACGGTCATCTTTCCGATGGTCGAAAACTGCCGCGACCTCTCGCTCGAACTAATGTCGTTCGACGTCGCGCCGCAGCAGGATCTTTACACCAAGCAGGGCGTGGCCGTCACCGTCGAGGCCGTCGCGCAGATCAAGGTGAAGTCCGACAAGGAGTCGATCCTCACCGCCGCTGAGCAGTTCCTCACCAAGAGCGATCAGGAACGCGAAGGCCTGATCCGTCTCGTGATGGAAGGTCACCTGCGCGGCATCATTGGCCAGCTTACGGTCGAAGAAATCGTGAAGCAGCCCGAAATGGTCGGCGACCGCATGCGCGCCACCTGCGCGGATGACATGAACAAGATGGGCCTCGAAGTTATTTCGTTCACCATTAAAGAGGTCCGCGACAAGAACGAATACATCACTAACATGGGCAAGCCAGACGTGGCCCGCATCAAGCGCGATGCCGACGTCGCCACAGCCGAAGCCGAGCGCGACACGGCCATCAAGCGCGCCATGGCAACACGCGAAGCCGCCGTCGCCAAGGCGCAAGCCGATCAGGAGCGCGTGCTCGCCGAGACGCTTTCCCAAGCCAAGCAGGCCGAATCCACGCGTGACCTGGAGATCAAGAAAGCGCAGTACCTCGAAGTCACGAAAAAGCAGCAGGCGCAGGCTGACAAAGCGTACGACATTCAAACCGCCATCATGCAGCAGCAGGTGACGACCGAAACCGTGCGCGTCCAGCAGGTGGAAAAAGAAGGACAGGTCAAGGTGCAGGAGGCGGAAATCAACCGCCGCGAGAAAGAGCTGATCGCCACCGTGCTGAAGCAGGCCGAAATCGAGCGCCAGCGCATCGAAACCCTCGCCAACGCCGAAAAGGCGCGCCTGATGGCCGAAGCCGAAGGGCAGGCGTCCTCGATTCGCCAACAGGGTGAGGCCGAAGCCGAAATCATTTTCAAGAAAGGCGAAGCCGAAGCCAAGGCGATGAACGTGAAAGCCACGGCCTACCAGGAATACAACCAGGCGGCCGTGATCGACAAGCTGTTCGCAAGCATGCCGGAGGTCGTAAAGGCGCTGGCCGCGCCGCTGGCGAACGTGGACAAGATCACCATCGTCTCCACCGGCAACGGCGATGCCGCCGGCATGAACAAGATCACCGGCGACATCACAAAAATGGCGGCGCAGGTTCCGGCACTGTTCGAAACGCTGAGCGGCATGCCATTAGGCGAGCTGTTAGGCAAAGTGCGACAGATTGGAGATAAAACGGCGAAACCGGAGCAACCGGGCAATGGGGCGAAGTAACGACAAAGGAGAGGCGCAGATATGCCATTGCATGAAACGGACGCGGCCGGCAATGGCATCAGACGGTAGAGACGTGGGTGGCCGCATTTCAGACGGGGCAAGCCCCGTCTCTACACAACAAGAAGAGGTGACTTATGGCATTACTGGAGCGCGTTTCCACATTAGTTCGAGCGAATCTCAACGACCTGATCGACCAGGCCGAGGACCCGGAAAAGATGATCAAGCAGGTTATCCTCGACATGCAGAACCAGCTTCTGCAGGTCAAGACGCAGGTCGCGATCGCCATCGCCGATCAGCATCTGCTGGAAAAAAAGAAACAGGAAAACGACGACAAGGTGACCGAATGGATGCGCAAGGCCGAACTGGCCGTCGATAAGAAACAAGACGACCTGGCCCGCGCCGCACTGCTGCGAGTGGAAAGTTATCGCGACATGAGCGCCGGCTTCAAGCAGCAGGTCGAAGACCAGACGGCGCAGGTCGAGAATCTGAAATCCGCTCTGCGCAAACTCGATCAGAAACTCGCCGAGGCAAACGCAAGGGCCGATCTGCTGATTGCGCAGCATCGCCGCGCCCGCGCCGCCAGCCGTGCCGGCGAGGCGCACTCCGGCATGAGCGCCAACGCGAAATCGGCCACCTTTGACCGCATGAAGAAGAAAGTCGCGAGAGAGGAAGCCGTAGGCCAAGCCCGAGCCGATATCTTAGCCGACGACGTGGAAGACCGCCTGGCCGCGCTCGAAAAAGAAGACCGCATCGAGCAGTTGCTGACGGAGCTAAAGACGAAGCGAGGGGCGTTGGGGACATGAAATCAAGGCCGCATCGCGACGACCTGGAACGCGAGGCAGACAGGAGCCTCCGATCGAAAGCATCGATTGCCTTTGCGTTTTTGGGATTGCTGATTAGCGCTGATGGGCTTCTCACGCTCCTCGCCAAAATGCTCCACTATCCGAACCCTTGGGGTGAGCCGGTATTTGCCCCCTTCGCGTTGGTGATTGGCGCGGTCGCCATCGTAGCTGCTGTCGTGATCCGAAAGCCCGCCGGCGGATAAATCGACAACCTAGAGGGTTACGTCCAGTCCTCCTGTTTGAGTCCCGCCAGGCGCTTGAACCCGCGGTTCCCTTGATTTGTCCCTTCAGCGGGTAGAATCAAACAGGGTCATTCATGCGCAAGATCTTCCACTTCGACTCTCCGCCCGACCCCTACGTCGCCGACGCTGCGGTGCTCTGCTGCTTCGATCACCGCATCAACCGCGCCGTCCGCAAGTTTCTCAAGAAGCAAGCGATCGAGCGCGCCGACATGATCGTCGTCGCCGGCGGCGCGAAAACGCTCGCTTCCCCACGCAACGATTTTGAGCAGGATTTCATCCTCGAGCAAGTCCGCATGTCGATCCGCCTGCACCAGACCAAACGCGTGCTCGTGATGAGCCATTCCGACTGCGCCACTTACGGCGGCCTTGCCCATTTCAAAGGCGACCAGGCGGCCGAGGCCATCCATCACCGCGCTGAACTGCTTCGTGCCGCCGAACTTCTCACAACCAATTTTCCCGGCATTTCGGTCGAACCCTATTTCGTAAAGTTCGACGGAGTCTGGGAAGTGATCGCCGAAGGCCACGCGAAATCCCCGTCTGCCGGACGAAGCACTTCACAGATCGCCTGATTGCCACTTTACGGCGGTGATCTGGAGAGCGATCGGCAAGTCGTCAACGAACGGCGAATCATCAATCAGCTAATTGGCCGCGAATCGGCAAATTAACCTCAGGATTCCCGCCGCGAATCGGCCACGACCCGCGTAAAAGCCCTAGCCGCCTCTGTGGATCGGCCCATGTCGAAATTTTGATACTTCGGTGTGTTCGCCGTCACAATCGCCTCCGGCACCCGTCTGCCATAATTCGATAATGGATATTGCTTTCCCTAACGAGACTTGGCTTCCTAAGTCCATTCAGTGTTTTCGCAATTACAGCACGGAGAAATTTCTCCATGACCTGGTCGCCGGAGTCACGGTTGGACTGGTAGCGCTGCCGCTCGCCATGGCATTTTCGATTGCCTCAGGCCTAACGCCGCAAGCGGGCATCTATTGCGCGATCGTCACAGGGTTTTTGATTTCCCTGCTGGGGGGATCCACAACGCAGATCGGCGGCCCCACTGGAGCATTTGTCGTTGTGGTTGCGGGGATCGTTGCCGCTCACGGCGTCGACGGGCTGTTCATGTGTACGGTCATGGCAGGAATTCTGCTGGTGGTGATGGGCCTGACCGGCATCGGTTCCGCGGTGAAGTTTATCCCGCGACCGGTGGTAATCGGCTTCACGAATGGGATCGCCATTCTTATCGCCAGCACGCAGGTGAAGGATTTCTTCGGCCTGCAGATCGAGAAAGTGCCGGGTGTTTTCTGGCTCCGCATGGAGGCGCTGGCCAGCCATTTCCGCACGTTCAGCTATGAAACCACCGTGCTCGCCGCAGCCACGGTTGTCGTCATGCTCGGCTGCCGTTTGATCTCGAATCGCATTCCAGGACCGATCGTCGTTCTTGTTCTCGGCACGGCAGCCGTATTCTTTCTCAAGCTTCCGGTGGAAACCATCGGGAGCCGGTTTGGCGGCATCCCCAGTGGATGGCCGCATTTCGCTATCCCCAAGTTTCGGTCGGATCTGATCCACGGACTTCTCGGCCCCGCGGTGACGGTCGCAATGCTGGGCGCCATCGAATCGCTGATGTCGGCGGTTGTCTCGGACCGCATGAGCAACGACCGCCACAATCCCAATGTTGAGTTATTTGGCCAGGGCGTCGCCAATATCGTGTCTCCGCTGTTCGGCGGTCTGCCCGCCACGGGAGCGATCGCGCGAACCGCGACCAGCATTCGCTCCGGCGCGCAGTCGCCGGCAGCTGGAATGATCCATTCGCTCACACTGCTTGGCATCCTGCTGTTTGCGTCGCACCTCGTCCGCTTTGTTCCCATGTCGGTGCTTGCCGGTATTCTCATGGTGGTGGCTTACAACATGGGCGAGTGGCGGGAGATTCCGCAGCTACTCAAACTGACCAAGACCGACATCAGCGTTTGGCTGGTCACGTTTGTCTTGACCGTGTTCGCTGATCTCACCGTTGCCGTGGAAGCGGGAATGATTCTCGCGGCCCTGTTGTTCATCAGCCGGGTTGCCGCCACCACCACGGTGTCTCAGGTGACCGACGACTACATTGAAGATGGCCGCATGCACATTCTGCAGGACAAGGACATCCCTTACTATGCGACCATTTTCCGCATCCACGGGCCGTTCTTGTTTGGAGCGACGGACAAAATTTCAATCGTCACCGAAAAAATCCATCAGCTCCCTCCCGTCGTCATTCTGCGCCTGCGGAACATGACCGCGCTCGATGCCAGTGGACTCGCGGCTCTGGAAGAGGTCGCCGGGCAATTGCACGCAACCAAGCGAACGTTGATTTTGTGCGGCGCGCGCCAACAACCTTCCCGTTTGATCCACCAGGCGGAATTCGAGCACGTTGTGGGGCGGCAGAATATCTGCGAAAACGTGCAGGAAGCCTTACTCCGGGCCGAAGAAGTCTACGAAAAGGTCGACAGGAAAGCGCCCCCGGTCCGGGCGGCCGATTGACGATTCGGCGTCCCCTTTTTTCTCCGTTTTCCCCGGCAACTCTTCCTGAAATTCCGGGTTTATTGCTCGCAGACACAATCCAGGCACACCCGTCAGGCCAGCTGTGCGTGCACCGCGGCCACGGGAGATTTTTCCCCTGGAAGGAGAACAATTTATGCGGCAGGTCGGAATTGTCGGTTTAGTTGCATTCGCACTCGTCTTGAGCGGTTGCGGCATGAACGGCGGTGGCGGCAATATCAATGGAAGCTGGGCAGCCACGTTAATGAACGGTGCCGGTAACCCGACATTTGCATTCACCACCTCTTTCACGCAGAGCAACGGCTCAACCCTCAACATCGTGAACTTCACGTTTACGACGCCGGGCAACTGCTTCGATTCCCAGCAAACCACCGAGACCGGCTCGTTTTCGCTTAGCGGAAATTTCAACGGCAGCGTGTCGGGAAGTTTTCAAATGACCATCCGCACCACCGGCTCGGCGGATGATGTGCTGACCCTTCAGGGAATGGTGAATAACGGCAAAATCACCGGCACGTGGACGCTCACCGGTAGCACTTCCTGCACCGGCAATGGCAGTTTCACGATGACACCGGCTTAGGCTTGAGGCTCGGGGGCCGGGCTGGGATAGGCAAGGGTGTGGTTTAGGCGCTCGCCTTGTCAATCAGCGGCAGGGGCTTTTCCATGGACAGCGGGCTTTCCAGGGGCAGGGGCTTCTCCTGCCCGGGTGGCGTGTCGAGTTCCAGTTGCTCCTGCCCGCTCAACGCGGTGACTTTGCCGCGATATGTTTTCAGGTGGCGCTGGGCAGTCTCGAACGCTTCCTGCGCCTTGTTCAGGCTCTTGCCGACGTTTTCGAACTGGTTCTGGAAATAATCGAACGACTTCTGCGCCTTCGCCAGTTCCACGCGGCTTTTCTCGAAACGGCTGGCGACTTCGTACCACTTGTGCACCAGGGCGATCGTGTGCAGCGTCATCAGCAGCGTGTTCGGCGAAACCGGAAATACGTGCTGCTGGTTCAGCCAGTCGCCCAGTTCGCGGTTGCGGATCACTTCCATGTAAAGCGTCTCGCTCGGCAAGTACATCAGAGCAATTTCAGTCGTGCCATTCTCGGGCTGAATGTACTGCTGGATGCGTTTGGCTTCGGCTTTCATCACGCGCACCAGCGCGACCCGCGCCTCTTCGATCGCAGCGTCGTCGCCACCTTCAAAAATCGCGCGCACTTGTTCTCGCGGAAATTTCGCATCAATCGGCAGCTTGCGATCGGGAAAGTAGATGACAGCATCCGCCCGCCCGCCGCCCTCGCCCGGATTAGCCTGCAGCGCAAACATATTGGCCGGCAGAAAATCCGACAGCAGCCGTTCCAGGCTCGCCTCACCAAACTGACCACGCAGATGGGGCAGCTTCAATAGATTATTTAGGTCGTTGATCGAGTGCCCGAGCGCGCCGACCTCGCGCAGTTGCTCTTCCGCGGCCTTCAAATGTTGCTGCACTTTCTCAAACTGCGCAAATCCTTCTTTGATGTTCTGATCGAGTTTCTGCTGCACCTGCTCGGTGATCGCAACCAGCTTGGCATCGACGCGGTCGCGGATTGCATCCAGGCTCTGCGCCGTCTGCTGATTCAAGCCTTGAAACTCCGCCTTGAGCTGTTGGGTTGTAAGTAGCAACGACCGGGTCATCTCGCCGCGCCCATCGGCCAGACTGCGGTTCTGCTCTTCCCTGCCTGTTTTCAATTGACCTTCAACTGAACAGCGAATCTCCGTGAAACCTTGCTGGATGCGGTCTGTCACCTGCTGGCGCAGGTCCCCTTTAGTCTGCTCCAGCCTGGTGGCCATGTCGGCAGTGCTGAGACTGATCTTCTGGCCAAGGGCGGTATCAAGCCTTTCGAGCGCAGCTCCAACTTCCGCCTTTACATCAGCTTGCGAAGCTGCCGAAACACGTCGGAGCACTACCACCGAAAACCCAAGCAGGACAAGGGTTCCCACTAAGACGGTAACCAGCAATACGGTCTCCATAGTAAGTAGCTACCGTGAATTCTAGAAGCTAGCTTGGGACTTGGAAAGCAGAACTTCAGCCCTCACCCGAGTCCCTGTACACGCTATGACACGGTGCCTGAACATGACGCTCGCGTTGTTCCTGGCGGTTATCGGAACAGCCGTCGCTCAGAACTCCGCGTCTCGCGCCGGCGATAGTCCAGAAGCCTCCCGGCCCGCCCCCACCCCAATTGCCGCGGTTGCTTCCGATGAGGATACGACCGCCGAAGCAGCCCTCCTCAACTCTATCAATCAAAGCCGTCAGCAGGCCGGCATTGCGCCGGTTCGCATCGACGCCAGTTTGCAGGAAGCTGCCCGCCTCCATGCCCGCCGCATGGCATCCAGCAGCCGCCTCGAACACCAGTTCCCCGGAGAGCCCTCCCTTCTCCACCGCATCGCCGGCGTGAGTTCGCTGCCACTCGATCGCGTCGGAGAAAACATCGCAAATGTGGGTTGTGCAGCCGATGCGCACGATTTGCTGATGCACTCGCCGCCGCACCGCGCAAACATTCTCGATGCCGGGTTTAACACTGCTGGTATCGCGGCCTTATGGAGCCATGGCCGCCTTTTTATCGTTCAGGATTTCGGACACGCCACTCAATCCTATTCCGCGCGCGAAATCTCGCAGCGCGTGGGTCAGGCGCTTGGCCAGGCCCGCGCCGCCGAGGGATTGCCGGAGCTCGCGCCCTTCACCCCGGCCCATCTCGACGAAGCCGCGTGCACGCTGGCAAAGGAAGACCACCCCAATGCGCGACTCATCGCCACCGCGTACACCAATCGCAAGGTCGTTACCTACACGCAAAGCAACCCCGGAATTCTTCCCCAGGGCGCTCTCAATCTGCTTGAGAACCCCAATCTTCGCCACTACGCCGTCGGCTCCTGCTACGCTCGCAGCGCGGCCTATCCGACGGGTATCTACTGGGTCGCGATCCTGCTCTACTAAATAAAACCCCGAGCTACAACATCGAGCAGACAATGTGGTCATCGGTCGAGAAAGCGCTCCCGGAATTCCGCCATCGGAAGGAAACACGCTTCGGTTCGCCCGAAGAACCGGTAGCGATTGCGGGCGACGGCTTCGTAGCCGAGATCCAGCAAGCTCCGCGGAACCATCCGCAGCAGCCTCACCCAGATTCCCGCGGCTCTCAATTCCTGCATCACGAACAACGCCGCCTCGCTCTTCTCCAGCAACCTGGGGCAGACTGAGCGGTACTCCGCGACAACATAAACGGTCGTCGGTACTTCAGCGGGCCGGCCAAATCGGCGCAAAATTGACTGCCCGGTCGTGCCTTGCAGAGAAGCGAAATCAAAGCGTCCCTCCGGATCCCTGTTAAGAACAAACCGTATCAACCGGCCGCAAAGTCCGCAGGCACCGTCATAGAGAATCAGGGCCCGGCCGCGGCCCGGTTTCGTACTTTCTTCTTCGACGCCCGGCATAACCAGCTCGAGTTGAGGATATCAAGCCCGTTCCCCAAGCCGGGGCCATCCGGCTCGCTTGAAGGTCGCTGCTCGTAGCTCAGAGGTGTCTGTGCTAACCTGCCACCATCTGGCCTGCCCGCATGGACCAAGCCTCGCGAATCCGCGTCGGCACCGCCGGCTGGTCGTACAAAGATTGGGACGGCATCCTCTACCCGCCCGAAGTCACCCGCAAGAAAATCCATCCCGTCGAATATCTCGCCCGCTTCTTCGACGTCATCGAAATCAACACTTCGTTCTACGGACATATCCGTCCCGAGCTCGCGCGCCTCTGGAGCCGCAAGGCAAAGGCGGTCAATTCTGATTTCGTTTTCACCGCCAAGCTGCACCGTTCCTTCACCCATTCGCCGCTCGCCGTGATGGAGCCCACTTCCGCCGCCAGCATTCGTCCCAACGAGCAGGACGAACGCCTCGCACGCGAGGGTTTGGAATCGTTGGCGGCCGAGGGCATGCTGGGCGCGCTGCTCATCCAGTTCCCAGTCTCATTCAAAAACACCAGCCTGAATCGTGAGTATTTGGACCAACTTCTTCGCCAGTTCATCCAATATCCGCGCGTGGTCGAAGTCCGCCACGAAAGCTGGGACCAACCGGAGACGCTCGCCCAATTCCTGCGCCACAACGTCGGCTTCTGCAACATCGATCAACCGCTGCTTGGCCGCTCGCTCGCTCCCACCGAGCACGTCACGTCCACCGTGGGCTATGTTCGGCTCCATGGCCGCAACTACGAGCAGTGGTTCGAAAGCGACAACCGCGACGACCGCTATAACTATCTCTACAAGCCGGCTGAACTGGAGAAGTGGAAAGAAAAAATCGAAATCATCGCTCAGAAAGCGCAATCGACTTTTGTGATCGCCAACAATCACTACAACGCGAAGGCTCCGGTCAATGCGCTCGAACTGCGCCATATGCTGGAGGGAAAGAAAGTGCGCGCGCCGGAAACGCTGGTGCGAAGCTATCCCGAACTCAAGCCAATTTCAGAAATTGAAGATGCAAGCGGCAACTACTCGCTGCCGGCGCTTTAGCCGCGTCCGGCCTCGAAGCTACACCTGGCCGACAACCGCCGCGACCCTGAAATAATTGTTTCGCTTCGCGCGCAATCGGGGAATCCCTGATTGTCAATTCAGGGAATTCATGACCACAAAAATCGTTGGAAATCCTTGACAGGAGCGGATTCCCAAGGCATGATGCATCACATCTCGCGAGTACTTCCCGCCTACGAAAGTGTTCTAAAAGTGTAGTTTTGGGTTTCCTGGCAAGGCTAGAAAGACAACCAGCAGGACTCTGCCGCCATGGCAGAGAAACGTAGTGGGGTTGTTACAAATTTCTTTTCAGGAGGATAAGAAATGAAGCACGTACAAGTGTCGACCGCCGTTGCATTGCTTGCGTTGGCTTTGATGGCTGAGCCCGCGCTGGCCCAAAACTCGAATTCGCAAAAAGGCTCGCTGCAGAATGGTCTCGTGGCCCATCTGTTGCACCCGGACGCACATGCAAAGTCCGCTCATGCCTTAGCCCCCAGCCAGGACGCGGTCGCGCGCGGGCTCGCCAAGGCAAAAACCTACAAGTTCGCCTCCGCCGACTATCCCGGCGCCGGCGCCAGTATCGTTTTCGACCAACAAAAGGGCGCGAGCACAATCTTGGGCGTTACTGTGTTGGGGTCGAATACCACCGGGTTCACGCTAAAAGCCGCCACGTATTCCCTCCTGAACGTCCCCGGCGCCACGGCCATTGAGCCCACCGGCATCAACAGCAGCGGCCAGATCGTTGGCATTTACCTCGACGCCAGCAACGTGCAGCACGGCTTCCTGGATAACGGCGGGGTGATCACCAACATCGACGTTCCAAACCCTCCTTCCACACTGGGAGAAACCGAGCTTATTGACATCAACGACGCCGGAACCATGGTGGGTGCGTATGAAGATGCCGCCTTTAACTTTCACGGTTTTACCACCCCCGATGGAGTTGCCTTTACCTTCATCGATTATCCGGGCAGTATCAGCACACAGCTAGCTGGCATTAACACCGCGGGAGACATCGTAGGACTATGGGAGGACGCCTCAATGAAAAACCATGGGTTCCTCCTCTCGGGCGGGAACTTCACATCTTTGGATTTCCCCCTGGCCACAACCACCGCGGCAATTGGGATCAACGACGCCGGGGATATCGCGGGCTATTTTATAGATGCCGCACTGGTGGAACACGGGTTCATTTACTCAAAGAACACTTTCACCCAGATTGATGTTGCCGGCGCTAGTGACACTGAACTGACCCGCATTAAGAACAACGGGCACATCACGGGGATTTACACCGATTCCAACGCCGAAGAGCATGGCTTGACCGGGCATTAGCCGGTTGGCCACAGCGCAAAGCCCCGCCCTGCGGTGGGGCTTTGCGCCAACGTTCCCCCACGCATTCTTCAAGATCCGCAGCCTTGTCTTCCCAGCCTCCAATCCAACAACTCTGTCTCCGTGTCCCTCCGTGCCCCCTGTGGTTTAAGATTTCCTGTCAATCCCAATGCTGACTCGCATCGCGACCGCCGTCGTCCTCATTCCTCTCGTTCTTCTTCTCGTGTTGAAGGCGCCGACCTGGCTGCTCATCCTTGTGGCCGCGGCGGTAGCGCTCATGGCCATCGCCGAATTCCTGAAGCTCGCCACGCACTACGCGGTCCAGCCGCTTGCGTCGCTCACCTACGTTTACGTGGCGTTCTTTTTCCTCTTCCTTATTGTCACCACGTCCAGCCGCACGCCGCTGGTCGAAACCACCTCGACGATTTACGGCATCACGCTCGCCACCGCGCTTGCACCCTTCATCTTTCTCACGCTTGCCATGCGCCGCCCCACGCTGAGCGAGGGCTACCCCGCCGCTGCCGCTTCCACATTTGCTTTCGCTTACATTGCCATCCCCATGGCTCTGCTCGTCGAGATCCGTCGACAGCCCGCGGGCGCGATCTGGGTGATCTACACGCTGCTCGTCGTCTGGGCGGGAGACATCTTCGCCTACTTCGTCGGCAAAGCCATCGGTCGTCACAAGATGTCGCCCGAAGTCAGCCCGAAAAAAACCTGGGAGGGCGCCATCGCCTCGGTCGCCGCCAGCGTGACCATCGGCGCGCTCTGGATCCAGCACGCGCCCGGAATCAGCTCAGCTCTGCTCCGCATCGGCCTGATTGAGCGCCGCGACGGAGTTTTCGGCCTCGAGCAGCCTCAGCTCTGGCCCATTATTCTGCTTTCCGCAGCCGTCAACATCGCCGCGCAACTCGGCGATCTGGTCGAATCGCTCATCAAGCGCGGCGCCGGAG
>Ga0335080_10001520_pt1 | contig 22743 bp, 23 predicted proteins | sample Lox_Sample_34_FD_206720 | JGI IMG/M metagenome (GOLD analysis project Ga0335080, IMG submission 206720) | Soil microbial communities from Loxahatchee National Wildlife Refuge, Florida, United States - Lox_Sample_3.4 | ecosystem: Environmental > Terrestrial > Soil > Wetlands | place: USA...
CGGCTCGAGCTCGCGCACGAGATAGTCGCGGATCGCGCCGCGAATCATGGCCTGTGTCTCGGTCAGCTCGAGCTCCACGTCTTTCTCCAGTGACTCAGCGTCCCGTGAAACGCGCGGCGCGCTTCTCCATGAAGGCCCGGGGTCCCTCCCGCGCGTCCTCGGAGCGCATCACGATCCGCGCGCACTCGTCCTCGATGTCGAACGCCTCCTCGAGCGGACGCCCGCTGCCGCGCAACACCGCCTCCTTGAGCTTGCGCAGCGCGAGCGGACCGTTCGCCGCGAGCTTCTGCGCCAGCTCGAGCGCGCGCGGCATGAGCCGCTCGCGCGGCACGATCTCGTTCACGAGCCCGATGCGCAGCGCCTCGGCCGCGGGGATCGCGTCGCCGAGCAGGAGGATCCTCATCGCCTCGCAGTACGGAATCTGGCGTGCGAGCCGCGCGAGCGACCCCGCGCCGGGAACGATTCCGCGCTTCACTTCGCTCAGGCCGAACGACGCCTCGGGCACGGCGATGCGCAGGTCCGTGGCCTGGATCATCTCGCAGCCGCCCGCCAGCGCGGCGCCGTTCACCGCGGCGATCACCGGCTTGTACAGCTCGAACCTCCGCAGCACCGCGTCCTGGAAGAGTGACTTGTCCTCCAGGAGTCGCCGGTCCCAATCGTCTTCCGGCTTGCGCGCTCGCGTGAGCAGGGGAATCAGTCGGGCGAGGTCCGCGCCAGCGGTGAAGGTGTCGCCGGCTCCCGTCAAGATCGCGACACGTGCGCTGCCGTCGTCGCGGAAGTCACGCCACGCCTCGGCGAGGCGCACCATCATCTCCGGCGTGAGCGCATTCTTCTTGTCCGGCCGATTGAAGGTCAGGATGGCGATCCCATCGCGCTTCTCGTACGTGAGCTCGGTCATCGTTCACCTCCGGGCCGAGTGCACGCGGCCCTCCTCGCTGCGCGGGCGGGGGGATCAGTCCGGCGATCTGGCGCGGCGAGAGACCAGCGTCGGCCAGGCATCTGCTAGCGGCCCTCGAAGCGCGCCGCGCGCTTCGCGGCGAATGCCGCCAGGCCCTCGCGCGCATCGTGAGTCTTCACGATGTCGGCCAGGGCGCGTGACTCGTTCTCGAGGTGCGCCTCGAGATTCTCCGCATTCGACGCGCGCAGCAGTCGCTTGATCGCGCCGTAGGCGCGCGTGGCGCCGCTCGCGAGCTTAGCCGCCAGCTCACCGACCTCGGACATCAGCTTCGCGTCGTCGACCACGCGCGTGACGAGCCCGGCGGCGGCCGCGTCTTCCGCCGAGAGGCGCCTGCCCGTGAGAATGAACTCGAGGGCGCGCCGCTCGCCCAGCACACGCGGCAGGAAGAACGTCCCGCCGCAGTCGATGGAGAAGCCGAGCTGCGGAAACGCGATCGAGAAGTGCGCCGAGCGCGCGGCGATCGCCAGGTCACTCATCGCGACCAGGCACACGCCGCCGCCGGCAGCCGGGCCGTTCACGGCGGCGATCACGGGCGGATCCATCCGCGCGAAGCGCGAGATCGCCGCGTGGATGTACGTCGTCGCCTCGCGCACCGCGCGCGGCAGCGCGTCGCCCTCCCCTGCCAGGTAGCGGGCGTCGCCGCCCGCGCAGAAGAAGCGGCCCTCGCCAGTCAGCACGACCGCGCGCACCGCCGAATCGTCGCCGCAGCGCAGCGCCGCTTCGTGCAGGTCCTTCGACAGCTCGAGGTTCATCGTGTTCGCTTGCTCGGGCCGGGCGAGGCGCACCCAGGCGACGCCGTCGAGCACCTCCAAGGTGATCGCGCCGTTCGGCAGCGTGACTCGCCCGTTCATGCGCGCAGCACCCCCGAACGCTCGAGCTCGTCGAGCGCGGCGTCTCCCAGCGCGAGCCATTCCGCGAGCGCATCGCGATTGTGCGCCCCGGCGCGCGAGGCGCCGCGGCGGATCCCGGCCGAGGCGGCCGAGAATCGGTACGGTGAGTCGATCACGCGGCGTCTCCCGCCGGCGCCGTCGTCCACCTCGGTGATCACCTCGCGCTCGACCACCGCGGGAGCCTCGAGCACCTCGGCCCCGGCGCGCACGTCACCCCAGGCGACGCCGGCCTTCTCGAGCGCGGCGATCAGCTCCGCGCGCGAGTGGAAGCCGGCGATCCAGCGCGCGATCGAGGCGCGCCGGTGAACGCCCTTCGCCGCGACGTCGGCGTTCGCGGGCTCGTCGGAGCGCAGGCCATGGGCCGCGGCGATCGCGCGCCAGAGCACCGGGAGCTGCATGTTCACCATCAGCGGACCGCCGGGCGCCTCCCAGATCTCGCCGCCCTGCGGACCGGGCGACTCAGCGCCGTCGAGCGCCCAATGCACGTAGTCGTCGGTCACGAGCCACGAGTCGAGCATCGACACGTCCACGTGTTGGCCGATCCCCGTCTGGTCGCGCAGCCGGAGCGCCGCGAGCACCGCCACCATGCCGTGCAGGCTCGTGATCGAGTCGGCGAAGCTCATCGCGGAGTCCTCCAGTGCGCCGCCGAGCAGCGCCGCGCGCCGAGCCACCCAACCAGACTCCGCGTGAATCACCGGTGCATAGGCCGGTCGCTTTGCCGCGCTGCCCTCGCTGCCGAAGCCGGTGATCGACAGCATCACCAGCCGCGCGTTCAGCGCCGAGAGCTTCCCCCAGCCGAGTCCGAGCCGGTCGAGCACGCCAGGCCGGTAGTTCTCGATCAGCACGTCCGCGCGCGCGGCAAGAGCCGACGCCAGTGCGGCTCCGCGCACGTCCTTCAGATCGATGCACACGTTGCGCTTGCCCGCGTTCTGCTGCAGGAACAGCCCGGTCACGCCGTTCTTCTCGATCCCGAACTGGCGTGCGATGTCGCCCTCGGGCGGCTCGACCTTGATCACGTCCGCGCCCAGATCCGCAAGCAGTCGGCCGACGAAGGGCCCCGCAATCGCGCGCGACAGATCCAGCACCCGCAGGTCGGCGAGCGCGAACGGCTTGTCGAAGATTCGCTTCATCGGAGCGCTTCCGAGCGCGTATCCAAGCTGAGCTCCTCGCTGCGCCTGCTCCGCAAGGTCCATGCCGCGTTTCGGGCGTCGAATCGGGGTCGGGGGTGAGTCGACTCCGACGGGGAATTCGATATCGCCTCAGCGAGCGCGATCGCTCGTCGAGCCGCGCAGCATCTCGTCGATCGAGGGCAGCTCGGCGCGATCCGGGTCGAGCGCGTTGCCGGCGAACCAGACGCGCTCCCGCCAGGCCTGGTGCTCGCCGTGCTCGAGCACCGCCTCGTCGAGCTGCGCGCGGAAGTCGGCGCTGCCGTCGGCAAAGGTCGCGGCGATGAGCTGCTCGAGCGCCGTGCCCAGCGCCTGGTGTTCGCGGGCCAGCTCGGCTCGCTCGTTCGACGCGCTGCGCCGGGCCAATGCGTCGCGGAGCCCGGCGCAAGCTCGGCTCGTCTCCGCCCCGCCGGCCGCGGCCGGAGCGAGTCGCTCGCCGAGCGCGCGCAAGGCGGCAAGTGACTGCGCCTCGAAGGTCTGGGCCTTGTCCCATTGCTGAGCGATCAACTGCAGGTGCGCGATCACCAGCTGCGCCTGTTCGCGCGCCAAGCCGTTCCCCGGATCGACGGCCGGCAGCACGACCTGCGAGAGCGCCTTGATCAGATTCTGGATGCGAAGCTCGATGCCGGGCAGCACAGTCACTTCCTCCGCAGGATCCGGACCAGGTTGCCGAGCAGCACCGAGCCCGCGCTCGCGAGCCAGGTCAGAACCAGATCCTGGTGACTGTTGCCCTCGAGTGGAACGCGGACTCCCGGACCGAGCTGCATCACCGCGCACTTCCAGGCGTTCAGCACCTCGTAGTAGTGCAGCTTCTCCGGGTCGATGCGACGCCCCGAGAGCGCTTCGTAGCGTTCGAGGAACTCTTCGCGCGGGAGCAGCCCGCAGACCAGAAACTGGCCGCTCTCGTCCCAAGCGCCGAACAGCCGCTGCGTGGCCCAGCCGAGATCCAGGTGAAAGTCGCCGAGGTGCGCGAGCTCCCAGTCGAGCACCGCGCTGAGCTCGCCGCTGGGCTCCTCGAACAAGAAGTTCCCCATCCGGTAGTCGCCGTGCACGACGACGGGCGAGTCGCAGACCGGCGCGTGCTCACGCAGCCAACACTCCGTCCAGGTGATGAGGGGAACGCGCTCGGTGGAGTCGTCGCGCCAGACTCGCGCCCACCAGCCCACCTGTCGCAACGCCGCCTCCCGGGTGCCGGGACCGGGCGCCGTGAAGGCGCCGAGGTCGGAGCCTCTCCAGTCGAAGTCGTGAATCGCGACCAGGTGGCGCATGAACTGCGGCGCGATCCGGCTCGCCCAACGCGAGCCGAAGCGAGAGCCGACCCCCGAGACACTCGTCGAGTCGGTGTCGGTCGGCTTGGTCACGCCGCGCACGAAGCTGGTGACGAGGCCCGGCTGCCCGAGATGCTCGCCCTCCGGATCGACGAAGCGCACCCGGGGCACCGGAACGACGCCCGCCACCGCGCGCAGCATCTGCGCTTCGCGCAGACGACACGTCTCGGCAATGCTCTCGAGAGGATCCATGCGCAGCACGAGTCTCTCGGGCTCGGGCGACGCTTCGTGCTGCAGCGTGAAGGAGAACTGCTCCTTGGAGGCGCCGCCGGCCATCCGCTTCAAGTCCGTGACGCGCACGCCGCGCAGGTGCTCGGCTGCGAACAGGCGGCGAAGCGCGCCGTCGACCTCGGCGTCGGTGCGCGCGCTGTAGGGCCCAGTGACTCTGCGCGCGAGCTTGCGGTCGAAGACGTGTCGGACACGCGGCTCGAGATCGTCCCGATCCACGGCCTAGCCCGACGCGTCGCGCAGCTGGGCTCCGGTCTCGCGATCGTGCGTGTGACTCTCCTGCGACGTCCCGTAGCCCACCCGCGCGCCCGCCTGCCAGCGCAGAAGCCCGGTGGGCACCGACGTGCAGCCGTACACCGGCCAGAGATGGAGGCTGAGAGCCGAGCCGTACGCGCTGTGCACCCGCCCATCGACGTCGATCAAGGTGAGCTCGTAACCGAGCGGGAAGCGTCCCAGCCGATGCGCGACGAGCGACCCGGCCTTCATGCCGCGAACCCGGCCGTCGACGAGCGCGTAACCGTGGGCCAGCTGGAACTGCGCCTCGGGCTTCGCGCGCGGCTCGAAGCGCCAGATCGATTGCAGCGCGTAGTCCTCGCCGAAGTGGGCGTTCAGCCATGCCATGGGGCCCTGCTCGCGCTCGGGCCGTCGGCCCCAGCTGTGGTCCATGGTCGAGACACAGCTCACGTCGTACGCACGACCGCGGACGTGAAGCTTCCCCGTGACCCGACAGGTCATGTCGAAGTGACTGGCGTAGGCCTTGGCGAAGTCCCAGCCGTCGCCGCGGCGCGCGGGATCGACGACGGCCAGCGGATCCATGTCCGGATCGTGGATGTCGAAGGGCTCCATGAGACCCCTCACGTCGAGGTGGAGCTCGGTGCGATCGATCCCGACGTAGTCGATGCGATAGTCGCGGATGGAACGCGCGCGGACGGACAGCCCGTTCGGGAGGTCGAGAGATTCGAGCCGTTCCGGCAGCGCCAGATGGTTCTGATTGTCGCTGTACCAGGCGCCCCACGGATCGAGTGAGAGGTCGCCGTTGACCTCGACGTCGGCCTTGAGCGCGCCGACGCCCGGCCGCGCCATCAGGTACACCCAGGCGATGACCCGATGCTCGGGCACGTAGCAGTAGAAGAAGTTCGTCTCCGCCCAGTCGGCGGGAACCTCGGCCGGCGTGTGGAACCGCGTGTCCTCGTCTCGAAACATCGCGCCCTCCCTCGCTCGAGAACCCTGCCAGTACAAGCACGCCGTGTGCCGATTGCCGGGCTGCGTTGCGCGGCCCTGCGACGCACCCGGCGTCGACTTCGCCTCGCCGCGCATCGCTATCGACTCACCTCCGGCCGGCTCGGGCACGTGAGCGACCTCGCGAAGGTGGCCGCCGGATTGCAGCCGTCTCGCGCATGCGCGCCAGCAGCAAGCTTCGGCAACAGCTCTTCGGGCTCTGGTGCGCCCCCATCTTCACCGTCCTGATCGCGGTCGGCTGGCTCGGCCTGGCGCACTTCTGGCTTCCGGCCGCCGCCGACCTCGATCCCTCCGCAACCAAGGCGTTCTTCGTCGAAGCGCATCGGCACGGCATGCTCTGGGGAAACTCGATCCTGATCGTCGCGTGCGCATTCCTCGTGGTCGCGTCGATTCAGTTCGGTCTCGTTCTCGCCGACCTCGAAGGCGCACGGCCGCTCTGGTCGATCACGACCGCGGCGAGCGGAATTCTGATCGCGCTGATCGTCTTTCTGAATGCCGGCTTCTGGATCGGCGCCGCCTACCGGACCGAGGCGCCGGCCGAGGTGGTCGTCGCGCTGAACGACGTCGCGTGGCTCGGCTTCCTGCTCGGCTGGGTGTTCCTGTCGCTGCAGATGGTCGCGACCGCGATCGTCGCGCTCGGCGAAGCGGCGCCGGAGCGGATGATTCCGCCCTGGCTCTCGAAGGCGTCGCTGGTCGGCGCCCTGCTGCTCGCGTGCGCGGGCGGGCCCGCGTTCACTCACAGCGGGCCGTTCGCGTATCACGGCGCGCTGGCGTTCTACATGCCGATGGTCATCTGGGGGCTCTGGCTCGACGTGCACGCCTGGTACATGCGCCGGAGACTCCTCTTGGAGCTCGCTCTTGAGCACTGACTCGATCGGAGCCACGCCCGGCCTCGGCCTCATGCTGACCGGCGCGAGCGCCCGCGAGGAGGTCGAGCTCGCGCGGCGGGCCGAGGCGGCGGGCTTCGAGGTCGCGCTCGAGTGGGAGTTCTTTCACCGCCATGCATACGTTCGCCTGGCGGCCGTCGCGGAGGCGACCTCACGCATCCGGATCGGCACCGGGATCGCGAACGCCTTCACGCGCTCGCCGCTCCTGCACGTGACTGCGGCGCTCGACCTGGACGAGCTCTCGGGCGGGCGCATGGTGCTCGGCCTGGGCAGCGCGACTCGCCGCATGAACGAGGAGTGGTGGGGCGTCCCGTTCTCGGCTCCCGCCGAACGCATGGAAGAGCTGTGTCACTTGCTCCGCGCCGCGTTCGCGGCGAGTCAGGGCGGTGGCTTCGCCTTCCCGGGCAAGCACTGGAAGCTGCACATTCCCGCCTTCGCGAGGCCGAACGCGGCGCGCGGGCAGATCCCCTTGTGGGTCGCGGCTGTGAATCGAGGCATGGTCGCGGCCGCGGGGCGGGCGGCCGACGGCTTGCTCGGGCATCCGCTCGCGACGCGCCGCTGGCACCGCGAAGTCACTCTCCCGACCCTGGCGAGCGCCGCCGAGAGCGCGGGCCGAGCGAGCTCGGCGTGCCGGCTGATCCCGATCGTGGTCACTTCGATCGACGTGGACCCTGCGCGGGCGCGGCGCGAGGCGAAGCAGCAGCTCGCCTTCTATCTCTCGACCGAGCTGTATCACACGATTCTCGACTTGCACGGAGCGCGCCAGGTCGGCCTTGCGTGTCAGGCCGCAATGCGGCGCGGCGACCTCGCCGCCGCGGGCGAAGCCGTACCCGATGGGCTGCTCGACGAGATGGCGATCGCGGGCACCCCCGACGAGGCGCGTGCGGCGCTGCTGCGCTGGCGAGAGATCGCTCCGCTCGTCGTCTGCTACGCGCCGAACGCCGGGATTCCGCCGGAACGCGTGCGCGCGAACCACGAGCTCATCCTGGCGACCTTCGCGAGTCACTCATGACGCGAGCTCGCCCGTGAACCTCGGCCTGTCGCCGGACACGGTGCGCCGCGCGGCGGAGCTCGCCGAGCTCGGCCGCAGGATCGAGGACGCCGGCTTCGCATCGGTCTGGGTGCCGGACCACCTCGCGTTCTTCGGCGCACCGACCATCGATCCGTTCCAGGCGCTGACCGCGTTCGCGGCGGGCTCGCGGCGGCTCGAGCTCGGCACGAGCGTGCTCGTGCTCCCACTGCGCGCGCCCGCACTCGCCGCAAAGTCCGCGGCCTCACTCGACGCCCTGTGCGAGGGCCGACTGGTTCTGGGCGTGGGCGTCGGGGGCGAGTTTCCCGGCGAGTACGAGGCGGCCGGGGTTCCGCTCCCGGAACGCGGGCCGCGGCTCGACGAAGCCATCGCGGTCCTGCGCCATCTCTGGAGTGGCTGCGACGCGCCATTCGCGGGGCGCTTCACGACGCTGCGCGCGGGGACCTTGCTGAATCCCCTGCCCGCTCGCGCGGGCGGCCCGCCGATCTGGGTCGGCGGCCGCGCAAATGTCGCGATCCGGCGCGCCGCGCGCTCGGGCGACGGCTACCTCGGCTTCCTGTTGGACCCGCAGGGATTCTCCCGGCGCATGCAGCAGCTGCGCGAGCTCGCCTCCCGGTTCGGGCGCGACCCGCAGCGAGTCACCGGGGCGCTGCTCGCCTTCTGCTGCGTCGGAGACGACGCGGGGGCGACGGTCGCGCGCGTCGCCGCCCGCCTCGAGGCGAACTACGGCGTGCCGATGCGCGCCGCGGTCGAACGCTACGGGATTGTCGGCAGCCTGGCGCACTGCCTCGAGCGGATCGAAGCCTACGCCGCCGCGGGCGTCGAGCACCTCGTGCTCGCATCGCCGTTTCGCGGTTCCGAGTTCGACGAGCAGCTGCCGCAGCTCGCTCGGCTCGTCCCGCGCTGAGCGGCTCGCGCCGCTCAGTCGCCAGCGCCGGTTCCGCGCACCCGGATGCCGTACTTCTTGAGCTTGCGCACGACGGACGACTGGTGCAGACCCGTGCGCTCGGCCAGTTCGTAGGTCGAGCGCGAGAGGCTCGCATAGTGACTCAGGAGCCTGCGCTCGAGCGCTTCGACCCGGGCCCGGTAGGCGACCTTGTCGGCGGTCTCGGCCGCCAGCTCCGCGACGCCGTCCACCGCGAGCGAAGAACGGGGCGCCAGCTTGCGCAGGTGCTCGGGCAGATCGTCGAGCCCGATCTCCTGACTTCGCGTGATCATCACCAGCCGCTCGAGCAGATTGCGCAGCTCGCGCACGTTCCCGGGGAAGTCGTGGCGCATCAGCGCGGAGACTGCCTCGAGCGACAGCGCATGGGAGCGGCCGAACTGTCGATTCATGCGCTCCAGGAAGGCGTAGGCGAGCGCCTTCACGTCCTCCGGTCGCTCGCGCAGCGGCGGGATCACGAGCGGGATGACCTCGAGCCGGTAGTGGAGATCCTCCCGGAAGCGGCCGGCAGCGACCAACTCGCGCAGGTCCCGGTTGGTCGCGCAGATGATCCGCACGTCGACCCGCCGCGAGGACGTCCCGCCGACCCGGCGCACGACCTTGTCCTCGAGCACCGCGAGCAGCTTCGACTGCGACGCGAGCGGCAGCTCGCCGATCTCGTCGAGAAAGATCGTGCCGCCATCGGCAACTTCGAACTGGCCCTTCTTCCCGCCGCGCAGGGCGCCCGTGAACGCGCCCGGCTCGTAGCCGAACAGCTCCGACTCGACGAGGCTCTCGGGAAGTGCGCCGCAATTCAGTTCGCTGAACGGTTTGTCGGCGCGCAGTGACAGCTGGTGCAGGAGTCTCGCGACGACGCCCTTGCCCGTCCCGGTCTCACCCGAGAGGAGGACGGTCGAATCGAATTCCGCGATTTCGGCCGCGGTGAGCAGCACGTCCGAGAAGAGCGCGCTGGCGCACACCACGTCCGAGAGACCCGCTGCGCGCAGGCGCGACCCGAGATACTCGGCGCGGCGCTGCGCGACCGAGGCCACCTTCGACTCACCGCGGTCGCGCTCGAGCTGGTACTTCAAGTGATTCAGTCGCGTGATGTTGCGCAGGTTCAGCACGATGTGCTGCACCTCGCCGTTGGGCCCGAGATGCGGACTCGCAGTGATCAGGACCGACTCGCCGTCGCGAGCGTTCACGAGCGTGGTCGCCGGCCAGGAGCCCGCCATCACTTGCCGGCTGGCCGAACGCCGTGGGATCCCGGGCTTGCGCTGCATCTCGTCGAGATGTCGGCCGATCCACTCGGCGCGTTCGGTTCCCGTCAGTCGGGCCCACGCCTCGTTGATCTCCAGGAACACGCCTTCCGCCGACAGGATCGCGAGTCCGTCGTACGACGAGGCAAAGGCGGCCTCGAGCAACACCTCGCGCTGGCGCAGCTCCGACTCGAGCGCCTGGACTCGCTCTTCGAGCGCTCTCGGGACTGCCGCGATCTCCGGCGGCTTCGGCGCTCCGTGCGCCCCCTCCCGTTGCATGAACCCTTCTCTCATTCGAGAGCGAATCAAGTCAAGTCGAGATCGCGTCACGGTCGATCATCGCTCGCGCGGTCGCGGCGGCGTCCGCGGAATGTCGCTTGCACTCCGAATGGGCGATGGACGGTCGCATGATGCAGGTGCCGCTCCGCGTGACGCCGTTCCTGGCGCGCGCCGAGCGCTACTTCGGCGCGTGTCCGGTCGTGACTCGCACGGCGGAGGGCGTGCAGCACAGCTGCTGGAGCGACGTCGCCGAGCGCGCGCGTCGACTCGCCTCGTCGCTCGCGCAGCTCGGCCTCGAGCCCTTCGAGCGCGTGGCGACCCTGGCCTGGAACACGCACCGACACGTGGAGCTCTACTACGCGGTGCCCGGCGCGCGCTTGGTGCTGCACACCTTGAACCTGCGCCTGCACGCGGATCAGCTCGCGTGGATCGCGGCGCACGCCGACGACCGCGTGATCTTCGTCGACGACTCGCTCGTGCCGCTGCTCGAGTCGATCGCGCCCAGGCTCCCGCGCGTTCGTGCCTGGGTGTTGATGGGCGACGGCCCCTTGCCCGCGACGAGCCTCTCCCCTGCGTGGCGCTACGAGGAGCTCGTCGCGCGCGGCGACCCGAAGTTCCGCCTCGCCGACGGCGACGAGAGCGAGGCGGCGTTGCTCTGCTACACGTCGGGCACGACCGGCGATCCGAAGGGTGTGCTCTACAGTCACCGCTCGCTCGCGCTCGCGTCGCTGTTGATGGCCACGGTCGACGGCTTCGGGCTCTGCGAGCGAGACACGATCCTGGTCGCGGTCCCCCTCTTTCACGCCGCCGGCTGGTGCATGCCTTACGTGGGCGCGATGGTCGGCGCGAAGCTCGTGCTGCCGGGGCCGAACCTGCAGCCGGCGGACGTGCTCGCGGCGATCGACGCGGAACGAGTCACCTTCTCGGCCGGCGTTCCGACCTTGTGGCACGGCGTGGCGGCGCTGGCGGAGCGCGCCGAGCGCTCGCTCGCGCCCCTCGAGCGCGTGATCTGCGCCGGCTCCGCCGTGCCCGCGCCGCTGATCGAGCGCTGCGCGCGACTCGGCGTCGAGCTGCGCCAGGCCTGGGGCATGACCGAGGTCCCGTTCGGCACGGCCGCGCGCGTGAAGTCGACGCTGCAAGTCCAAGAGCCCGCGGCGCGCGCGGAGTACCTCGCGCGTCAGGGTCTGCCCGTTCCGACCGTCGAGATCCGGATCGTCGACGACGAGGGTCGGCCGCTTCCCGAGGATGGTGAGTCACGCGGAGAGCTCCAGGTGCGCGGGCCGCACGTGGTCTCGAGCTACTTCGGGCCGGAGCACGCTGCTCCGGTCGAACGCGACGGCTGGTTCTCGACCGGCGACGTCGCCACGATCGACGCGGACGGCTACATGGTGATTCGCGACCGGACGAAGGACATGGTCAAGTCGGGTGGCGAGTGGATCTCGTCGGTCGAGCTCGAGCTGCTGCTGGTGCAACACCCGAAAGTGTCCGAGGCCGCAGTGATTGCGCGGCCCGACGAGAAGTGGGTCGAGCGGCCGCTGGCCTGCATCGTGGCACGCAGCGGCGAGATCCCGACCGCCGAGGAGCTGCGCGCCTTCCTCGCGCCGAAGCTCCCGCGCTGGTCGACTCCGGAGAGCTTCGCGTTCCTGCGCGAGATCCCGAAGACCAGCGTCGGAAAGCTGGACAAGAAACGGCTGCGCGAATCGCTCGCGAGCGGCGCGCTCGAGATCGTCACGGTGGGGTGAAGCTCAGTCCTCCACGATGAACTCGCGCTTGCTGGCTCCGCACACGGGACAGAACCAGGTATCGGGGATGTCCTCGAACGGTGTACCGGGAGCGATGCCGCCGTCGGGATCGCCTTCGGCGGGATCGTAGACGTGGCCGCAGGATTGACAGACCCAGCGCTTCGCGGGCTGCGCCGCGCTCATGCGCGCGACGGTGTCCATGTCCCTTCGAGCTTGAGGACGCCGTTCATGAAGTTGGAGAGCAGCATCGCGGGCTCGCCGACCTCGAGGTCGGGCATGCGCGTCGTGAACTGCCGCAGGATCGACTTCACCATCTGTCGGCCGAGCGCCGAGCCCATGCAATAGTGGGGACCGTGCCCGAAGCTCAGGTGTCGATTCGGCGAGCGCAGAATGTCGAAGCGATCGGGCTCGGGGAACTCGCGCTCGTCGCGGTTGGCCGAGCAGTACCAGAGCACCACCTTGTCGCCCGCCCTGATCCTCTTGCCGTCGAGCTCGAAGTCCTCGACGGCGGTGCGCCGGAAGTGCATGAGCGGCGGGGACCAGCGCAGGAGCTCCTCGACGGCGCCGTCGATCCGCCCCTCGAAGTCCTCCAATAACTGCGCCTTCTGCTCGGGATGGCGTTGGAGGTTCAGCACCGCGTGCGCCATGGCGTGTCGCGACGTGTCGTTCGACGCGCCGACGAGCAAGGTGAAGAACGCGCCGAGCTCCGGCTCGGTCAGCGCCTGCCCCTCGTGCTGGGCGCGGACGACCCACGACATGAGATTGTCGCCGGGCTCGCGCCTGCACCGCTCGGCCTCTTCGAAGGCGATCTTCATGATCCGCTGCGCGGCGTCCTGGAACACGGCGAGTGGTGGCCCGATGTGCGCGTAGCTCGGGTCGGCCCACGCGCCGAGCTGCTCGGCGCCCTCGATCAGCACGTCGCGCCGGTGCACGTCCGAGATCCCGACGAAGACCTCGGCGAAGACACGGCCGGGGAGCTGCTTGAAGACGAGCTCGCAGAGATCGCCCTTCCCCAACGGCGCGACCTCGTCGACGATCCGGCGTGCCATCGCGTCGATCTGTTGCTCCATGCGCCGGATGTTGCGGGGGCTGAAGGCGGCCTGCGTGATGTTGCGCAGCGCCTGGTGGCGCGGATCGTCCATGACGATGAAGGAGAGGATCGTCTCGAGCTGCGGGAAGTCGTCGAGGAAGACGCCCCGTGCCGACGAGAACACCTTGGCGGTGCGCGAGACCGTCTTGATGTCCTCGTAGCGGACGATCGCCCAGAAGCCCTTCGCGTTCTCGAGGCCGGGCGCCAGAGGCTCCGGCGGACGGTGCCACGACACCGGGTCGTGGTCGCGCAACCAACGAAACGCGAGCTCCCGCTGCGCGTACGGCCGTGCCCAGAACTCGAGCGAGCTCAGGTCGATGTCCATCGGAGCGCTCACCGTCTGCCTCCTCCCTCGAGGATCCGAAAGCAAGAGTGGGACCGACGCAGCGGCTCGAGAAACTCGTCGGTTGGGGCTTTCGGCGGGACGAGATCGATTCGAGAGCCTGAGCGAGTCGGTAGCGAATCGGCGCGGACGTTCTAGTAGGGCTGCGCAAGCGCTATCAGCGCGCGGCCGCGCGCCATCCCGCTCACGGCGAGCGGCGCCCTGGCCTGCTGCAGCTCGATCAGCTTCACGCCAGTCTCCACCACGAGGCTGGCGCGCGGCATGCGCCGGGCCATGAAAGCGTCGAGGCCCGCTTCGACCGTCGCCGCGCGCTCGAGCTCCTGGCCCAGCACGACGGAATCTTCGAGGGCCATGCCGCCGCCGGCGGAGAGATGCGCGGTCGAGGAATGCGCCGCGTCCCCGATCAGAGCGACTCGCCCCTTGTGCCAAGGCGCAGGCACCAGGATCCACTCGAAGGGCCGCACGATGATCTCTTGCCGTTCGTCGAGCCGTTCTCGCAGCGAGGCGAGATAGGGCGCGGTGTACTTCGCGAGGATGTCGGCGACGAAGCGGCGCGCCTCGGCCGGCTCCACGCGCCGGTTCTCCATGTCGCCCCCGGTCGCGAGATAGGTGATCTCGCCCCGCAGCCGTCCAATCACGACCAGGGTCTGGTCGGCGAGCGCGTAGAAGCCGGGCTGAATCGGCGGTCCGCCCTCGAGCAGCCAGCGAAACGACATGGCGCCGGTGTAGCGCTCGCGCACCTCCGGTCCATGAATCATGCCGCGGACGCTGGAGCGGGTGCCGTCGGCGCCGATCACGAGATCGTAGGAGCCCGCGGAGCCGTCGCTGAGCTGCACCTCGACCCGGTCCGCGAGGTTCTTCAGAGACTCGACGCTGACCCCGGTGCGATGAGTCGCGCCGGCGAGTCGGGCCGCGGCGAGGAGGATGCGCGCGAGCTCCGGCCGGAAGATCGTCACTGCGGCGGGCAGGCGCGTATCCACGTTCATGGGCGGGCGCGGCGGGACCGGCAAGAGGTTCCCTGCGCCGTCGAACATGCGGTCGAAGATCGAGCCGCCGCCTTCCAGCGCGATCCCGCTCGCCCTGCACTCGTCGAGGACGCCCAGCTCTTCGAGGGCGTGGACGGCGCGGCTCGTGATTCCGATCGACGCGCCTTCGGTGTGACCGTACAGATCGATCACGGAGCAGGCGACGCCGCGCTTGCCGAGCGCGATCGCGGCCGACAGCCCCGCGATTCCGCCGCCCACGACGAGCGCGCTGCGAATGGGCATACGAGTCACTCGGCGAACCCGCCCTTCACCCGCCAGCGCGCCGTCGCGTTCGGGGCGCTCTCGGCCCGGCAGTGATTGCGCTGGCGACCGAGCCCCGTGATCTCGCTCTCGATCACGTCGCCGGGGCTCAGGAAGCGCCCGTGCAGCGCGCCGTTTCCCGGCGGCGACCCGGTGAGCAGGAAGTCGCCGGGCAGGAGCCGCACGCGCTCGGAGGCGTACGACAGGATCTCCTCGGGCGAGAAGATCATGTCGGTCACGGGCCAGTCCTGCTTCGTCTCGCCGTTCAGCTTGAGCTGGATGCGCAGCTCCTTGTCCACCGAGACGAACGCTGCCGGCACCACGAACGGCCCAGCGGGCTTGAAGCTCGGCTGGTGCTTGCCGACCCAGTCGTAGCCCCAGTTCACGTCTTTGCGCCGAAACGTGTCGACCGAGCCGAGATCGTTGACCACCGTGAAGCCCGCGATCAGCTCGTGCGCCGCCTCGGGAGTCACATAGCGCTCGCTGCGGCCGATCACGCAGGTGAGCTCGAGCTCCCAGTCGTGCTGATTGCCGACCTTCGGCAGGACGATGTCGTCCCGGGCGCCCACCAACGACGAGTGCAGCCCGGTGAAGAAGAACGGCATGCCGTCGCGCGCGCGGGCGTCCACCAGCTCGAGATTGCGCTGGAAGAAGTCGGGGTCGGTCTCGCCGGGCCGCCGGTTGTGCTGGTTGAAGCGGTTGTGAGTCATCATCTCGGCGACGTGCTGCCGGTAGTTGCCGCCCGCGCCCAGGATCTGCGGATGCGCCAACGGCGGCAGCGGAGTCACCGACTCGAAGTCGAGCGCGGCATCGTGCGCACGCGCGGCCAGGTCGACCAGGCGGTCGAAGCTGCGTCGCCAGTCATCGAAGAGCGCGTGGGTGTCGGGCCAGAAGCGCGAGACGTCGACCACGTCGCCGGCGGGCTTCACGAGCGCCGGGAAGCTGCGACCCTCGTGGGCGAACCTGCCGATGCCGAAGCTGCCCCGCCTGAGTCCTGTGGCCGGCTCGAGCTCTGGATTCATCTCACCCCGCCTCGCTCGTCAGCCGAAGTAGCGGTCGGGCGGGTCGGAGCTCCAGGCGTCCATCTGCACGTTGCGGATGTCGTGCAGTCGCGTGGGGAACTCCGCGTTCAGCAGGTCCGTATCCGAGAACGTCTCGAAGCGGTAGCGGTCAGGGGCGCGCCAGACGTCGAAGACATGACTCCCGTGCGGATGCCTGCCCACGCCCCAGATCGGCTCGTGGCCGCGGCCGGCCAGGAAGCGGTGCGCGGTGAACTGGGCCTCGAAGTCCTGCACCTCGAAGGAGATGTGGTGACAGTCGGCCTTTGGCGCTTGCATCAGCGCCAGCACGTGATGGTCGACCCACTCCGGGCCGCGGTCGAGCCGCAGGAAGCCGACGATCTGGGCCTGCGGATTACCGGGCACATGGTACACGTCGCTCGGAATCAGTCCGAGCACGCGCCGGTACCATTCGGCGCTCCGGCGGAAGTCACTCACGAAGAGCCCGACGTGGCCGAGCCGGTACAAGTGCGCCGGCCCGAGCGCGCGCGCCGTCTGACTGCGTCCGAAGCGAGCCCGTGCTCCCGGCGAGTTGTGCTCGAGCTCGCTGCCGTGGGGCGCGGCTTCGACGCGCCCGCTGCCGGTCACCAGGTCGATCTGGAACCCATCGGGATCGCGGAGCGTCACGGCGCGGCCGCCGCCCGGTGTCTCGAGCTCGCGAATCGGGCTCGCGCCCTGCTCCGCCACGGCTCGGGACAACTCGTCCTCATCGTCAGCGGCGAACGCGAGTCCCTCGAACGCATTCGCCGTCCCCGCCCTCGCCTCGTAGCAGAAGGCGTCACCCCCCGAGGTGCGCATCGACAAGCTCTCCGCTGTGCGCCGAGCGACGAGGAGACCGAAGTCGGATGCGAAGCGTTCGGCCTGCTCCAGATGGACGACCCGAAAGCGGACGTGGTGTAATCCCGTGAGCCGCATGTCTTCGCCAACCTACTTCGTGGCGCGGCCCGCGCCTACTCGCTTTCTCCGATGCAGGTAAGCCCCCGCAAGATGCCGTCGCAGCGCCGCTCGGCGGCCACCGTCGATCTCGTGCTCGAGGCCGCTGCTCGCATTCTCGAGGCTCGTGGCACGGACGGCTTCAACACGAACGCGGTGGCCGATCTCGCGGGAATCAGCATCGGATCGCTCTATCAGTACTTCCCATGCAAGGAGGCGCTGACGGTCGCGCTGATCGTGCGCAGCCACCGCGACATCGCGACTTGCGCTCGCCGCGTGCTCGATCAGACCGCGCAGCTCGATCTCGACGCGACCCTGGCCATCTTGATGGACTCGCTCATCGAGATGCAGAGCGCCGCACTCGGCTTGAACCGAGTCCTCGAGGCGGAGGAAGAGCGGCTGCCGCGCATTCCCGAGCTGACCGAGCTCGAGCTCGAGATTCAGACACTCACCGAGGAGCTGCTCGCGCGATACGTCGACGGCGACCGGTGCCGCCACGCCGAGCTGCGCACCGCGGCGGCGGACATGATCGCGATCGTTCGCGCGCTGCTGGACGCGGCGCTGTTCTCGGGCGATCCCGACCCCGACGACCTGCGCGCGCGACTCGTGCGCACCGTGAAGGGCTACCTGACCCCGCTCTTGCCCCTCGCCGCGATGTGAGCCCACCGACGAACGGCGCTCGGAGGGCGTGATTTCCGCCGCTGCGCCAGCGGCTTTCGGAGATCGAGTCCGTTCCCGAACGCGAGTACGCCACCGCCCGCGGCCGCCGTACCCTGGCCGGCATGGATCTGAGCCAGAAAGACTTCGTTCTGATCGGCTCGCTTCCGCTCGACACGGCGGAGGCGAACATGCGCGCGGTCGGCGCGGCCTTCGGCCCGCACGTCGTGTCGATCCCCGACGGCGAGGCCTGGGACCGGCGGATGTGGATCGGCGCGCTGGCCTGGCGTGCGCTCTTCAATCACCCCGCGATCGAGACCGTGAACGGGCCGAAGTGCGTGAACGGCGTCGAGGCGGTGTTTCCCGGGGGCCTCCAGGAGATGTGGCAGTTTCGGCTGAAGCCGGGAGTCAGCGAGCTGCGCTGGGCGCCAACCGGCTGGCGACTCGGCTACGCGAAGGACGCCGTCAACGGCTATTCGATCTTCAAGGCTCTGCAGCGCGAGGGGGTCATTGCACGCGATGTGCGCTTCCAGGTCAGCATGCCTGGCGTGGACAGCGCGATCGAAGCCTTCTTCCACGACGCGGGGGACTGGGAGGTCGTGAAGAAGGGCTACGAACAAGCGATGCGCGACGAGATCGCGTGCATGCTCCGCTACATCCCGGCGAGTGACTTGCTCATCCAGTACGACGCGTGCTTCGAGCTGATCGACGTCGAGAGCCCCCTCGCGTACGCGCCGCCGGGAGACGTCCAGGACTCGGTCGCGCGGCACGTCGGGCCCGCGCGACGGGTCTTCGGCGCGCTGCCTGAAGAGGTGGGCATCGGATTCCACCTCTGTTACGGCATCTTCGGCCGCTGGCCGATGGGCACCGTCTACAAGGACATGAGTCGCATGGTGACTCTCGCCAACGCGTTCGCGACAGGCATCGGCCGCAGGGTGGACTACGTCCATTTGCCCGTGGCACCCGACGCGAGCTCGGTCACGACGGCACCGCTCGCAGACCTTCGCGTCGGCTCGACGAAGGTGTTCTTCGGCATCGTGCACGGCCACGAGACGAGTGGCGCCGTCGACCTGCGTGAGCGTATCGCCCTGCTGAAGAAAGTGCACTCCGGCTTCGGCATCGCTCGCTACTGCGGCTTCGGCGGCGTGACTCCGGAAGACTTCCCGGCGACGCTCCAGGACCACCTGATGGCGCGGCGGCTGTTGCGCGAGTAAGGACCCCGGCCGCGAGACCTGCGGCACCGATCCTACACCGATCTGTGTCAGCCTGTGGCGCCTGAAGGAGCGAGAACGGGCGCGTCGAATGCGCTCGGGACGTGAGGCGCAGGCGAGATTTCCCTCGCCGCCAGATCGTCGACGGCCGCTTCCCGCGGGCAGAGGCACGAGGCTTGCTCGATTCGAGCTGATTCTGGCGGAAACGCCCCCGGGTGCCGGAAACACCGGAGCTCCTGAGGCAAAAAGTCAGAGGGGAGTGCCGAGATGATGCGAAATGTCCTGCTCATGACGGTGGCAGCAGTCTTGCTGTCCGCCTGTGGCAAGCAGACCGAGCAACCCGCGGCCGCACCGCAATCCGCAGCGACGACTGCGCCCGACGTCGCAGCGACGCCCCCGCCGAAGGCGCCGCCGCCCGCAGCTCCGCCCGCCCAGCCGGCGACCCCGGCCGCCCCGGAAGAAGCCGGCGTGACGCCGCCCGAGTCGGCGCAGTGCCTCGAGCTGGTGAAGCAGGCGGCGTTCGCCGAGGCCGTGCCCGTCTGTGTACGCGCGGCAGGCCTCGATCCGAACAATACCGCCGTGCAAGAGGCGCTCGCGACGGCCCGCACGAAGAGCGCGACTTCCGCGGCCACTGCGACCGACGAGGCCTCGAAGAAGGCCACATCGGCCGTGCCCGGGGGCCTCGGAGAGAAGCTGCCCTAGGCTCGCGCGTGCCGTTGGCTGCGTGTGGGGCGCACCAACGGCTCGCGTACCTGTAGAGAGGACCGACTCCAGCCTGTGAGAGTTCGCAACTTGAACGGCATCCTGGCGATGCTCGCCGCTGCGCTCGTTCTCACCCCGCTTGTCGCCCGGGCGGGAGTGTTTCCTCAGCCCCTGTGCGAGAACCTCCCCGAGGTGAGCCCGCAGGTGAAGAACTGGGTCGCCCAGGTCGCCCCCGAGCTCGCTCAGGTTCGGGTCCGGGAGATGCCCGAGCAGACGGTCCTCGAGGTATTCCGTCGCGCGGTGGCGGCGAGGTGGGGAGGCATCGATGTGCTCACGGACGGGGTGTTCCGGGAGCCATGCACCTTCCACTTTTCCCGAGAGGGGCTCCGCGCCCTCGGCGCGGCCTTCGAGATGATGGACCTCCCGACCGCCCTCCGCGGAAGAGACATGAACGGGCAGGTCTTCGAGATGGCCGCGATGCTCGTCGGCCGCGGGAAGCTCTTGGCCTTCTACGACCGTGACGAGATCGTCTACCGGAACGAGACCGTTCACCGCGACTTCAAGCTCGCCTCCAGGGTCGAATTCGACACCCCGGCGAACGGTGTGCTCGAGAACATCCATGGGCTCTGCGTCAAGGTCTGGCTGGTCGGTTGCCTGCGCGTCCACTCCATGGTGAAGGACGGCGAGACAGTCGAGGTACGGGCGGGAGCCCTCACCTCGGAGGTCCCCCTGAAGCCGATTCGGGCTCGGGACGAGGCCGGTCCCGCTGCATTCGAGCGTCCCAGCGAGTGAGCCGAAGCCCTATTCTTCGGCAGAGCGTCGTCGCCGAGGCGATGGACGAGGGAGGGGCCGTGATGGTTCTGGCGAGACTCGCCGCGCTGTGGAGCGGTGGCTTGTTGCTTCTCTTCGGGCTCCTGTACGTGGTGGCAGCCCGGCGGATGCTCGCGCTGGCCGAGCTCGAGCAACTCACTCCGACCGCGCTCGCCGACCTGCGCGTGATGTACGGCGCGCTCGAGATCGCCCCGGGCTTGGTCATTCTCGCGAGCCTGTGGCGCAGGGCTTGGCTCGAGTCGGCGCTCGCCCTCGCCACGATCATGTTCGCGTGCATCGCCGCCGTGCGCGCGTTCGGCATCGCGCTCGACGGTGCCGCGAACCAGTATCACTTGACCGCGATCGCGATCGAGCTCGCGACGTGCGCGTTCGCGGCGGTGGGCTGGCGCACGATGCCTCGTGCATGAGAGTTCCGGGGTCGCGCCGGCCGACAGTCACTGATATGGTGCGGCCATGCGATACCACAATCCCTCCGGGCTCTCGAAACCCAACGGCTACACGCACGCGGTCGAGGCCGGCGGCGGCCGCACGCTCTACGTCTCGGGACAAGTGAGTCTCGACGCGTCGGGCAAGGTGGTCGGTGCCGGCGACTTCGAAGCTCAAACGCGGCAGGTCTTCGAGAACGTGAAGGCCGCGCTCGCGGCGGCGGGCGCTTCGCTCGCGCAGGTCGTGAAGATCACCGTCTTCGTGACCGACCTCTCGGGGGTCGCCGCGTTCCGCAAGCTGCGCAACGAGTATTTCCCGAAGGACCCGCCCGCGAGCAGCCTGGTGAAGGTCGCGGGCCTCGTACTCCCGGAGCTCCTGATCGAGATCGAGGCGATCGCGGTCTTCTGACTGACGGCCAGCCCGGGCTACCACCGGCCCAAGTTGCCGGTCCACTGCGCGTTGCTGTGTCTGGTCGACATCCGTTTCAAGCAACCGCGCGCCCGCGCCGAATTCCTCCTGTCAGGTGGGGTGGAGGAATTCGGATGCGCCTACTCCATCTCGCGCTGACCTCGAGTTTGGTTCTGGCTGTGAGTCTGGCTGCGAGCACGGCCAACGCGGCGTGCCGATGGGTGACTGTAGACGGGCAGATGCATCAGATCTGCGACGGCTCCAACTCGATGTACACGCCTCCGAGATACACGCCCCCGCCTCCCGATCCGCGTTGGCAGCGGTATCAGGACGGCCTGGAACGCCAGGAGCGCAACCGTCCGGTCAACTGCCGCTCGGTCTGCACCATGACCGGGCTCGGTGGCAACTGCATCAGCGCGCGAACGGTATGCCAGTGATGTAAACGAGCGGCGCTGACTCGGCGTCGGCCCACACGCTTCGGTGTATACTGGGCCATGCTCCGCCGTGGTCTCTTGTCGCTCGTCTGCCTGTTGCTGGCCGCCGCCTCGGCGCACGCCGGGCCTTGTGACTTGCTGGGCGGCGATGCGGACGGCGACGGGATCTGCGACGACGGCGACGGCTCCGGGGTGGCGGGCGACGCGCCCTGCTCCTGTCAGCCCGGCTCGCCGGCCAGCTGCACCAGTCATTGCGACGACAACTGCCCCTTCGCCGCGAACCCCGGCCAGCTCGACCAGGGCGGCTCAGGCCCGGCCGGTCTGCCCGACCACATCGGCGACGCGTGCCAGTGTCTCGACGTGAGCGGCGACGGTCTGGTGGGCGTGCTCGACGCGACGCTCTACCGGCGCAAGGTCGCGGGCTTGGGGCCCGCTCTGCCCGCGCCACAGAAGTGTCTCGGCGCCGGCGCGAACGCCTGCGAGAGCGCGGACGTCGGCGCGCTGCGCTCGGAGCTCGCGGGTGCGGGCGCGCCTGCGAACGTCTGCCAGGCGGCCGGTGCCTGCACCGCGAGCGCCGATTGCCCCGTGGGCATCGCCTGCAACCTGCCGACGCAGCGCTGCCAGGACAACGTGGGTCAGGCCTGCGCGCAGAGCGGCCAGTGCCTGAGCGGCGCGTGCTGCGCGCAGAGGTGCGCCGATCCCGCGACCGACGTCGCCAACTGCGGCGCCTGTGGAGTCACTTGTACGAATGCACACGGCACCCAAGTCTGCAGCGGCGGGAGCTGCGCGCCGACGTGCGCGTCCCTCTGGGGGAGCTGCGACGGAAATCTGCGCAACGGCTGTGAGACCGCGCTCGACACGATCAGCAACTGCGGCGGCTGCGGTATCTCGTGCGCGCTCCCGAACGCGACCACGAGCTGCCCGAGCGAGACGTGCACGCTCACCTCGTGCAACTCCGGCTTCGCGAACTGCGACGGTAACTCCGCCAACGGCTGCGAGCGCAATCTGTCGATCTGCAGCGCGGGCGGCGGCTGCGGAGTCTTTCTGGGTAGCTTCCAGGGTGACGCGAACGGCTGCTTCCTGTCGGCGACGCGCAGTGCGACCGCCACCGCGTCCTACACGGTCACGTTCCGCGAGGACTCCGGCATCAACTGCGCCCCGACGAGTGGGCTCGTCCAGCTCAGCGTGCCCGCCGGCATAGACTACGACCTGAACGTCAGCGTACCGGGCGGAGTCACCTGCCAGCACTGGAACGGCAGCAGCTACGTTGCGGGCTGCAACGGCACGAACGGGACCGGAGCGACCGAGATCGTGCGCCTGATCAATTCCGAGAACTGCGTCCTCGGCGTCGGCGACGGCACGGACCAGACCTTCAGCGCCACGATCCAGGTGCAGTTCTTCGCGGGCTCGAGCTGCTCGGCCTGGCAGCTCCAGGT
>Ga0335080_10001521_pt1 | contig 22742 bp, 17 predicted proteins | sample Lox_Sample_34_FD_206720 | JGI IMG/M metagenome (GOLD analysis project Ga0335080, IMG submission 206720) | Soil microbial communities from Loxahatchee National Wildlife Refuge, Florida, United States - Lox_Sample_3.4 | ecosystem: Environmental > Terrestrial > Soil > Wetlands | place: USA...
AGGCAGTCGTTCCCGATGGTGCAGCCGTGCAGGATCACCCGGTGCCCCACACCGACGCGCGCTCCCACCGTGGCCGGCACGCCTTCGTCCACGTGCACGATCGATCCATCCTGGATGTTGGACGACTCGCCGATAACGATCGGCGCCGTGTCGCCGCGCAGTACCGCATGGTACCAGACGCTCGCGTGGGGGCCCAATGTGACATCGCCCAGCACGACGGCGCCGGGGGCGATGAACGACGTGGGATGAAGATTGATTACTGCCTCACGGCCTTGAACGGCCACTGCACCCACGCGTCCACCGGCTCGCCGTTCTTCTGAGCCGGGTTCCAGCGCAGGTTCTTCGAAATGTCGAGTGCCTGATCGTTGAACGTTTCCACATTCGAGCGGGCGAAGATGCGCGTCTCGATGGTCTCCCCGGCGCGGGAGACGTGGAACAGCAAAATCGCCTCACGGGGAAAGATCGTGGCATCCGTGGGTACCGGAATCACGGTCGACGACAGCGGCACCGGTCGCGTGTCGAAACAGAGATTGTCCTGGTTATAGGCCGGACCATACTGGTCACAGGGACCACCGCCGGCCTGTCCACCGTCCGCGGGTGCAAGCTCCACGTGCACGGTGCTCAGGCCTCCTGGGGTCATCACGACCTGCTGCTCGAATGCATCGTAACCCGCGGCGTTGACCGTGAGCTTGTAGACACCGGGCGGGATATCGAACTTCGTGCCTCTCATCGGCTGCCCATTCAGGAACACTCGAGCACCCGCCGGGACCCCCTGCAGCGTGAGCTTGCCCGGTGTCGCCGGTCCGGACGGCGCGCCCAGACCGGATGAGGCATGCGAGGTATCGGACACCGGCACGACGACAGGGTTCGCCGGTTTGGTCGAATCGACTCGCGGGGCCGCACTATCCTTCGGGCCCGTGGCAAGCAGCGAGGTGTCTGTGTGGAGTGGAGGCATCGCGAGGTTGGGTGGCGACGCGAGCAGCCAGCCCTGTTTGTACGCGTAGAATCCACCGCCCCCGACGATCCCGCCTACGATGACGAGCCACAAGAAGACGGTTGCCGCTACGGAGTGCTTTTCATCCGCGACAGCCGGCACGGGCGTCAGCGGCGTCGTAGGGACGGCGGCGGCCGTCACCCTGGGCAGCGGGGTGGTCGGAGCATTGGCCGCGCGGGCGAGCGACGGGATCGCGCGGGTCGCCGCCCCGGTGAGGCTGATCGCGCCGGGGGCACCTTCCAGGACCGCGACCAGCTCCTCGGCACTCTGGAAGCGATCCTCGGGGGACTTGGCCATCATCTTCCGGATGATGTCGAACACTTCCCGCCGCTCCGGTGTGTCGAGCGCCGGCGTCGGCACTTCTTCCATGATATGCTTGTAGCCGATCGAGAACGAGTCCTCTCCATCGAATGGCACACCGCCCGTCAGGCATTGGTAGGCGACGACCCCGAGCGAATAGATGTCACTGCGGCCGTCGAGCCCCTGAGCGCGCGCCTGCTCCGGGCTCATGTAATGCGGCGTTCCGATCGACATGCCGGTGCCGGTGAGCTTCGCGCCGCTGGCCGCCTTGGCGATTCCAAAATCCGTCACCACAGCCTGGCCGTGCTCGTCGAACATGATGTTGTCGGGCTTGATATCGCGGTGCACGATCCCGCTCTTGTGCGCGTAGGCCAGCGCGCGGGCCACCTGTGCCAGCACCTGACGGATTTCCGCGGGGGCGAGCGAGCCGCGCGCACCCAGAATGGCGGAGAGCGGCTTGCCGCGGAGAAACTTCATCACGAAGTAGATCACGCGGCCCGATTTCCCGACGCGATAGATCGGGATGATGTTCGGGTGCTCGAGTTTTGCCGAAGTACGGGCTTCGCGCTGGAACCGCTCGACGAACTCCTTGTCGAACGCGAGCGAGAACGGCAGGACCTTGATGGCGACGTCGCGGTCGAGCTGGCGTTCCCGTGCCTTGAACACGATCGCCATGCCGCCGCGGCCCAGCTCCTCTACGATGTCGTACTCGTCGCGCAATTCCTGGCGGACGAGGTCGAGATCCGATAGCTCCCGTTCTCCCTGGATCGGAGTGGCGCCGAGATCGAGGCCGCAGGACCGGCAGAACTTGCTGGAATCGTCATTTTGCGTACCACAGCGGGAGCAATACATCCCTACTCCGGGGGAAACCGGCCTAACTTAGGAGAGCGTGCTCGCAGGGTCAACCGACTAGCGGCCAACAACATCCAGTGCTTGCTCTTGCGTAACGGTCATTCCGCTCGCGGGATGCGTGATGCGGACGCTCAAGACATAACGACCGCGCGGCACGTCGCGCAGCGCGATCTGGCGATGCACATGAGTAATCGGGCCGTCACTCGCCGCGTCGAAACTCAGGGTGACCGGGCCCTCCTTCTTCCCTCCAAACAACCGGCCGAAGAACCCGAAGACCGATCCACCACCCTGCCGGCGCTCGAGGCGTACCGCGGTGTGATACGCAGCCCCCGCCGGCACACCATAGACCTCATAGTACAACTCGGCGGCGCTGCCCTCGGGAAACTGTTCCAGCGGGTTCAGGAACACCGTATCGCCCCGATCGGTCCATACGAGCCCGGCGTCGGCGCGACCGACCACCAGATCGCTCACGGCAAACCGCGTCCCGTCGAGCACTCCGACCCGAATCGAATCCCGCGTGATCAGATCGCCCGGGCCGCTCCCCCCACCGCCCCCCCCCTCGCCGCCAGGCTGCTCGATCAGGAGGTGGTATCCATACATCCCGGCGGGTAGCCGCGTGGTGAGCTGTCCACTCAGATATGCGCCGCTCGGCAATGGATGGCGGGAGACAAAGACGCGGGTGGTGTCGATGCGGCGGGCGATCGCGCCGGAGGAGTCCGTGACGTACAGCCGGAAGGAGATCGGATAGAGGGTGCGCGCGGAATCGGTTGTCGGCAACAGCCGATCCACGGGGATCGCGAAGACCACGTGGAGCGCTCCGCCGGGATGCTGTTTCAGCCCGGTGTCGCCCACCACGAATTGCGATGCCACGGTCTCGAGCGGCGCGTCGAAATTCCGCCGGTAGCTGTCGGTGGTCGTGCCGATCGCGATGCTGCTCTTGCCGAGGTCACGCTCCTCGGCGAGCGATCCGCGTACGTTGGCCGACCCCAGGACGTCGCCGAGCCTCGTATAGACGGGATTGAAGGTCGAGCGCGAGGCGAACAGACCGCTCGCGATCGGACCCATGCCGCTGCGACGTTGCAGCGCCAGGGCTCCGTTGAAACCCGACGTCAACGCATCCGCCAAACTCTCGACGAGCTTGTAATCCTGCCCGCCCTTGCGAGCGACAAAATGAAAAATCAGGTCGCCGTCCGGACGCCGATACAGCCACGACTCGTTGGGCTCGACCGAGTCCGACTGAACGTAGGTAGCGCGCGAGTCCGGCTCGCCGTGTCGCATGTAGATCACGCCGCGATCGTCCACCTGGTCCTGATCGGCCCGGTAGCGCTCGGTGATATCGTAGTGCCGGTGGCGGCTGACCAGACGAAAGTTGTGCATCACGTAGAACCAGCGGCGATAATGCTCCGCCAGTCGTTCGGAGGGATCACGCGCATCCGCGGCGGCGCGCTGCTCCCAGAAGCGCAGTAGCCAGGCGGATCGAGCGGACGCATCAGGCAGCGCGTCGAATGCCTGCCGCTCGGAATCCGAGGCGACCCACGAGAAGTCCGAGCGGTACAAGTCACGAGCGTCGGCGCTGTCGGTGTGCGCCGCCCCGGTGAAATACGCGTGATAGGCGGCGTCAGGCTGGTGCAGGTAATAGTAGGTGCGGGCCCGTTCGAGGAGCGCCACCCCCGAATCACCGCCCACGGCCAGCAAGCGGTCGAACGCCTCGAGTGCGGAGTCCGGATACCCGGCCAGGCGCTCGACCCGCCCGCGCGCGAGCTGGATGGCCGGGTTCGTGGCCGCGCCGGTATGCGCGGCGGCGCGCACCGCCCGCAGGGCGAGGTCGATCCGGGGTTGGATGCGCTGCGCGAGCGCGGTGCGCGCGAGCAGCACCGTCGCGGGCGAGAAGCTGGGATCGGCATCGGTCGCCTTCGACAGGACCCGGGCTGCCTTCGAGAGGTAATCGAGCCCCAGGATCTGGCGCATGTTCTCGAGCCCGATCACAGCATGCTCGCCCAGTGCCAGCTCCGCGAGGCCATCGCCATACCACGGGTACGGCCAGCCGGGTCGCAATTCGCCGGCCCATTCGAACTCGCCCGCTGCGTCGTCGAAATGCCCCTTACCGCCCAGCTCCCCGAGGCGATACGCGATGAAACCAAGCCGAAGATGGATCAGCGGATTGTCGCGATCTCGTTTCGCAACCTGAATGGTTGCGACCTCGAGTTGCCGTAACGCCACGGTGTCGGTGACACGGCCCAGGGAGTCGCGCAGCTGCTCGAGTGCCCCACGGTCGCGCGGTTCCTGCGCGCGAGCGAATCCGAGCGTGGCACATGACCAGAGCACGACGGCCAACACGAGACGCTGCATGAGGCTGCTTTCTCTATTAACTCAGACGGCGGCGCTGCGGCAAGAAGCCGTGCGCCCTTTCTACGATGCAATTTGCTCCATAGATTCGCCGGGCGTAAACTTCTCCCCCGACTGGAGCCCGTCCTGGAGTGACCGCGTGCGCGTTTTGCGGCCGCGATAACGACGCGGGCGCTGAATTCTGTTCCGATTGCGGCAAGTCCCTGCCAGGAAAGCCAGCCGGACTGAAGGGCGTCGAGCGACGCACCGGGGGTGAGGGGGGCGGAGGTGGAAGCGAGGCGAGAGGAGCAGTACCGCGCACGCAGACCGCGATCCACCCGGAATCGGGCCCCACCGTGCACGCCACGCCGTACGCCGCGCCAACCGCCGTGACCCTGTCCTGTCGCTTTTGCTCCGCTCCGCTCTCAGCCAATCACCCCTTCTGCCCCGCGTGCGGTCGGCGCCTCACCTCGCCCGGGTCGGGGCCAAGTTGCGCGCGCTGTGGCTCGCCGCACAGCGCGGGCGCGCGATTCTGTGCAACGTGCGGTGCTCCCGCCGCCGAGCCGGCGCGGACGATGCCGCGCGTTGCTGCCAATTCCGAACCCCAGCCGAGCGAGGCGACCACTCTCGTGCTTGGCCTGCTCAACGAAATGGGCGAGTTGATCGAGCGATTCGAGCGCCGCGGTCCGCACGTCACTCTGGGGCGCGAAGCGGCCGATCTCACGTTCGCGGACGACACCTTCCTGTCGCCGCTTCATGCGAAGCTCTCGTTCGAACCGGACGGCGACCGTCAACGGCTCGTGATCCGAGATCTCGGCAGCCGCAACGGGACGTGGGTGTTTCTCGAGGCGCCGCACCGGCTGGACGATGGCGATCTGCTGCTCGTGGGATCGCAGCTGATCCGATTTCGGCGGCTGGGATATCCCGGTCCGCATGCCGCCGAGGCCGACGCCACGAAGCGCATAGGCAGCGTCACGCCAAGCGCCGACATTGCGAGTCTCACTCAGCTCCGAGGCGATGGCAGTGCCCGGGACGTCATTCAATTGTCCCCCGGACGGGATATTCAGATCGGCCGGGAGCGAGGGGACTGGATCTTCCCGTACGACCACACGATGAGCGCCGTACACGCGATCATACGCTCAGAAGACGCGGATTTCGTGGTGATCGATGCCCGCTCGCGCAACGGGGTCGCCCTCGCGGCGCGTGGGGCGGTGCCGTTGTCGCACGAGTCGCGCATACTGGTGGGAGACAAGCTGCTTCGCATCGACCTCCCGGTCCCTGCCGCAACCCCATGAAGCTCTGTCCCGTCTGCTCGATCGAGTATCCCGATGACGTGAAGTTCTGCCCCAACGATGGACAGACCCTGCGGTCGCTTGCGCCCGCGAACGATCTCGTGGGGCAAGTGGTCGCCGACCGCTATCACGTCCTGAAGAAACTCGGACAAGGCGGCATGGGGCAGGTCTATCTCGCCGAGCACGTCAAGATGGGACGGCGCAGCGCGATCAAAGTGATGAATCCGTCGATGGTGCACGACACCGACGCGGTGTCGCGCTTCAACCGCGAGGCCGCAAACGCGAGCCGGATCACACACCCCAACGTGTGCGCGATCTACGACTTCGGGGAGACACCGGATGGGCTGATCTATCTCGCGATGGAGTTCATCGAGGGCGAACCCCTGACCGCCCTGCTCGAGCAGTCCCCGGGCGGTATGCTCGAGCCGCGCCGCGCCGGACACATTTTTCTCCAAGTCGCCGAAGCGTTGCAGGCGGCCCACGATCTCGGCATCGTGCACCGGGATTTGAAGCCGGACAACATCATGGTGACGAAGAGCCGCGGCGGCAGCGACGTCGTGAAGGTGGTCGACTTCGGCATCGCCAAGGCGGTCGAGGGCAGCGGTGACAATCAGAAGGTGACGAAGACCGGCCTCGTGGTGGGAACGCCCGAGTTCATGAGCCCGGAGCAGCTCGCCGGAGACAAGGTCGATGGCCGCAGCGATCTCTACTCCCTCGCGCTCGTGTTGTACCGGATGCTCACCGGCCGCCTGCCGTTCGACGGCAGTACGGTCCAGGAAACCATGGTCAAACGGCTGACGGACGAGCCGCTCCCGCTCGAGCGCGCCGCTCCGGGGCGCAGCTTTCCCGCGGGCCTCCAGCAAACGTTGGATACGGCACTCACCCGCACCCCAGCCGACCGCTATCAATCGGTAGCCAAGTTCGCGGGCGACGTAGCAGGGATTCTGGGCCTGACCGGCGCGACACCGACCGATGCCCTGGTCCCGGCCACGCGAGCGAGCGATGCGCGGACGCAGTTACTCAACGCGGAAAAGACGGCTGTGACCGTTGCGCCGCCTCGAGCACAGCCAGCCGCCCGATCGCGCCGGACGGCGGTGATCGGGGCCGTGGTCGTGCTCGTTGCCGCCGGCGGCGGCTACACGCTGTACGCGCACCACCAGCCTCCACCGCAGGTTACCGCCGCCGCCCACGATTCCGCACCAGCGACCGCTCCCCGGGTCGACACGAGCCGCGTGGTGTCACAGCCCGCGGCACACGTGCCTGGGGAAACGCGGCCGAGCAGCGCGCCCGCCATCGATGCGGCCCTCGCCACCAAGTTGTTAAACGACTGGGTCGATCGCATCGACGCGATCGACGGCGCAGTGTTGCGCGACTCGGCACGGGCCGTGTACGAGACGCATGGGCTCGCGAGCAAGGACCGCGCGCTCGCGGCATACCTCGTGGCCAACGCCTACGCCAAGCTCGAGGACCGCGCCCAGGGCTGCGACTGGGCCCGGCGCGCGCTCACGCTCGATTCGCGATCCCGCTCGTACGCTGCGCTCTCCCAGTCGCTGTGCGGCTCTCAGGCGGCGCCCTGACCATGTTCGGACGCGATCGCCGCACGGTTCAGGTTCGCGTGTTCGGCAAGACCGATCTGGGCCGCACTCGCGACCATAACGAGGATCGGTTTCTCGTTGCCGATCTCACGCGCCGCAACGCATCGCTGCTCGAGCAAGTGCGTGAACACGGCGTCGGCGAGCGGGGCTCGCTGTTCGTGGTGGCGGACGGCATGGGAGGTGCGGCAGCGGGCGAGCTCGCCAGCGAGATGGCGACCGAGACGATCTACTCGCAGCTCGTGGATGGGTGGACGAACGACGCCGATCAGTCGGCGCCGCGATTCGCCGCTCGTCTGAAAGAAGCCGTCGAAGCGGCCAACGGCCACATCCATGCGTACCAAAAGGCGCACCCCGAAGTGCGGGGCATGGGGACGACCGCGACCGCGCTGGGCATTCTGGGCGATCAGGCGTTCGTGAGTCAGGTCGGCGACAGCCGAGCCTATCTGGTTCGCGGGGGAACCGCGTACCAGATCACGAAGGATCAATCGCTGACGCAACGTCTCGTGGAAGTGGGTGAGATGACGGAGGAGCAGGCCGCGAAGAGCGACCGCAAGAACATCATCCTCCAGGCGCTGGGTCCCGACCCTCGCGTGAAGGTCGATCTCACCCACCAGGCACTGCGCCGCGGCGACATCCTGGTCGTCTGCTCCGACGGCCTGTCCGGCCAGGTGACGAATGACGAGATCGCGCAAATCGTGACCCACTCGCCGAGCGTGCAGGCGGCGTGCGACCGGCTGATTGCGCTCGCGAACGAGCGCGGTGGTCCCGACAACATCACCGTGGTCGTGGCCCAGGTCGATGGCGACGGCCTCCGGGGGCCCGAGCCTGACGAAGCGGTTGGCCATCAGGTGTATCCGCTGGTCGATACCGAAACGAGCACCGAGCCCGTGCCGGTGTATCGCGGCTCCCGACCGCCCGAACCGTCGCGTCGCGTCCGGCTGCGTACCGTCATCGTCGTGCTGCTCGCAGTCCTGCTCCTCGGAGTGGGGTTGTATCTGTCCGGCATCATCCCGTGAAGGTCGAGCTGCGATTTCTTTCCGGCGCGCGCGCCGGGCAAGCCCAGGTTCTGCAAAAGGCCTATATCGGCCTCGGCCGGCACCCGCTCTCGGATGCACGCTTCGATGCGGACCGCGACCTGGATGTCTCGTCGCGTCACGCCGCGATCGTGTTGCGTGGCGATCAATTCGTCCTGCGTGATCTGCAGAGCAAAAACGGCACGTTCCTGAACGGAAAGCCGATTGCGGGCGACGTGGCGCTCAGGGACCGCGACGTGATCGGTTGCGGCGCAAACGGACCGACCGTCGAATTCCGGCTGCTCGATCCGGCCTCGACCGACACATCCCCCGCCGTACGCGCGTCGGCGGAGCGGATGTCCGCGGCCCGCGAGCAGTATCCCGCCGTCGCCGCGCCCCTACCGGGCAGAGCGGAGCGCGGGAGCACCGCCCTCCGTGTCGCCGCCGAGGTGCAGCGCCAAACGCGCGACCTGCGCCAGACCACCAAGCTGCTGGTGCTCACTCTCCTGCTCGTCGCTGCCGGATTCGGGTGGGCGCAATGGCACAGTGCCCGCAATGCGCACGACCTGCTCGCGCTCCAGGTGCGCGCCGACAGCCTGACTCAAATTTCGCGGCAGCTCGCGACGCATTTCGAGACCGAGCTCGAGAGCCTGCGCGTTGCATTGGCGGGCGCCGAGCAGGATGCGGCGCGCTTGCGGCGCGAGCTGGCCCGGGCCGGCGCGGAGGGCGACGCGAACGCGGTGTCGCAGCTGCAGAACCGCCTCGACTCGGCCAACGCGCGCCAGCGCGGCCTCGCGGGTGCCGTGGCCGTGGACTACCGCACCATCGCGAAAAACAATGTCGACGCGGTAGCGATCGTCATCGTGAAATTTTCCGACTCGGAGATCGTGAGCGGCACGGGGTTCACGGTCGACTCCGCCGGAACCCTCGTCACCAACAAACACGTGCTCAAGGGGGAAACCGGCGACCGCGAGCCGCGGGAGATCGCGGTGAAGTTCTCGGGCAGCACGCAGTGGTTTCGCGCACGACTCGTGGGCGTGGCCCGTGCAGCCGATCTTGGCGTGGTGAAGGTGCCAATTCGCGGAGGCACGCCGCGCGTCGTCGGCGTCGCTCGGGGACCATCGCCCGAGCGCGGCGACCCCGTCGCGATCATCGGGTATCCGCTCGGCGAAGACCTCCCCATGGACGCAGCGGCCACCGCGGCGATTGCCGACCCCACGCTCACCGTTGGCACGGTCAGCAAGGTGTTGCGTGGCCTGATGCAGCTCGACGGCTACGGCGCGCCCGGGTCATCAGGCAGTCCCGTGTTCGACCGCAGCGGTCAGGTCGTGGGCGTACTGTATGGCGGCGAGCGGCAAGCCCAGGGGAAGATCGTGTACGCGGTGCCCGGACATTATCTGGTAGATCTGCTACGAACGCTGGGCGTCGCGACCCGGTGAGCCTGCTGTCGCGAGCGCTGTATCTCCGCTGGCAGGTGTTTCGTTGCCGGCAGAAGAGCGACACCGCTACCAGGTTTCTGCTCGAGCTGGCCCGTCACGTCGCGAGCGCCCCTCGAAGCGAGGATCCCGCTCCCTTTCTCGAGATCGGCACCCGCGCCGGCGGCTCCGCGCTGCTGATGCTGCGAATTCTCGAGTCTGTGTATCCCATCCGTGCGAGAAAGCCTCTCGTACTCACGGTCGACCCGTACGGCACGCGCCCCTACGAGGGCGCTCCCTTCATCTACGATGACCGTCATTACGGTGCGATGAAGCGCGTGCTGGCCCGTTATCCGAATCACGTCCACTACATGATGGATTCGGAGCTGTTTCTCGATCTACTGGACCGTCTGTATCTGTGGCGTGAGGGAGTGAAACGACCGCTCGATCGGTTCTCGCTGGTCTATCTCGACGGCAGCCACGACGTCGAGATCGTGTGGCGTGAGATCGAACAGCTGCTCCCGCGGGTCGTCCCCGGGGGGACGTTAATCGTGGACGATACAGACTGGTTCGACGGCGCGATTCGCAAGCGACTCGATGCCATGCACCAGCCGCTCGTTGGGACGCCGCGCCACAATGGCAAGCAGACCATCATCGAGGTTCCATCCGCTGGAGCGACCAGCGCGCCGCTGCCCGCTGCATCAACGGCTGGCCGTGCCAGCAACACACGATCGGAGCGTAACCGCTAATCTGTCCGGCCAACCGCGGATGCCCGAGAAGAATCACCAGATCGGCCTTGGGAAGCAGGTGCGCAAGCTGTTGCAGCGATCGCGACCCCAGCTCGGCGCGGCCCTTCCACGACCGCGGCTCGGCGTACACGAGGACAATGCGCGAGCCATGCGACCGAGAGTCGGCGGTGCGCAGGATCGATACGCCCGCGGCCGCGAGCGTGTGATGGTAGACATCGCGTGGACCCACCGTATACGGGCCGCCGACGTCGTCATCGACGATTGAAACGATGCAGGGAGGCCGCAAGGCGGGTGCGGCCCCCCGGAGCAGCGTGACCACACGGTCGGCGATCTGGTCCGCCGCCTGCGCGTGGCTCCGCCAATCCGGCTCGCCCTGGTCCGCGCCACCGTCCCAGCGGCTCACGGCAGCATCGTACAGCGCCAGAGCGGCGTCGGCTCGCGCCGTCCGCAGCGCCCGCCCGGTGGCGGAGTCGAGGGCAGCGACGACAGCCGCGTAGTCCTGCGGATAGAGCAGCGCATCGCAGCCCGCGGCAACCGCTGTGGCGGTCGCCGGACCTTCCGACTCGCGTGCCGTGGCGCCGGCCATGATCAGCGCGTCCGTCACGACGAGCCCGGCAAATCCCAGCTCCTGGCGCAAATACCCGAGAATCGTGGGCGAGAAGCCCGCGGCCGCAGCGCTCGAGTCCCAACCAGGGTACGACACGAACGCGCTCATCACGCTGGCAACGCCGGCCTTCACCGCGGCGCCGAACGGCACGAGATCGCTCCTGGCCAGCTCGTCGAAGGAGGCATCCACCCGGGGGAGCACGGCGTGCGAGTCCTGGGTAGTGCGGCCGTGCCCCGGATAGTGCTTGGCGCACGCCATCGCCCCGTGCTCCTGACATGCCGTGATCCAAGCCGCCACGTGTTCGCTGACGCGTGAGGGATCGGCGCCGAAGGAGCGAGTCTGTACGATGGGATTGCGGGGCTCGTTATCCAGATCGCAAACGGGCGCGAACACCCAGTTGATTCCTGCCGCTTTCGCTTCAGTTCCCGTGATGAGGCCGGCAAGGCGGGTCGTCTCGACATCATCGAGGTGGCCGAGGGCGGCGGGGGGCGGCAGCTCGGTGAGCCCAACGACCTGCTGCCCCGGGCCGCGCTCGAGATCAGCGCCGATCAGGAGACGCCGTCCGGCCTGGCGGCGCAGATCGCGGGTCAGATTCACGACCGATTCGCGATCACCGCCAAAAACGATGAAGCCGCCAACGCCCGTGGCGAGCGCGCCGTCAATCTTGGCCCGTTCGTGTTCGAAACCCCCCTTCTCGCGCCAGCGCAGCGAGGGGAACACGAGGCGAGCAAGCGATGTCACGCCGGCGTAACGCGGCCCAGGACCCGTGGCCCGCGGGCTCCCGTTACGGCAGGAAGGTTGCCGGGCATGCCGCGCAGCGTGAGCCAGCCCAGCAGGGCGAACGCCGCAGCCTCCTTCGCCTCGCCGTCGAAAAACAAATCGGCGAACTGCAGCACCGGTCGGGGCCGCAGACGTTTGCCGAGGCGTTCCATCAGCGTGCGATTGCGCGCGCCTCCACCCGAGACCACGAGCTCGTCGTCCGGTTGAGCGGGAGTAAACCGCGTGATTGCATCCGCGATCGTTTCGACGGTCAGCGCGTTCGCGGTCGAGATCGCGTCGTCGGCCTCTCCACCCGACGCCCGCGCTGCAGTGGCGAGCTGCCGCGCAAACTCGGGGCCGAAGCGCTCCCGCCCGGTGCTCTTGGGCGGACGCTCGGCGAAATACGGATCCTCGAGCAGTGATTCCAGCACCGGAACGAGCACCCGGCCGTGCCGGGCACGTTCACCGTCGCGGTCGAACGGCAGATCGGGACAGAGGAACCGCGTCACCGCGTCCATCACGCCGACACCGGGGCCTGAGTCGAACGCCACGGCCCCGGCCGTCTCGCCGCGCCGCGGCACCCACGTCACGTTGGCGATCCCGCCCAGGTTCAACAGCAGGCGCCCGCGGTGGGGGTGCCCAAAGACCAGGACATCGACCAGGGGAACGAGCGGTGCGCCCTGCCCCCCGGCCGCGACGTCGCGCGTCCGAAAGTCACTCACCACCTGGACGCCGATCCGCTCCGCGAGAACCGCGGGATCGCCAAGCTGCAGCGTCGCGCGCGCGGGCTCATGCCAGACGGTCTGGCCGTGCGATGCAACGAACTCGATGTCTCGAGCCGTCACCCGGGCCTGCGCGAGCAATTCGAGCACGGCAGCGGCGAATCGTTCCCCCAGCGCGACGTGGAGCAGCGCCAGCTCACGCGCTCCGCCCTGCGCGATCGTGTGGAGAATGCGCTCGCGCTCCGCGGACTCGTAGGAACTCTGCCGGAAGGCTCGAAGCTCGATGTTCGGCGGCGCGTCGGTAAGCCGGACGAGCGCGGTCGACACACCATCGAGCGAGGTGCCGGACATGATGCCGATGGCGAGTGACCCGGTCATGATGTGGTCGCGGGGCGTCCGGGAGGCGGGGGGGGATCGCCGATCACCCGGCGGACGGAGCCGTGCGACTGCTCGAGCGCGCGCCGTGCATCCCCCTCGCCCACATCAAGGCGTGCCATGACAATGGCGAGCTTCACGCTGCCGCCCGCGGCGTGAATCGCCTGCCGGGCGCGCGCGCGCTCCACGCGGCAGACCTCCATGACGATGCGCTCGCCGCGATCGCGCAGCTTGGCACTCGTGGCCATCAAATCGACCATCAGATTGCCATACACTTTGCCGAGCCGGATCATGGCACCCGTCGTGACCGCATTGAGCACGAGCTTGGTCGCGGTGCCTGCCTTCAGGCGTGTCGAACCGGTGATCGCCTCGGGTCCCACTTTGGGCAGGATCACGACGTCACAGCGCGCGGCCACTTCGCTCGGAGGGTCGGTGCAGGACAGCAGCCCGGTCGCCGCCCCGCGCGAACGGGCGCAGTCGAGCGCGGCCCGCACGAACGGCGTCGTGCCGCTCGCGGCAATGCCGAGCACGAAATCCTGAGCGTTGACCGCGGCATGCTCGATCGCTACACCCGCAAGCCCGACATCGTCCTCGGCGCCCTCGACGCTGCGCACCAGCGCCTCGGGGCCGCCGGCGATGATCCCTACCACCATGTCCGGCGGCGTCCCGAAGGTTGGAGGACACTCGCTGGCGTCGAGCACGCCCAAGCGCCCGGACGTACCCGCCCCGGCGTAGATCAGCCGCCCGCCGTGCTCGAATGCGCGGACGGCAAGATCGATCGCCTGGGCGATCCGCTCGCGCTCGAGGTGTACCGCGGGCGCGACGAGCGCGTCCTCAGCGTTGAGGAGATCGACGATTTCGAGGCTGGATGCGACGTCGATCCGCCCGGTCCGGGGATTGCGCTGCTCGGTAAGCCGCGGATCTCGAAATTCGGGCGTGTTCATGGGGCGGGTCCGCCCAACTTAGATGTTGACCGTCGCTTGGGTCAACGTGCACAATACGGCCATGCGGGTCCGGCACCTTTCCGCTCTGCTCGTCGCGCTGTACGGCTGTCATCATCCGCGCCCCGCCGCGCTCGCTCCCAGCGCGGGGGCGGACTCATCGGACGTTTCGGCTCCAGCAGCGGTCCAAACAGCGGCCGAGAGCGCGCTCGCGAGCCCATCGCAACCGCCCGCCTTCGTCAATGCCAGCTGGCCACTCGGGCGCCGGACCAGGGTCGTGACCGCGAGCCACGCCGTGGTGGTGTCGTCGCATCCGCTTGCCACCGACGTGGGGATCGCGATTCTGCGCCAGGGCGGGAACGCGGTCGACGCCGCGGTGGCCGTGGGCTTCGCCCTCGCCGTCGTACATCCCGTCGCCGGAAACATCGGCGGCGGCGGGTTCATGATGATTCGGCTGCAGGACGGAACATTGCGAGCACTCGACTATCGGGAGATGGCACCCGCCCTGGCCCGCCGCGACATGTTCGTCGATTCCGCCGGAACCGCGCTGCAGTCATCGCTCACTGGGCACCAGTCGGTGGGCGTTCCGGGAAGTGTGGCCGGGATGTACGAAGCGCATCACACCTTCGGCCGGCTGCCGTGGGCCGATCTGCTCGCCCCAGCGATTCGTCTGGCCCGGGAGGGATTCGTCCTCGATGCCGCACATAGCCGCCAGGTGGCGCTGGAAGCGGAGCGGCTGGTCCGGTTCCCGGCATCACGCGCGCAGTTTCTCGTGAATGGCGTCGCTCCCGAGCCGGGCACCCGGCTCACCCAGCCGGATCTGGCGCACACGCTCGAGCTGATCGCGGATTCCGGCCCGGCGGCGTTTTATGATGGGCCGATTGCCGGCCTCATCGTGCAGGAGATGCAGCGCGGCGGCGGGCTCGTGACCAGGGGCGACCTCGACGCCTACCGCGCGAAATGGCGCACGCCAGTGCAGGTGACGTATCGCGGCTATACGATCTACACGATGCCGCCGCCCTCGGGCGGCGGCATCGCACTGGCCGAAATCCTGAATGTGATGGAGGGTTTCGGAACGCTCCCCGATTTTGGCACCGCTACCCTGATGCACGTCGAAGCGGAAGCGATGCGACGCGCCTACCTCGATCGCAACATGTATCTGGGCGATCCGGACTACGTGCAGATGCCGCTCGAGCGCCTGCTGAGCAAGTCCCACGCAGCGGAGCTGCGCGGCGACATCGACCCACACCGCGCCACACCGCCACCCGCGCCCGGCCCCACGCAACACGAGGGAACCGAGACCACACACTATTCCATCGTGGACCCGGAAGGGAATGCCGTCTCCTGCACCACGACACTCAACAACGACTTCGGCAGCGCGGTGACCGTCAGTGGCGCGGGATTTCTGCTGAATGACGAAATGGACGACTTCACGTCCGCTCCCGGGCGACCGAACCTGTACGGGCTCGTTCAGGGAGAAGCGAACGCCATCGCGCCCGGCAAGCGCATGCTTTCGGCCATGACGCCGTCGATGGTACTCGATTCCGCCGGCCACCTCGTTCTCGTGCTGGGCTCGCCCGGTGGCTCACGCATTACGACCGCCGTGTTTCAGGTCATCAGTAACGTGATCGATCACGGCATGACGCTTCCCGCCGCGATCGCCGCTCCCCGGCTGCATGACCAGGGCTTGCCGGACATGATTTATGTCGAACGAGATGGCTTCACGGATGCGGCGATCGATTCCCTTACGGCGATGGGTCACAAGGTGACGACCTGGAACTACAAGACGGAAGTCAACGCGATCGCGCGCACCGATTCAGGATGGGTGGGGGTGGCGGACCCGAGGAGATCGGGGGAGGCGAAGGGGTACTGAGCGATTGTTTAGTGAGCTGCCACCGTCAGCGGCTGCTTCAGCGTGATTCTCATGCCGTTGCCCTTGGGAAGCACGACATCGATATCCCGCGATCGCTGAGCCGCGACTGCGCCTCCGGCGGCTCCCAGGACGCCACCGATGACGGCGCCCTTCGTATTCTTCCCGAAGATTCTTCCGACCACCGCACCGGCTGCCGCACCGGCACCGACTTTTGCCGCATCGGCACCGGTGACGCCGCGGCCTTGCATTACGGTGTCCTTGGATTCGACGGTTGCGTCGATCGGGTACGCTTTTCCGTGGATCGTGACGCTCGTGATGCTCAGCTCGAGCGTGCCGGTGGAACGAGGGTTCGGCGCCGGGTCGGCGCGGACGATCGTGCCGGAAATGCTGGATCCTACCGGAATGACGATGTGACCCGAGGGATCCCGCACGGCTTCACTCACCGTGGCGCTGAAGGGATCGCCCGCTTTGGCGCTCCGAGTCGTGATGCTGTCATCGATGGTCGCGCCCACCGAGGTCCCCGCTCCTGCCGTAAAGAACGTAGGCTGCGGGGGCGGGGCGGGAGGCGGCGGTGGCGGAGCGGGCGTCCGCTTCGTCTCAGGAGTATGCTTCGGTTGCTCGGGGGTGGGTGCGGGCACATCCCGCATGGTGGTGCTCGACTCCGTCGGCGCCATCGTGAGATTCCGAGCCGTGCTGTCGGGGGTCTGGCTCGTCTGCTCGCCCTTGCCGCAGCCGAGCAGCAGCCCAGCCCCGATACCCCCAATCATGCGTAGCCACGTCGTACGTCTCATAGCCGTCCACTCCAGATAGAAACACTTTCCTAATATAAGCTAGAGCCGCTGCTTCAACGCATCTGGGGTCAGGCGTTGGAGATACGCCGCGAGAACCGTAAAGCGATCGGTCAGGAGGAGTACGCCAAGGGCAATCAGCAGCACCCCGGACACGCGCTCGACCCAGACGAGGTAGGGGCGAAATCGCTGAAACCAGCTGAGAAACCGATCCAGCGCCAAGGCAGTCAGTATGAACGGCACGGCGAGGCCGAGAGCGTACACCGCGAGCAGCGCCGTTCCCTGGGCAACGCTCGCGGTGGCGGCGGCAAGGGTGAGAATCGTTCCCAGGATGGGACCGATGCACGGTGTCCATGCGGCTCCGAACGACATCCCGGCAACCGCGGACCCGAAATACCCGATCGGCTTGCGCGCCAGATGAAAGCGGCGCTCGCGCATGAGAAACGCGGGCCGCGCCACGCCGAGCAGATACAGCCCGAACGCGAGCACGAGCACGCCGCCAACCCGGCCGATCCAGAGCTGATATTGCAGCAGGAAGCTGCCGAGCGCCGATGCCGTGGCGCCGAGGACGAGAAAAATGATGGAGAATCCAGCCACGAACCACGTGGCGTGTTTCAGCGCCGTCCCTTTATGGACGTCGAGCTCCTCGGCGGTCATTCCCGTAATGAAGCCGATGTAGCTCGGAATGAGCGGCAGCACGCACGGCGAGAGAAAGCTCAGCAGTCCCGCGGCAAAGGCGGCGCCGAAAGTGACGTTCAATCGTCAACCGCAGAAGCACACGGCGGACACCACCGTGGTCCAGCGCCCATCCACACCGCATTCCGCGGTCGAGGTCACGTTCATCGTGCGCACGATTTCGCCCGAGAGCATCCATTGTTCCCGCCGTTGGTCCCAGGCCTGATCGGGATCGAACGGCACTCCGAGGACGGTGGCGAGCATGGACGCCGCGAGATCCTCCGCGTAGTCGCCGGCCATCACCTCGTTCTGTCCGTAGCTATGATGCTCCGAGATATAGCCGTGATGACTCGCGTCGGCGGGCATGGCGACGCCGATCGAGGCCGCCACCAGCCGGCTGGGCTCGTTCGTTGCCGACTCCGCGATGACCGCGAAGACGACCTGGCCGGGACGCATTAGCGATAGCCCCTCTTCGCGATCCACCAGCTCGCAGTGCGGCGGAAAGATCGAGCTGACCCGCACGAGATTGAAATTTGCGAGGTGGGCATCGCGCAGCGCCATCTCGAAGCTGGTGAGCTTCTCCTTGTGGCGGCCGACGCCTTTGGTCAGAAACGCCTTGGTCGGCACAAACAGGCGTGAGTCGATCAACGGTTTTACCTCGCGAGGCTAGGGGGCTGCGGGGAGGCGGTCTCGTACCACGCCGCACGTTCGACGATCGATGGCGGTTCGGGGTCGCCGTTACGATCGGCCGTTGCCTGCATCACCTGCGACAATACTTCGGCCGGACTGAGCGCCACTTCTTCCAGCTCCGCTTTGACCCGGCCGCGTTCTTTCCCGCGCGTGATCAGCATGTAGCGGGCCGTGTAGACGCGCAGCCGCGGCGCCCCGGCTGCGGCAGCGAGCGGAGCGGAAACACGGGTGACCACCGCCGTCCCCCATTCGCGCCCGTCACGCTTGATGGGACGAAACACGTAAATCGTCTCGATCTCGTGCGGCGGCACGGCACGCGCCACGGCGGCCGCGACCTCGGTCCACCCGCGGCCGATGCCGGGGGCGAGCTGCGGCAACGGCGCCGCGATCAGCGGCTCACCGAAGCCGGAACCTGCGCCTGTTCCCATCGCTCGACGTAGAAGCGCAACACGTGCATGAAATCCTGCGCGTTGGTCACCACGCCATACGCCTGGTGCGTTCCCCGGTCGCGGAGCTTGGTCACGACGAATTCCGTCTGATCGACGCAGATCGTGGTGAGCGGGCGAAGGTCGTCGCCCGGACCGTCGACGAACGCCGGGAGCATGTTCCCCACGGCAATGGCGTGCAGCGCAGTCGCCACGAACACGGCAAAGGTCGCCTGCGTGGTGTGGGCGCGCATGGCATCCTGGGCGAGCTGCGTATCGGTCACGACTTCGGGGAGCGGCCCGTCGTCGCGAATCGAGCCCGCCAGAACAAAAGGCACATGCTGCGTGACGAGGGCGTGCATGATGCCGTCTTTGACAAGCCCGCGCTCGACCGCGGCGTGAATCGATCCCACGCGCCGAATCGCATTGATCGCCCGCATATGCAGGGCGTGCCCGCCCTCGACGCCTTCGCCCGAGCTTGACATGCCCAGCGTCGTGCCGAAGATCGCGGCCTCGAGGTCATGTACGGCAACGGCATTGCCGCCGAGCAGCGCGCCCACATACCCGTTACGAATGAACCAGATCATGTCCTGGCGTGCGCGGGCGTGCACCAGCGCCGGCCCGATCACCCAGACGATTCTCCCGCCACGATGCTTCTCTTCGCCGAGCAGTTGCGCCAGGTGGGAGTAGTCGGCCGGCCGCTCCCGGGAGACCTCGGTCTGCATGAACCCGAACTCGTTGGCGCTGTGGCGTCCGCCGTAAAAGCCCTCCACGTGGACATAGATGCCCGTGCTGCCGTCTTCGGCCGACCCCACCGCCACGAGTCCGCCCTTGGGCACCTTCCTCGGTTCGGTGACGACGAGATCGTTGCGTACCTGCTCGCGCACGATCACGCAGTCCATCCGCGGCAGGCGCGGGCGGCGCCACTGTCCCTGCACCTTCACGTACGTCGGGAGGTTCGTCGTGGAATAGAAGGTTTCCGGCAGGACCCCGTCGGCGGGCGCCGGTTCAAATCGAGCATCGGGCGCGTCCGACAAGGGCGGCGCGTCGAACTTGGGTGGTCGATACTGGAAAGGAGACCCCATCACGGACGCCAAAATTATCGCAACGTCCCCGCTCACAACAGCGCCACCGGATCGCGGTCCACCACCACGGAGCCCCGAAGCTCGCGCGCCACGGCGCTCCGCGTCCAGGCACGCACCACCCCCCCGATTGCCCGCCCATCCGCGGCCCTGAGCAGGGCATGCCAGCGCCATTGCCCGTGCAACCGGGCAATCGGGCAGGGGGCGGGGCCGAGCACGTAAATGTCCGGCTGCGTGCCGATGCACGCGCGGAGCCAGGCTTCGACCCGCGATGCGAGGCGGGCCGCCCGAGACTCCGCGGGCGCGGTCACCACGAAACGCGCTAGAAACGCATGCGGCGGATACGCGGGATGTGGCGGCGCGCGCAGCTCGAGCTCCCGCGCTGCGAACCACTCGAGCGAATCGCCCCCCGCCGCCGCCCCCTGCCCCGTCTCCGCGCCCGAGCGGACCGCCACGATCGCGTGATGTTCCGGTGCGCGGGTTTGCACCACGACTGTCCCCCCCTTCGGGCCGCGGCCCGCGCGGCCCGCCACCTGAGCCACGAGCTGGAACGTCCGCTCGCCGGCGCGGAAATCGGGAAGGTGAAGCGCCGTGTCGGCGTCGACCACGCCGACGAGCGTTACGCCGGGGAAATCGAGCCCCTTGGCGATCATCTGCGTGCCCAGAAGGATATCGACCTCGCGCGCGGCGAATCGCTCGAGAATGCGGTGATGCGCCCACTTGGTCGTGGTCGTATCGAGATCCATTCGCGCCAGGCGAGCGGCGGGAAACCGGGCCGCGACGAATCGCTCGAGCTGCTGGGTGCCGATCCCGCGCATGCGCTGGACGTCGTGCCCGCACACGCGGCAGGTGCCGGGAATCGGCTCCTCGTGCCCACAGTAGTGACAGCGGAGCGAGGGAGGCGTCTGGTGGACGGTGAGCGAAATGGCGCAGCGCGGGCATTCGCGAACGTCGCCGCACGCGGGACACTGCAGGAAGGTGGCAAACCCGCGGCGATTCAGGAGCAGGATGATCTGGTCGCGTTCGTCCAATGCCCGCCGCACGGCGACATCCAGGGTTTCACTCCACGGCAGTGCGCCCGCATGCGGTTCGCGCGGCGCGCTGCGCAAGTCCACGACTTCGACGCGCGGCAGCGGACGCGTGCCGACGCGGCGCGGGAGCTTGAACACGTGGATCGCGCCGTGCATCCCCTGAAACAGCGTTTCGAGCGACGGCGTCGCGCTGCCGAGCACGAGGCGCGCGCGCTCGAGCCGGGCTCGCACTCGCGCCACGTCGCGCGCATGATAGCGCGGGGCACTCCCCTGCTTGTAACTCGCTTCCTGTTCCTCGTCCACGACGATCACGCCGAGGTCCTGGACCGGCGCGAATACGGCGGACCGCGCGCCCACCACGACCCTGCGCTCGCCGGCACGCACGGCCCGCCAGGCATCTGCCCGCTCCCCTTCCGACAAACCGGAATGCAGTACCGCGACCTGATCCCCGAACACTCCGCGCACCCGGGCAACGGTCTGCGGCGTGAGCGCGATTTCGGGCACCAGGAGAATCGCGCCCCGGCCCGCCTCGACCACGCGCTTCATGAGCTGCAGATAGACGAGCGTCTTTCCGGACCCGGTCACTCCTTGAATCAGGACCGTCGCGTCGGGTGCGGTGGAATGGATTCCCTCGAGCGCCCGTACCTGGTCGTCCGTGAGATTCGGGGGCGGCGGCGATGAGAGCGCTGCGAACGGATCGCGGGGCGCGGCAACCGTGTCGATCGTGGCGAGTCGCTGCGCGACCAGGCCGTGGACGACGGCTGCCGAGATGTTCAGCCGTTCGCGCAGATGCTGGATTGGCGCCGAGCCGCCCAGCGCCTCGATGGCCTCGAATGCCAAGCGCCGCTTGGGCGAGCGACGGAACACCTGCTCCCGCTCGAGCAGCGACGGAAGCTCGCGCACGATTTTGAGTATGCGCTCGCCTTTGACCGCGGGACCAGCGGGAGCGGACGCACGCCACAACGCGCCGGGCAAGAGCGCGCGAATCGCGAGCCCCGCCGGGGCCCCGTAGTAGTTCCCGATCCAGCGCCCCAGCCGCAGCAGCGCCGGCGACAATGCCGGCTCCGCGTCGGGCGCCGCGGCGATTTCCTTCAGGTCTTCGCAAGCGACGGACGTGCCCGTCTCGAGCACGATGCCGATGACGCTGCGGTTCCGCACGGGCACCACGACACGCGCCCCGGGAAGGACTCTCGGCGCCAGGTGATCGGGAATGCGGTAGTGGTACGGTCGGGAGAGCGGCAGCGGCAGGACAATCTCGGCGGTGCGCGTGGAGCCTGCGTTCATCGCCGGCGCACGCCCAACCCCGGTTCGTCGGGAAGGCAGATTTGTCCGCCATCGATCGTGGCGCCCACGAACGGATCGTTGGCAGTGAGCGCCGCGCCGTCCAGGTCCGCGGCATCGACCAGCGGCGTCAGATGCGCGGCGGCCGTGATGCCGAGCGAGGATTCGATCATGCAACCCACCATGACGAGCATGCCGAATGCCCGTGCCGTGGCGATCATGCGCAGGGCTTCGCGGAGCGAGCCGCACTTGGCGAGCTTGATGTTGATTCCGTCGGCCGCGGCGGCGACGCGCGGGATGTCCGCCGCCACGATACAGCTTTCGTCGACGACGACGGGCAGCACTCCCGCACGCCGCACCGCCGCGATTCCCTCGAGATCGGCGGGCGGAAGCGGCTGTTCCACGAACTCCACGCCGAACTCCCGGAGCCGCGGCAGCATCGCGAGGGCGCGCTCGCGCGTCCAGCCGCCGTTGGCATCGACCCGGAGCGGCTTGTCCGTCGCATCACGGACGGTGCGGAGGATTTCCTCGTCGCGATCCGTCCCGAGCTTGATCTTGAGAATTGGGTACGGCTCTGCTTCCGCGATCTTGCGCCGCATCACTTCTGGGCTGTCGAGTCCGATGGTGAAGGACGAGCGGGGAGCGCGCGCTCTATCGAGCCCCCATAACCGCCACAGGGGAAGGCCCGCACGCTTGGCCGCGAGGTCGTGCAATGCAACCGAGAGCGCCGCGCGCGCGGCTCCCGTACGAGCCGGGTCCACACGGCCGCGGAATGCGGACTCCGCCGTTTCGAGCTGGAAGGGATCAGCAGGGAGGAGCGTCCTGAGCCGCTCGAGTGTGGCGAGCACCGTATCGGCCGTCTCGCCGTAATACGCTGACGGATCGGCTTCGCCCCACCCCTCGCGGCCTTCGTCATCGGTGAGCCGTACCCACACGACCCGATAGTCACTCGACCCAC
>Ga0335080_10001522_pt1 | contig 22734 bp, 23 predicted proteins | sample Lox_Sample_34_FD_206720 | JGI IMG/M metagenome (GOLD analysis project Ga0335080, IMG submission 206720) | Soil microbial communities from Loxahatchee National Wildlife Refuge, Florida, United States - Lox_Sample_3.4 | ecosystem: Environmental > Terrestrial > Soil > Wetlands | place: USA...
TCAGACATCGAGTAGGCGCTTTCGGGCATTGGGCTACCGTGGTGTCGAAGTCGTTGCGAGAAACGTCGAACTTCCGGCGTTCGCTGGACGTGTACCGGTCGCCGTTCGTGCCATAGCCATCGATGCGCGACTCCGGACGTGCTGCAGTGCGTAAATTAGGCACAAGAATTACTACGCTTTCATGAACCGGGTCCGCATCCGTTTGCACTCTGTGATGTTCGGCAATCAGCCGCGCGCTGAACCCCGAACGTCGCGGTGCTTCGCATGATGCCGGGCGGGGCGGCGTGGCCGAGCGGCAAGGCAGCTCATCAAAATGTGGATACCAAGCCGATGGCCGGCCGTCGGGACAACGAACCGATTCAGCCTCCAGTCCTACACGACCGGTTCGCAGAGGGAGAGCGCTTGCCACGACGGAGCCCGCGGATTTCGGTCGCCTGCACGCTTGCCGTCGGCGTCGATTTCACCGGATGGCCGTCGTCTCGCGCTGATCCAGACATCGAAGGACCGCGCCGCCGCCGTCGTGTTCGAGTGGTCGGGAGACGGCATCGGCACCTCGCACGTCGTGCTAGGCGAGCCACCCGGGTTTCGACTTTCCTGGTGCCATTGGGCGACGAATACCCGGCTATTGTGCGGCTTCCACGGCTTCGTCTACGGCGTCAGTCGCCTTGTCGCGACCGATGCGGACGGCGGCCACATGCTGGTGCTGCTGCAGAATTCGCAAGAGGTCCAGGGGCAGTTCCAGGACCGGATCATCAACTGGCACCCGGGAACGCCGAACGCGGTGCTGGTCGAGGCCGACGAGGGCCTCAGCCCTCAGCTCGCGGCCGGTGGCGCGGAGGTCTACGGGAACGTCGGCACCCGCGGGGCGCCCGCCGTCTACGAACTCGACGTCCTCACCGGCCGCTTGACGATGCGAGAGCGCGCGCGAGCCCATCCGGCACTGAGTGACCGATCCCGCCGGCCACGTCCGGCTGGGCTACGGGCTCGTCGGGACAACCTACTCGGTCTATGCGCGCCTCGAGGGCGAGCATGAATTGCGCCGCCTCGTGCGGCTCGAGGTCTTCGGCCGCGAGAAGCACTTCATACCGATCGCGATCAGCGGCGAGGATCCGAACAAGGCCTACGCGATAGCTGCCTCCGAAGGCCGTGATGCCGTGTGGCGGGTGGACCTTACGGACAAGTCCGACCCCGAGCTCGTGTTTGCGCATCCGGCGGTCGACGTCACCGATCCTGTCTTGTCGCAATCGGGGGCGCTGCGGGCCATCCACTACGAAACCGACCATCCGATGCTGTACGGGATCGACCCGCACACCCGGGCAACCTTCGAAGCACTCAAACCACTGACGCCCGGCCGGTTCAGCGTCGTGATCCAGTCGAGCCTCGACGATCAGGTTTCGATCGTGCGGACCATCAGCGATCGTGACGCCCCGACCTACAGCGTCTTCGACGCGCGCGCGCGCTCAAGCGGCTCGGCTCGCCATATCCCGACCTCGACCCGGCTCAGCTCGCGCCGATGCAGCCGATCGTCTACCCGGCCCGCGACGGAACTCAGATTCCCGGCTACTTGTCCGTGCCGCCGGGCCACCCCACGAGGAGTCTTCGACTCAGCGTCATGCCGCACGGCGGGCCGATCGCGCGCGACACGTGGCGATACTTCTTTCTCCGGCACTTCCTCGTCAGCCGGGGCTACGCGGTGCTGCAAATGAATTTTCGCGGATCGAGCGGCTATGGAGAGGACTGGTTCTTCGCCGCCCATCAGGACCGGGGTGGACTGACGTACGACGACGTCGTCGATGGGGGACGCTGGGCGATTGCCCAGGGCATTGCCGACCCAGCTCGCGTCTGCATCGTCGGATGGAGCTTCGGTGGCTACCTCGCGATGGTCGGGGCGCAGCGAAACGCCGATCTCTTCAAGTGCTCGGTCAGCATTTCGGGACTGAGTGACCTGGGGCTGCTGATCGACGAGGGCTACCGCTGGATGAACGCGAAGATCGTCAAGAAGCAGATCGGAACCGACCCCGGGCACCTCAAGCGCGATTCCCCACTCCAGCATGTCGATGAATTCCGCGTGCCGCTGCTGATGGTGCACGGCGACCTCGACGCCCAGGCGCCTTTCGAGCAATCGGAGCTCATGGACAAGGCGCTGACGCGTGCCGGGAAGCCGCACCGCTTCGTTCGCCTGCCGGACGCGGACCATGCGCTCAGCAAGGCCTCGGACCGTGCGACGATGCTGCGCGAAGTCGAGTCGTTCCTGAGCCAGTATCTCTCGTCGTCGCCCCAGTGAACGGGCCTGCAGGATCCAAAGTGGCGCCGGCGAGCCGTCGCGCCGGGCCGGCCAGCCGGCCAGGCGCGAGCGGCGGGTTCAGCGGTAAAGTGAGCGTCGAGCAGCGGTGAATTCGGCGATCATCACGCGCTGCGCGGAGCTGTGCTTGAGTAGCCCGTGCGTCTTTGGCGTTTCCGAGATTTGCACGGTCGGCCGGCTCTTCGAGTCCGCGAATGAGCGCAGCGACTGTGCATCGTTCCAGGCCCCGAGGTTCTTGATGACCGGGGGCTTATTGGGATCGAGGTACTGCAGCTGCTGCACTTCGTTGGCCGCTGCGTTCACCCACGAGATGTAGCCGCCGGGCTTGATCTGCCGCGGCGCCGTCAGTGCGCCGGTGAAGCTGTAGCGCACGCTCGAGGTCACCGTCGTGTCGTAGAAGTTCGGCGTCAGGAAGTCCGACACCGCGACGCCGTTGATCTCGTAGCCGAAGTCGGGCGCCTCGCATGGATCGCAAACCTCCACAAGGTACTCGAACTGACCCGCCGTGTCCCGGATCTTGCCGCCGGCGACCTCGATCGCGGTCGACACCTGCAGGCGGTTGCCGCTCGGATCGACGCTCATCTCGAGGATTTCGTGACTTGCGGCAATCGACCACCCGGCGCCAATCTCCACTTTGGCGTAGGGTTGATTGTGCTTCGTCAGGTGGAAGCCGCCCTCGGTGGGCGGCAGCGACTTCACGAGCATCACGGGCCAGACACCCGCCGGGATCTTCGTGTGATCCGGCAGGTATTCGACCGTCGCGCCGACGTTCCAGAACTGCGCGAGATCGCGCGTGACCTGGATGTTGAACGCCGCGGCCGCGGCCGCCAACTCGTCCGCAGCGATGGTGCCCGTGACGTCCGTCAATCCAATCTGAATGGGTAGCATGGTGCCCTCCGATGAACCTGTCGCCCTCTGATCATCTGCCGACGCGCGCCGGGCGCGTCGTCGTTCGCGGTGGCGCCGACGGGCCGAGCCCGACCGGCCCTCCGTTTGAGTGTGACCGCCCCGTCATCGTTCAAGCGATTGAACGGCGCGCCGTGTCCCGGTCGGCGCCCGAGGGCCGCGCGCGGTCAGTGCCGCTGCGCGAGCTGCGTCGCCAGCCGTTGCGCGGCGAGCAGCTTGACCTGGGCACTCGCGAACAGCGCGGAATCGACGCGCGAGACGGCCGGGGCAGAAGGTGCGGGCGCTGACTCGGCTCTCAGTGCGAGCGCCCTTTGGGAGGCCGAGGCCTGCGGGATCTTCTTGATCTCGGCGCTGAGCTCGAGGACCCGCTGGTGTTCCTCCTTCAGCCGCTCCTCGAGTTGCTCAATCTCCCCGCGCTGTGCCTCGGCCTGCTTGGCCGCGGCTTGAACGCTGTTCTGCGCGTCGGTGATGTTCCGCTGGACGGCGCCGAGGTTCAGCGAGAAATCACCGTCGTGAATCGCGACCGGATCGTTGCCGACGATGCGCCACGCGACCGCAGCTGCGACGATCAGGAGCGCAACCCCGGCGAAGTACCAGAACTGCTTGGGCGCTTCGACGAGTGTCATCGGGTGAGCCTCCCGTAGTCGGTAAATCGATGCGTCGCAACATCCGAGCGACGATCGGCTAGATCCTGACGGGAACGGCACCGGGAGCAAGCACACGCGCGCCGGTGCAGGTCGATGATCAATACTGTTTCCAACGGGCCGCGAATCTCAGTTACCCTGTCAATGAACCGCGACGCGCCTGGGCGCTGAGATGCGGTTCCGGTTGGTGACAGAGCTGTACAGGGAACGGTACCGAGCGCGCAGCGTGGGACGTTGGGCGCGGTCCGCCGGCCAAGGATCCGAGCACTCGGAACCATCAGCACGCCCTGGCGCCATCGGCGAATTCACCGCGGCGTGACCATCACAAAGGGGGACGCATGGCGAAGACGAAGCGCAAGAAGCCCGCTCGTTCAACCCGCAAGTCGACGAAGTCCAAGACCAAGAAACGGTCCAAGGCGCCGAAGAAACGCAAGGCGCGGCCGTCGGCGTTGACGCGCGACGATGGCTCGGGGACCGGACCGCCACACTAGCGCCGAGGGCCTGGCGATCGCGGGCCAGCTGGACGTTCGCAGCCTGCAAGCGGATGGGTTCGGTATCCGCTTCGGCGCGGACGCCGGCGGTCATCGGGTGCGCGCCGAGGCCCGGGCGAAGGCGAATTCCTCGCGGGGCTGCTGCTTCGCCCGCGAGGGTCCGGTTGTCGCGAAGCGGGAGGTCGCATGGATCCGCAGGTCACGCGCATCGGGACGACGGCGGCGACGCTGCTTGCGGCCACGACGATGGCGACGGGTTGCGCGACGCTGCGTGGCGCGTCTGGCCAGCCGTGGCCGTTCGCGGGGGTCGCGACCGAGCGATTCGCGGCGCCGGGCGGATACGACCAGGCGGAAGCGGTTCAGTTCGTCGAGTTCTGCGTCGAACTCGACAGCCAGGACGACCGCGAGAGCCATCCGGGCGAGATTCGCTATAAGGCGCAGGTCGATACAGCGGAATGGAAGCTCGTCTACGACAGTCGCAGCGCCGTCGACCGCGATTACTTTGAGTACAAGCGCCGGCCGCGAGCGCCTTCGGGCACCGACGTTGCCGACGACGACCTCGGGCGCTGGGCCAAGCTGTACGACGAGATCGATCGGACCGCCGCGAGTCGAAAGATCCCGCTCAGGCAGGAGGGCGACGTCGCCCGCAATGCCGTCCTCAACGGATTCGGTCCTTGGCAGAACGCCTGGCTGCTCTACGAAGGCGTCGGGCGCAACTCGGGGCGCCACGCGATCGCGATCCGCGGCACCGTGTTCGCTGCGGAACCGAGCGCCATCGAGGACGCGATCTTCCAGCCAGTCCTCGGACGCGAGTTCCTGAGCCGCAAGGTCTCCTACTCGCAGAACGGCGCCGCGCAGCTGCACGGGGGATTCGCCCACGCGGTGTTCACGCTGCTGCTCGATCGACGCTACGGCGTGCTCGAGATCCTGAAGGAGCACCAAGTCGCGCCGGAGTCCATGCTTTACGTCGTCGGACACAGCCAGGGCGCCGCGATGGCGACCATCGTCCACGCGTTCTTTGTCAATGCGATGAGCGCGGCCGAGGCGGGCCCGGAAGACCCGCTCGGCCTGCGCGGCAGCCGCTATCGATTGAAATCGTACGCCTTCGCGCAGCCAAAGCCCGGGAACTACGCGTTCGCGGCGGAGTTCGCCGGCTACACGCAGCGCCCGGACAACGCGCTCGTGGTCAACAATCACATCGACCCCGTGCCGAAGGTTCCGATGACACTCGAAAGCACGGCCGACCTCGATACCGACTTTCACGGGCACCTGCTGGTGGCGCGGATCGTCCATTCGCTGGGCTGGCCCGGCAAGATGCTGCGCAGCGTCGTGTCGGGCATCGCCGACTGGTTCACCCGCAAGAGCGCCGAAGGCTACGGCAACTTCTACCATTGGGACGCGATCAAACCGCTGCACGAGGTCGCCTCGGGCGCCTCGTGGGACTTCGTGCCGGCCGGCCGCGTGATATTCGTCTACGGGTCGGCACAGGATGCGCCGAAGGACGATACGTTCTATCAGCACCACTCGACGACGTATCGCGATCTCATCCGTGCGCAGCTGGGTCCGCTCGCGTCCAACCGACAGTGACCGGCTCAGCTATCGCGGCCGGGCGAATCACGATGGCCCAGCCGATGCCGCGACGCAAACGGTCGGCGTAGTCTTCGCTAATGTCGTCTACAGCGATTGCACAGGCGTCGCTCGGGCCGATCGTCGGATGTCTGGCCGTGCTCTGCGGATGTGCGATGGTGCAGAACCACTTCCTTTATTTTCCGGATCGCGCGCCCGTCGCGGCACTCGTGTCGCCCGAGCTGCGCGCCTGGCCGACCGAGGATTCATTCCGCGGCCTGATTGCCACACCGGACGGATCGGTGCGCGGCACGGCGATCGTATTTCACGGCAACGCAGGTCATGCCGGTCATCGTGCCTACTACGCGCAGGTGCTGACCGCACTGGGCCTGCGGGTGATCCTTGCCGAGTACCCGGGCTACGGCCCGCGCGACGGCACGCTCAGCGAGGACAGCCTCGTCAGCGACGCGGAGCAGACGATCATCCGTGCCCAAGCGCTGTACGGAGGTCCAATCATTCTCGTTGGCGAGTCACTCGGCGCAGCAGTCGCCGCCGCCGCGGCCGGGCGCCAAAGGGCGCACGTCTCGGGCCTCATCCTTCTGACGCCGTGGGACCGACTCAAGTCGGTCGCCGCCTATCACTTCCCGTGGTTGCCGGTCGGCCTTCTGCTGACCGACCGCTATGACAGCGCAGAGAGTCTTCGGGCATTCGAAGGGCCGGTGCTCGTCGCGCTCGCGGAGCGCGATCGCATCGTGCCCGCCTGGTTCGGAAGAGCACTCTACGAGTCGCTGACGGGGCCGAAGCAGATGACGATAGTGTCCGGCGCGAATCACAACGACTGGCACGATCGCGTGGACATCGGGTGGTGGCGGGCCGCAATCGATTTCGCCCTGCCGCGTCGACCGAGGGCAATTGCGTCCTGAAGTCGCACCGTGCGCCGGTGGCCGGCTGCGCGGCGCCGATCACACTATATATAGGGCAGGGTGGGCGAGATGTGACGTAACGCGGGGACCCGCAGCCCCGATCGGCGACTCGCCGACCGATCTCGCCATCGTCTCGAGCTCCGACGCCTCAGCAGGTGCCGGTCTCGCGCCGCAGGCGACGAGCGGCCGAGGCCAGCACAGCCCATTGCCAGCCGAGGCTCGCGGTCAAGCTCGCCGGAAGAATGGCGAGCCACCAGACAGTCTCCCAGGGCGCGAGGGCCACGGTTCCGACGACCGCTCCGGCGAACGCCACGCCGTAGCGACGCGCGCGCTTAGCGAGCGTGATCGCGTTCAGGCCGGTGTACGCCGCGAACCGCGCGGTCTGCAGCACTTCGATCTCGAACTCGGTCGGCGGCGGCGGAGTCGGTCGCGCCCGGGGACACGGGCATTGGACGAGCAGGGGCTGGCCTTTCACGGGCGCGCGCACGGGGCGGGTCCTCGCATTTGCAGAGGAAGGAGCGGACGGTCCGCCGTCGCGCACGGCTTCGCTGATCGCGGGGTTCGAACTTGGCATGCCTGCTCCGGCATCGAGGTCCTTCGACGATGCCGGTGCACAGCGTGCCACTCGTAATGTCCGGTTGATCTGCGCGCGATCACATTCTGACGCACTCGAATTTCGATTCGCGCTCTCGTACCCAGCCGTGCGGGTATTCACGCGAATCGCTGTTGCGTCGTTGCGCAACGCTCAGCTCGCGCGCGGTCCAACGTGCACGCGCAACGGAGCATTTCGATGAGCGGTCGTTAAGTGAAAATCGCAGCCCGACAGGCGCGCGGCGTTCGGCGATGCGCAGTCGCTTTTGCGCGTCACGCGCGGCTTCGTGGATCTCGTTGATTGCGGGACGATTGTCGCTATCGCGTCCGATATGTTGCGGGCACACGGCACTGCGTCAAACCGCAACCCGTTGCTGCGTCGCAGCGATCGGCCCCGCGTCTAGCGTGTGGCGTCTCCTTCGAGCAGCCCGGCCACTTCCTCGCCGATCGCGAGGCATGCCGTCAGGCCAGGCGACTCGATGCCGAAGAGATTGACGAGCCCTGCCACGCCGTGGCGCTCGGGGCCGTCGATGCGAAAGTCGCTCGGCGGATCATTCGGGCCGTAAATCTTTGGCCGGATTCCCGTGTAGTCGGGCGTCAGTCGCGCCCGATCGAGTGCCGGGTAGTAGCGCTCGATTGCGGTCGCGAACGCTTCGGCGCGGTCGCTCCCGAATCGGTAGTCGACCGAGTCGACCCACTCGACGTCGGGCCCGAACCGCATCCGGCCGGCGGCGTCGAGCGTCGCGTGTATGCCGAGGCCGCCACCCTCGGGCATCGGATAGACGAGCCTGCGAAATGGCGGCGCGCCGCCGAGCGCGTAGTAATGCCCCCGTGCAAAGCGCGTCCTCGGGATCGCGAGACTGCCGGGAACGAGGATTTGCTCGGCCGTTGCCGAGGCATCGAGCCCCGCGGCATTGACGAGCTCGCGGCAGGTCAGCCGCACGACACTGGGATCCGAGAGGCGCAGCGCGAAGCCACCGGTGATCGGAACCGCGTGCTCAAAGCGCGTCTTCAGCACGACCTGTCCGCCACTCGCCTCGAAATCGGTGCTGAGCGCAGCCACCAGTTCGTGGACGTCGACGATTCCAGTGCTTGGTGACTCGAGTGCCGCCACGCATCGCACGAGTGGCTCTAGCTCGAAGACGTCTCGCGATGAAAGCCAACGCAGGTCACTGACGCCGTTTGCGACTGCCGTGGCCTGCAGGTGGCGCAGCGCGGCCGTTTGCGCGTCGCGCGTCGCGACGATGATCTTGCCGCAGCGCGCGTGACGAATCCCGCGCTCCATGCAATAGGCCTCGAGCAAGGCCTTGCCGCGGACGCACAGGCGGGCCTTCAGCGACCCCGGCGGATAGTAGATTCCGGCGTGAATGACCCCTGAATTGCGACTGCTCGTCGCCGTACCGATCGCCGCCTCGCGCTCGACGACGATCACGTCGCGTCCGGCCCGGGCCAGCGCCCTCGCGACCGCGAGCCCCACGACGCCCGCACCGATTACGACGCTGTGGGTGTCCAGATCGGATCCTTCAGGGAGGCGCTCGGCGAGTCACCGGGCGCGGCGCGCACGGCAAGACGCCGCGATGCGCGGCGAAGCGTGGTGGCTCGCGGGCTCGGTCAGTGCTGGAGGTTCTCGAGTGCCGCGACGCGAAGCGACTCGATGCACTCGAGCAGCTCCGCGCGCGCCGTCTCGAGGTCGCTGAGGGCGTCGTTCCATGCACTAGGATCGAACCAAGCATCGAGGCGTGGCGTGACCTGCTGCGCCAGTTCCCGAACGATCTGTTCGTTCGGTGATCCCGACCCGAGTGCACCAGAATGCCATTTCGCGACCTTGAACTGATCGAGCATGTCGCGCGCTTCGGAATGCGCGCACGAGTTCGCGCGCGGCGGCTCCCACACGAGGTCGGTAAGGCCCCGGCAATACAGATCCACCTGAGCCCGCGTGAGAATGACAACTGAGGCCATGCGCATTGCCTCGCTGCGATCGTGGCTGGGATCGACGTCGACCGATGACCCGGTAGAAACGCTGTCCTACCGTACCACAACCTCGCGGCATGCTTGAATGCCCGAGGTGGTTCGCTGGGGGCGACGCCCCGTTCTGCCGGCCGAACCGGGCCGCGCCCGTGCGGAGCCGCGAGGCCGCCCGTCCGGGCGCTAGGTCCTCGGGAGGAACGGGCAGCCCGGGCGAGGGGCGCATCGCGTCGTTCGATTCGAGCCGGGACGGCGTCTTGTTCGCAGGTCCTGAACTTGACTGGCGCCGGACGCCGCATCCGGCCCAGGGGTGTCGGGGCGCTGTGGATCTCGGGCCCGGGAAGACGACCGCGAGGTTTCCCTCGCGGTCGACAGCCCCCAGGCTCAATCACGAAGAATGGTCGGGCGCTGCAGGAACCTTAGCGGCATCGCGTCGTGCCAATCGATCGGAGAAAGGATGAATTGCGCACACGACGTTCTTGCGCTAGAGGCCCGGGCGACCCGCAGGCGATGACGCCCTGTGGCTGAGCGCGCACTCAGGCCTCGGCCGGTCGCGTCCGCGGCCAACGCCGAATGCGGGCCGCAGATGAAGTGACGATGACAATCCACGCTCTGGTCGAGGCTTCGGTGCGTTCGCCGATCTTCCGATCACGCGCTGCGTCGCATCGAAGCGCGATAGGCCCGAAGATCCCACAGGTCCTTTGCCGCCTTCTTCACCCACCGGCGCAGCGCTTTCTCGTCGATGTCGGCGGTATCCGTGTACTGGATCTGCGCCGCCCGGAACTTACCCGCGGCGGTCAGCGCCGGCTCTTCAAAGGCCTGCCCGTTCCAGAAGAGCAGGTTCACGTACTTGGCGCTCGCCTTGTAGCCGACGATCGGGTTTTCGCCGACGAACCAGACCGGCATCGCGTGCCAGATGCGCACCGTGGCCTTCGGCGCTGCCGATTCGATCACCGCGCGCAACGCGCGGCAAATTTCCGCGTGCTTCGGTGTCTGGCCGCGCGCGTAGGCTCCGATCGGGTCACGCGCCATCGGATTCTCCCGGGTTCGACTGGCCGCCCTGACCGAGGGCCGACTCTCCGCCGCGAGCGATTGGGCGTCAAGGGTGCGCACAGCGGTGCTTTCATCGTGCCGCAAACGTTGTCGGGCAGCCCCGCGACCCCTGGCGCCCGAAGTGCGAAGGGGAGGGCGGACCGCGAGGCGCCTCTCAAGCTTTGGGCTCAGCCGTTCGGCGCAACGCGCGACCGGGACCAGCCGCGCGCGTGCCGCAGAACGGCTCCAGTCCATCACGTCGCGCCCGGACGCGTTCGTCGCCGACATGGCCTTCGCGCAACTGAGCGGCGACGGAACCGGTCGAACCGCGGCGAGCCGCGCGCTCGAGGAACCGTCGGGTTTCGCCACTGGGTCGCCTGGACGTTCATGGCTAACCTCGCCGCGAGATAGCAGATGGGCGTAGACGGTGACACGGCGCAACTGGCGAAACAGCATGTCGAACTCGAGGCGCACGACCCAGCGCTCGGCTCTCACCGAATCCCGATGCTGATCGGCCTCTCGGGGGGGCCGGGCCGATCCTGACGAACGAAAAGGGCCGCATGCGGGCCGAAGCGGCGTGTGGCCCACGGATCACCCGACCTGCAGGTTCCGCCCGGATGCGGGTCGCGGTTTTGGCAACCGGGACCAACCAAAAACTCATTCTTAGTCAGTATGTTATAACGTGGAACCGCCCCGGTTACCCCCGGGTGCGCGGGCCCCGAAAAGTGTGACGCAGTACTCAGGTCGGCAGCTGGCACTCGGTCAAGGTGCCGTCCATGAGCTACGTCCCGCGTCTCTGGTGCCGGGCGTTCGATGCCGCCGCCACGCTGGCGCTCGTTGCGCTGGTAGCGATCGCGGGCTGCGGCTCCGCGCCCAGGCCGTCGTCCCTGACTCCGATCGTTCGCGCCTTGCCGGCGGAGGCGCCGGACGTCAAAGGGGCACTCCCCGAGGTGACCGTCACGCTGGGCGCGACCACGCCCGGCGCAGCGGAAGCGCGCGGCCACGCGTGGTACGTGACCGCCGTGCGCGACCCGGTGCGCGGCAACTTCACGGCGGCGGTCGAGCGGCGCAGCGTCAACCCGCTGTGGTTCGACGCCCCGAACGAGGACGACCAGCGTGCCGCGATCGTCGTCGTACTGCGCGACGGCCGACCGGCCGATCTGCTGCTGTCGGTCGAGCACGGCCAGTTCGTGTGCCAGAGCAAGCAGCGCGCGAATGCCTGTGCGCTGCGCGTGAGCGTCGACGGCGCCCCGCCGGCGTCCGTGTGGTTCGCGGTCCCTCGCCACTGGGCGCGGACGCACTTGCACCTGCTCGGCGGGCAGGATGCGGCCCGGCTGCTCGCTGCCATGCCGAAAGCCCGGCAATTGCGCGTGCAGCCGACCTTCGACCAGGAAGGCTCGCCGGAGATCGAATTCGCGGTCGCCGGACTTGACCGCGCGATCGACCGCCTCACGAAACACTCGGTCGCCGCACCGCGCAAGCTCGTCGCCGCGAACTGAAGCGCCTGCCCCGGTCCGCGTCGCGCGGGGCTCCGGCCCCGGCCGAGGACCGCGACCGCCGTCCCCGCTCTTAAAGAGCTGAGTTCGCGGTCACCGGAACGCGCGCGCGGTAGCATAGACATTCTTGCCACCGGGAGCCTCGGATGCTGACTCCATTTCACGTCGCCGTGCAGGTGCGCGACATCGACGAGGCGCGTCGATTTTACGGTGGCGTGCTCGGCTGTCCGGAGGGCCGAAGCGACTCCGAATGGGTCGATTTCAACCTCTTCGGACACCAGTTCGTCTGCCACCTGAACCGCAAGATCGGGACGGACGGTCAGATCTCGGCGCACTACAACGCGGTCGATGGGCACGGCGTGCCGGTGCCGCATTGCGGGGTTGTGCTCAGGATGGATGACTGGAGCGCGCTCGCCGCACGCCTGCGCGATCGTCAGGTGCGCTTCGTCATCGAGCCCTGCATCCGCTTCCAGGGCAAGCCCGGCGAGCAAGCAACGATGTTCTTCCTGGATCCTTCGGGTAACGCGTTGGAGTTCAAGTCTTTCAGGAACATCGACAAGCAGTTGTTCGAGACCTGACGTCACCAGTTCGAATTCGTGCAGCGCAGCAGTTTCGGCGCGGGGCCTCGTGCCGGCCGATCGATCACGTGACGCGACGCGCAGGCAACAGACCTATACTGCGCCGGTCCCGATACACACACGAAGAACTCACAAACAAGACGGGGGCACCATGACTGGCAGAGCTTGGACACGCCTGGCAGGCGTGACGGCGATTGCGCTTGCGGGAATGTGGACGCTACCAGCCTCGGCGCAGACGGCCGAGGTGAAAGAGAAGCCGCGGATGTACACGTACGTCGCCAACTGGGCAATTCCGCGAGCGCACTGGGCCGACATGGCGAAGGACGCCGCGGCGACTGACAAGGTCCTCGAGAAGGCACTCGCGAACGGGGCGCTTGTCGGTTACGGAGATGAAACGACAGTGGTCCACGAGGCGGACGGGTATACGCACGACAGCTGGTTCGCGAGCCTGTCGCTCGCCGGCCTTTTGAATACGCTCGATGAGCTCTACAAGAATGGCGGCGCGACTTCGGGCGTCCTTATGACCGCAACCAAGCATGCCGACGCGATCTACGTCAGCAAGTACTACAACTGGAAGTCGGGCTCGTACAAGGGTGGCTACAATCACGCCGGCTTCTATCAGTTGAAGGCCGACGCGCCCGATGATGCGCTCGATTCGCTGTGCAGGAACGTGCTCGTTCCGATCCTCGAGAAGATGCTCGCCGACGGCACGATCGTGGAATACGACATCGACGAGGAAGCTATCCACACCCAGGCTCCTGGCGCCTTCGCGATCTTCTACCAGACCGCGATGGCCGAGGGACTCGATAAGTACAACGCAACGCTACGTGAAGCGCTCAAGAAGAACCCGACCTTCGGTGCTGCCGTGCGCAGCGTCACCGACAGGGCCGCCCATCGCGATGAACTCGTCCGCGCCAACGCGACGTACAAGTAGCGGAAATCGAGGCCTCCGCGTGCGATCTCGTCCCGCGGACGGACGGCACCGGTAACGGCCGAATTGGCGCCCGACGAATTGGCTATAGTCATCGACTGGCGCCGCGGCCCATTGGCCCGGGGCGCCGCGTCCCTGACCGAGCGAGCCGGAGGCCGCCAAGCGATGGGTGCTGAACCGCAGTCGACCGCGGGCGGTGACGATCCGCCGGCCGCAGCAAGCGCGTCGCTGCGGATGAGCGGCGTACCGTGGCGCGAGCTCATCCAGGCCGGCGCATTGATCGTCGTCCTGACAACCGCCGCCGTCATGCTGACGCTGCACTTCGTACGACCGGCCCCTCCCCGCACGCTGACGATCAGCAGCGGCCCAAAGGGCAGCACGTTCGAGACGATCGCAGAGCGTTATCGAAAGAGCCTGGCGCGCAACGGCATCGAGCTCAAGATCGTCAATTCGGAAGGCTCGCTCGACAACCTGCGCCGGCTGGCCGATCCGCGCTCGGGTGTCGACATCGCGTTCGTCCAGTCGGGCATCGCGCCGGCGACGCCGGCAGGCGACCTCGATTCGCTAGGCGCCATGTTCTTCGAGCCGCTGACGATCTTTTACCGCGGCTCGAAGCCGCTGCAGCGCCTGTCGGAGCTGCGCGGCCAGAGGATCGCCATTGGCCGCGAGGGCAGCGGCACGCGGGCGCTGGCGCTGGCGCTGCTGAAGGCGAACGAGATCGAACCGGGCGGCACGACCACCCTCGTGGCTCTCGAGGGCGAGGATGCGACGCACGCGTTGCTGCGCAAGGAAGTCGATGCCGTATTCCTGACCGGCGACTCGGCCGCGCCGGCGATGATTCGCGAGCTCCTGCACACCGAGGGCGTGCGCCTGTTCGACTTCCCGCAGGCCGACGCGTACGTGCGCCGCTTCCCGTACCTCAGCAAGCTGACGCTGCCGGCGGGCGCTTTCGATCTCGGCGAGAACCTGCCGCCGGCGTCGATCAACATGCTAGCGCCGACCGTCGATCTGATTGCGCACTCGAGCCTGCACCCGGCGCTCAGCGACCTGCTGATCGAGGCGGCGACGGAGGTGCACGGTCGCGCGTCGCTGTTGCAGGCTGCGGGCCAGTTTCCGACGCCCGTCGCGCACTCGTTCCCGGTCAGTCCGGAGGCGGTGCGCTACTACAAATCGGGCAACAAGGGCTTCTTCTACCGCTTCCTTCCGTTCTGGCTCGCGAGTCTTATTGATCGCGCGCTAATCGTGCTGGTGCCGGCGCTGGTCGTCGTGATCCCGGGACTGCGGTTCCTGCCACAAGTCTACGGATGGAGGGTGCGGCGGCGAGTCCACCGGTACTACAGCGAGCTGATGGCGCTCGAACGCGAGTCGCTCGGCTCACTGACGGATGGACGGCGCACGACGCTGTACGAGCACCTCGAGCGAATCGAACGCTCGGTCATTGCAGTCAAGATGCCCGGCGCCTATGCGGACCAGCTCTACCTTCTGCGCCAGCACATTGGTCTCGTTCGCGACCGGCTCATGCGGACCGATATGCCGCTCGAGGCCCAGCCGCCCGCGCACTGAGCGTGCGTCAGCCAGGCGCCCGCCACCAAGGCGTACCAGTCAGGCCGACTTCAGTGCGTCCTCGATCGGCAGCGAACGAATCCGCTTGCCGGTTGCCGCGAAAATCGCGTTGCAGAGCGCCGGCACCACCGGTGGCAGCGCCGGCTCGCCGAGGCCAGTCGGTGGGTGGTCGGTAACCAGGAAATGCACGTCGACGGGCGGCGCGCGGTCGATGCGCAAGAGCGGGTAGTCGTCGAAGTTGCCCTGCGTCACGCGACCGCGCTCGATCGTAATCGCCTGACCGAGCGCCGCGCTGATGCCGTCGATCGCGGCGCCCTGGACCTGGTTCTCGGCACCGCTCGGGTTGATGATCGGGTTGCCAACGTCGCCGACCACCCAGACCTGGTCGACGCGCACACGGCCGGCCGCGTCAACGTTCGCCTCGACGACCTCCGCGAAATAGCCGAGGTGGCTGAAGTAGAAAGCCACGCCGAGTCCGGAGCGATCCTTTGAATTGCGCTTACCCCACCCAGAGCGCTCGGCGACCGCGACCAGCACGTCGCGCATGCGACCCGAGTCGAAGTCCGGCGTCGGACCGCCCGGCGTCTGCACGCCCTGGAACACGCGGGGCGCTCCGAGCAGATCGAGCCGGAACTGGACCGGATCGCGATGCGCCGCGTGCGCGAGCTCGTCGATGAACGACTGGTAGGCGAACGCGAGCGCATTGCTCCCGGGTGCGCGCAGTGGCCCGGTCGGCACGCCAAGCGGCATCAGCGAGGCGCCGAGCTCGAGATTCGGCACGAAGCGCGCCGGAAACTCAACCGGCTGCATGCCAGCGCTGGGCGCAAACTTGCCGTCGGCGCCGAAGGACACGAAGTGATCGCGGAACGCGATCAGGCGGCCCGCGGCATCAAGGCCGGCCTTGAAGAAATGGAACCCGGCCGGCCTGTAGAAGTCGTGACGCAGGTCATCCGACCGGTCCCACAGCAACTTGACCGGCGCGCCGACCTCGCGCGCAATCCAGGCCGCCTCGACCATGTAGTCGTTCATCAGGCGCCGCCCGAACCCGCCGCCGCACCGGGTCATGTGGATGGTGATGTCGGCCTCGCTGAGGCCGAGCGTCTTTGCGACGATCTTGCGCCCGGAGTCCGGGTTCTGCGTCGGCGCCCAGATCTCGGCCTTGCCGTCCCGGACCCGCGCAGTGCAGTTCTGCGGCTCGAGCGTTGCATGCGCGATGAACGGATACCGGTAAGCGGCCTCGACAACCTGCGCCGCCCCGGAGAGCGCCGCGGACACGTCGCCGTCGCGCGCGATCGATATCGCCGGCGCCTCGTGCGAAAGTTCGAGCGCACGCTTGGCGAACGCGTCGCTGCCCTGTGACGCGGCCGGACCTTCGTTCCAGTCGATGACGAGCTGCGCGCGCGCCTTGCGTGCCGCCCACCAGCTCCTCGCGACGACCGCAACGCCGCTCGCGAGGCCGTCGAACGCATCGCCTCCGGCGACGACGAACGCCTGGGTCACGCCTGGCAGCGAGCGCACGGCATCGACGTTTGCGCTGCGCACCATGCCGCCGAAGACCGGCGACTTCACGAACATCGCGTATCGCATGTCCGGTACGCGCACGTCGATGCCGAACAGCGGCTTGCCGGTCACGACCAGCGGACTGTCGACGCCCCGCTGCGATCGACCGATGATGCGATACGTCTTGGGGTCCTTCAGCGGCACCGACGCGGGATCCGGCGCCGCCATCGTCGCGGCGCGCGCGGCAAGCGCGCCGTACGAGAGTGCACGCCCGCTCGACCGGTGCCGGACGGTGCCCGGCACGGTGTCGCACTCGGCAGCCGGTACCGACCATGTCTGCGCGGCGGCGGCGATCAGCATCTGGCGGCCAGCGGCGCCGACGCGCCGCAACGGCTCCCAGTGCAGCGGGGTCGCCCGACTGCCGCCCGCGAACTGCCGGCCGTAGGTCGCCGGATCGCTGAGCGCTTGCTCGGTCCGGACCGACGACCACTCGACGTCGAGCTCCTCGGCGATCAGCATCGGCAGCATCGTCTTGATGCCCTGGCCGATCTCCGGATTCTTCGACACGATGGTGACCGTCCCATCGGGCGCGATGCGCACGTACGCATTCAGGGTTGCCGGTTCGGAGGTCCGCTCTGCGGCGACACTGAACAGCGGCACCGACAACTCGAGCAGGAGGCCGCCGCCGAGCGCCGCGCTCGCGGTCAGGAAGTTGCGGCGACCGGTGTCGACCGGCGCGCCGGCGTCGGTGGCCATAGGTTGGCGGCTCACGGCCGTGCTCCGCGGTCGTCGCCCGATGCGAGGCCCGCCGCCTGCTTGATCGCGGCGCGGATCCGCGGGTAAGTCGCGCACCGACATATGTTTCCGACCATCGCCCGATCGATGTCGGCGTCAGTGGGCCTGGGAACCGACGCCAGCAATGCCGACGCCGACATGATCTGGCCCGCCTGGCAATACCCACACTGGACGACGTCGACGGCGAGCCACGCGTCCTGGACCCTGCGGCCGATCGCCGTGTCACCGACGCCTTCGATCGTCGTTATGGCCGCCTGACCGACGTTTGCGACGGGCGTCAGGCACGAGCGGGTCGCGACTCCGTCGAGATGCACGGTGCATGCGCCGCAGAGCCCCACACCGCATCCGAACTTGGTGCCGACGAGATCGAGTGAGTCGCGCAGAATCCACAGCAGCGGCGTATCGGAGTCGACATCCACGACCCGGTTCTGTCCGTTGACACGCAGCGTGTACTTCATCGACGCACCTCCCAGGCAGGCTGCGCCGATTGTGCGCCAGATCGCGGGGCGTGCAAGCGTCGGTTGGTCGCATTGGCCCGTCGGTGCGATTCCCGTGGCGTTGGACCGACCGTAAGTGAAGTGCTAGCGTCGCCGCGTGGCCACGTGGATCGCGCTCTTTCGCGGCATCAACGTCGTCGGCAACAACCGCTTGCTGATGAAGGATCTGGTGCGCGTTCTCGAAGGCGAGGGCCTCACGGAGATCCGTACTTACATCCAGAGCGGCAACGCGATCTTCAACAGCGCCCGCGGAACTCCCCGATCGCTCGCCGACCGCATCGGCCGCGCAGTCGAGGCGCGGCACGGCTTTCGGCCGAGGATCGCGATTCTGGCTCCGCGTGAACTTTCGGAGGCCGTCGCGGGCAATCCATTCAAGGCGGCGACGTCTGAGCCGAAGTCACTGCACCTGTACTTCATGGCCGAGGCACCGCCGTCTCCCGACCACGCCGCGCTCAGCCGAATCCGGGTCGGCGCCGAGGCGTTCGAATTCCGTGGCCGCGTGTTTTACCTTCACACCCCCCACGGGTTCCCCACTTCGAAGCTCGCCGCCAACGCCGAGCGCCTGATCGGGATCGACGCGACCGCCCGGAACTGGAACACCGTGACCCGGTTGCTTGAGATGGTGACCATCGAGAACGCGCCGCGCTGAGCTCGAGACTTCGTTGCTGCGGTGCGTTTCTCCGGTTCGCGCCCGCGGCCGTCTGGGCCCTGCCGGCCAAATTCTTCTGCGGACGCGCGGACGGCGCACGTACCATACGGGGAGGGGTGAAGGTCCGATTCATGGCGCTCAAAGACGTCCTCGTCAAGGCATTTCTCGAGGCGCGCGACTACGCGGCGACGCACTCGCAGGATCCGCATTCCAAGTCGGGTGCGGCAATCGTGACGCCCGAAGGCAAGTGCCTCGCGCTCGCGACCAACAAACTCGCGACCGGCGTTTCCGACGAGCCGAGGCGATGGAATCGCCCGCACCGGTATCTCTACGTCGAAATGGCTCCGCGCGCGGCCATTTTCGAGGCCGTGCGCAAAGGCGCGCGGCTCGAGGGCAGCTGGATTGTGACGACGGTGTTTCCGGTCGCGGATGACGCGCGGGCCATCATCGAGACGCGGCTGCGCGGCGTTGCAGCACCCGAGCCCGATCTCAGCGATCGCCTGGAGAGCGACTACTACGTGTCCGCGCAGCGGATGCTGTTCGAGGCGGCCGTCCTAGTCGAATACCTGGACGTGCCGGCGGAATCGACGCCGGGTAAGCCGGGACCATAGGCCGGGGCGCCGAGCGACTACGGCCGGATTTCGACGGGGATCCGTCCCTTGACGAGCGCCCAGACCTCGAGCAGGTCGTCGTTGGAGAGCGCGATGCAGCCATTCGTCCAGTCCCGCGTCTCGTAGTACGAGAGCGGTTTGCTAGGCTCGTTCGGCTGCCCGTGAATCATGATGTCGCCGCCAGGCGAAACGTGCCGTGCAGCCGCCTGACGTGCGTCGTCGGCATTCGGATACGACACGTGCAGCGCCTTGAAGTAGCGACTGCTGGCTCGGCGCGCGTCGATAACGTAACGACCTTCGGGGGTCCGGAAGTCGAACTCCTGGCGCTTGGGTCCCACGGGGCTGAGGCCGAGGGCGATCCGGTAGCTGCGCAACGGTTGTCCGTCGCGCATCAGGTATAGGCGGCGTTCGGATTTGACGATCAGGATCGAGTCCGCTCGCGGCGCGGGCTCGAGGCGCTCATCGTCGGCGGTTTCCGCACGCGCGCTCGAGAGCACGAGCAGCGACAGCATCATCAAGAGCTGCATCGCACACCGAATGACTCGGACCCGTGCGCTTGCGCGAACTGCCACCGCGGGGTCGTCGTGCGGAAATCGTGGTAGCCGGGGGCGGTTGAGTGCGGCCACGGGAGCTCGCTCCGGGTAGCGTGGAGAGCACTCTAGGACCGCGATTCGGACGGCGACGAGGCACCGCGCACAATTTGAAGATCGGCGGCCCGACTTTGCCCTGAATTGCGAATGCGCCAATCGCCGAGGTTTTGCTGGCGTTGGGCACGCGCGCAAGGTCTTGTTTTTATTTAATTTACAGCACCGCAAACCGCTTGGTCATCGAGCGGCCGAATCCGCTCTTGAGACCGCGGACGGCCGAATGTGCGCTCCGTCACGAAAGGCCGAGAGGGCCCACTCGATTGCGTGGAGGCCCGTCCGGCCAGTGTCGAATGAGCGCCCCGTCGAGCACTCGGTCGGCCGGGCCGCTGTTGCGTGCACCGGATGATCGCCCCGGGCCCCAAGCGGCGGTCGAGCGCTCAGCAGGGCTGCGTGAGCGGCTGGCTCGGCGAGGCGCCAGGCGGCGACGGCGGGAACTCGCGAACCGAAGTCGCTGCCGAAGCAACCGTGACCCCGCGCGCGATCCGAAGGTTAGTTCACGCAACCTCCGCTGCGTCGCAAGGGATCGCGGCTGTCGGTCCTGCGCCACAGCACCCGCGCCGTCAATTCGTCCCGAGTCCGAATCGCATGGACGCCGCGACGGCCGGACTATCGACCGACGCGGTTCGCTCGGTCATGATGCGGGCCGGCGAAACTCGACCGCCGGCGCGAGCACGGCGGTGGCCGGGGTAGATTTCCCTCGAAAGGATCCATCGTGAAAATCAACATCTTCGCTATGACCGCGCTCGTCGCCCTGCTCGCCGCTCCCGCCGGAATCGCGGCGACGACATGGGTCGAGGGCAAGCACTACACGGACCTGAGCGGTCTGAGCCCGTCGACGCTGGCCCCTGGCCAGAAGGAAGTGATCGAGGTGTTCTCGTACGGCTGCCCGGCATGCGCCGCGTTTAATTCCGCCGCGCACAAGTTGCAGCAGGGCCTGCCGAAGGGCACGACGTTCACCTACGTTCCGGCGGCCTTCAACCCGTCGGAAGACTGGCCGATGTTCCAGCGCGCGTACCTGGCTGCGCGCAAGCTCGGTGTCGCGGATAAGGCGCACGACGCGATGTTCGATGCCGTATGGAAGGGCGGCGAGCTCGCAGTATCCGACGCGACAACCGGCCGCCTCCGGAGCCCGCTGCCGACGATTGAGGACGCCGCGCGCTTCTACAGCAAGCAGACCGGCGTCAAGACAGCAGACTTCCTCGCGGTGGCGAACTCCTTCGCGCTCACCAAGGACATCAAGGAAGCAGACGAATTCATCAAGAAGTACCGGATCGACAGCACGCCAACCATCGTCGTCAATCGCAGGTACCGTACCGACGTGCGATCGGCCGGAAGCTACGACAGCCTCGTCGAGCTCGTGAACTGGCTCGTCGCCAAGGACGGTAAGTAGGCCGGCCAGTCTCGTGCGTGGTGCGGCTACGCGCGCCGCCCGTGCACCTGTCGTCTCGAAGCGGCACGAGGCGTCGCCCATACTTTGGCCAAGCCGCCGAACGTGCAGCTACGCTGCAGAGCAGGCCGTGAGCGGGCAGGGGCGGCCTGATGATCAAAGTGATTCGGGCGCTGCCGGCGGTCCTGGCCGCGGCGCTGGCAGCGGTGTGGTCGACGGCGGCGGCGGACGGCTGGCCGCCGATGACGCCGGAAGAACTGCGCATGACTGCCGAGCCGAAGGCACCGCGAGCGCCGGCGATCTAGCTCCACTGCGAGGTCGATCGCGACGACACTGACTCGGACGCGCTCGTTGACCGGCCGATCGAGGTCCTCAGCGTCGAGGGACGTAACTAAGCCGACGGCGAGAGTCCGTTCGACCACTCGCGCGCGCATATCTACGGCAACGGCGCCCGGTCAATTCGTCGCGAGCGCGCGGTCTTCGAGATGACGTTGGTGAAGAGCCGCGCGGTTTTCGGCGACGAGCGGCGGACCGCCGTGCTGGTCCGGTCCAACCGCTGGCCGGGCGGCGCGAGCGGGCAAAAGGGCTCCATTCGGTCCATTGCGGCGCGCAGTCGGCGGGTAGTTGCGTGGCGGCAACGGTGAAATCGCCGCCTTCTGTTCAATCGGCCAATTGTTGTCGCCAAGCGGTGACACGATGGCTCTCAGTGCCACGGGGTGTGGAGCACAGGGGATCATGGACGCGCCCACTGCAATGGCCGCCCAAACCAGGCGTGCCGTAGCGAGACTCGGCCGCGCGCCGGGTAGCGCCGGCCTATCGAGCGTTGAACGACGACGAACCGTCGCGCGTTACGCGAAGCCGTCGTGGACGCGCGCACCCTCGGCGCCGATCACGCTGAGCGTGATGCGCGCCGTCGTTGCGGCGACCGACGAGCTGCAGCAGCACTTCAGCGGGCAGGAGAGCTCCGCTCGCGCCGGGGACCGACGCGCCCTTGACGCGGAGACAAGAGACCTCGTACGCCGCTATCAGGCCGCCTCGCGGCAGCTGCTTCGCGACTGGCTGCGCCGCCCTAGCCAGACGGAGTGGCGCGTCGAGTCGTCGACCGGACGGGTACTCGACGCCCGGCGCGCGCTCGGGGGCGGCGCAGATCTGCTCGCCGATGACGCCCGCATTACTGTGGCCGAGGACCAGCCGCTGCACGGGCTGCGCTCGCGATTCGAGCGGCGCGGCATTGGCGTTCCGGTCGTCGTTTGGACGCACCGCGCCGACGCCGCGGAGGACAATGTGCCTCGCACGGCGCCCCGCGCACGGACTGCCGTCGTCAGCGTCCGTCCGGACGCGGATCGCCGGGTGCGGCGGGTCCGCATTGAACTGTTGGACCCGGTCAGCACGGAGACCCTCGCAATCGGCGCGTGCATGCTGCCGCTGGCCGCGGATTTCACTGCCCCGATCACACAAGCCCTCGGTCTCGAGCGCCGTCCCGCGGCGCGCGCCTACGGCATCCGCGACACGGCGCGACTCGGCACCTGCGAGGGATTTAGCTCGCTGACGCCGAGCGCGCCCGATCGAGTGCCCTTGATCCTCGTCGAAGGCGCCGGCCACTCGCCATTGATGATGGCTCAGCTGGCCAACGAGATCGCTGGAGCCGCCGACCTGCGCC
>Ga0335080_10001523_pt1 | contig 22729 bp, 23 predicted proteins | sample Lox_Sample_34_FD_206720 | JGI IMG/M metagenome (GOLD analysis project Ga0335080, IMG submission 206720) | Soil microbial communities from Loxahatchee National Wildlife Refuge, Florida, United States - Lox_Sample_3.4 | ecosystem: Environmental > Terrestrial > Soil > Wetlands | place: USA...
GGAGCGGCTTGGGAGGAGCCGCGTCGAAAAGACGGCGCTTCAGAAATCGGTTCGGTTCGCGGCGCGTTACCATCAAGGGACACCTGTCCCGGTGGTGGGAGACCGTGTGCTCGAATTCGGACAAGCGGAAGATGACGCGGAGGAGCCGTCGGCAACGAGCATTCTGAAGCTCGGCCGCGTCGAGGCCGGTCCTCTTCGGATTTCGCCTCCTTCTTCTCAGAACAACGGATCCGCGCCGACGCCATCGATCCTGGGACTCGAGGGCCTGGCCGCGGCGCCCATCCGCCGGGAGGCTCTGGTCGGGGCGACGGGCGACTCTCCCGCGGAATCCCTTCTCGGTCTCTCCGGTCTGACGGCGACTCCGCTCGTCCGGCGGCCGGCTTCCCCCGGAGCCGACCCGACGCCGCCGAACCCGTCGCTCCTCGGCCTGCACGGCGTCCCGCCGGCGCCGCTCGCGATCCTGCGCCGGGCACGGCCGGGTTCCAAACCGCGCCCGGCGGCGTCTTCGGGCTCCTCTCCCTCTTTCTTCGGCCTCGCGATCGCGCCGCCTTCCCGCTCCGAGGCCGCCAGCCGCTCCTTCTTCGGGCTCGAGGGCGTTCCGTATGCCGGCCCTCTCGCCGTCGCGCGGCCGGACCTTTCCGCCCTCGCCGAGCCGGCCGAGGTCGATGTCCCGGAGTTCGAGAAGGACGTCGATCATCACGCGGAACCCGCGTTCCCGCGCGAGCGCGCGATCTTCGTCTCGCTGGTCGTCCACGCGCTGATCCTGCTGCTGCTTCTGAAAGCGCCGTCCTCGGTCCACGACCCCAGCAAGGGTCTCCTGGCGGCCTTCGTGCCGCCTCCGAACGCGGACGACAAGGTCCCGATCATCTTTCGCGAGGCGCCCGGTCCCGAGCGCCAGAATCCCAAGAAATCGGACCTGTCGGATGCCGATCGGCGCGCCGGCGGAGGCGACCCGTCGAAGCGGAAGGCCGATTCGCCGTTCGTCGCCGAGCGGCCCGGAAAGGAAGGGCTCGCTCCCGGCCCGAAGCGCCCGGCTTCGCCGCCTGCCGTGCCGCCGCCGGGAGCGCCCGCGCGCCAGGCCCAGGCGAGGCCGCAGAGTGCAGCCCCGGGAGGGCCCAAGACGGAAGACGAAAAGACGGCCGATGCGTCCACCGGGTTCGTCGTCCCGAAGCCGCAGTCGAAGCCCGGCTCCGACGCCCCCGGCGGCCCGGCCGCGGCCCCGACGCTGCAGGGTCTCCAGCAGGCGATCCAGGATGCCGCCAAGGGCGTCGGCGGCCCCTCGGGCGAGAACGGCGCCGGTTTCCCGAATCCGAGCGGGGGCTTCGTCGATTCCGGTCCGCTGTCGTTCGACACGAGCTGGTACGACTGGGGGCCGTACGCGGCCGAGATGATCCGGAGGATCAAGCTGCACTGGGACGTGCCGGATCTGGCGCGGTTCGGATGGAAGGGGAAGGTCACGATCCGCTTCTACATTCGGGGCGACGGCCGGGTCGAGGGGGCCACGATCCTCAGGAAGTCGGACGTGCCGCCCTTCGACTACGCCGCGTTCCAGGCCATCGTGACCTCCTCGCCGTTCCGGCCCCTCCCGAAGGACCTGAACTCCGACAAGGAGGGAGTTACCGTAACCTTCTTCTACAACATTCGTCCCGGAGAAGAGGGCGGGAGCACGCAATGAACGATCCGGCCGAGATTCGCGCGGCCCTCGAGAGCGCGCGCACGATCGCCGTCGTCGGTTGTTCCCCGAATCCCGACCGGCCGTCCCACGACATCGCGCGCTACCTCATGGCGGCAGGCTACCGGGTCGTGCCGGTCAATCCGGGCCATCGAGAGATCCTCGGGCAGCCGTGTTACCGAAATCTGTCCGAGATTCCGCCGGATGTCGCTCTGGACATCGTGGACGTCTTCCGCCGCTCCTCGGAGGTCGCGCCGACGGCGCGGGAGGCCGTCGCGCGGGGCGTCGGATTCTTCTTCATGCAGCAGGGCGTCGTGGACCCGGGGTCCGCGAGGCTCCTGGAAGAGGCGGGCATTCCGGTCGCGATGGATCGGTGCATCGCGGTCGAACATGGCCGCCTCGGACTGTCGCGAACTCGGAATTCGTCCGCACCGATGAGCGTTCCTAATTTTTGCCCGGGGCGAGACCCGGCTTAAGAGGAGTGAGAAATCCCATGCAGAAGTCCACAAAACGCGCCCTTTCGTTCTCGGCGCTGATTGCGGCGGCGGTCGCCTTCGGAATGGTGGTCGCCGGGTCAGTCAATCTGACGCCGCGCTCGGAGGCCCAGCGCGAATCGAGCCCGGCGCCGTCCCGGGCGACGTCCGTGGCGCTTCCCTCGTTTGCCGACATCGCCGACGAGGCGATGGGCTCGGTGGTGTCCATCACGTCGACCGACATCGTGAAGGGTGGATCGAACCGCTACCGGGTCAGCCCCTACCAGGGGGACGGCGGCGACGATCCGTTCCAGTTCTTCTTCGGCCAGCCGTTCGGCCGGCGCGGCCAGGGCCGCGGGGACGAGGAGGATCACAAGGAGCTCCAGGGCGGCACCGGCTTCGTCATCTCCGACGACGGCGAGATCGTGACGAACAATCACGTCATCGACGGCGCCGACAAGATCGAAGTCCGCGTCGGCCGCGACCGCTACACGGCGAAGGTCATCGGCCGCGACACGGCCACGGACCTCGCGCTGCTCAAGATCGACCCCAAGAAGAAGCTGACCGTCCTTCCGCTCGGCGATTCGGATCGCCTCCGCGTCGGCGAGTGGGTCATGGCGATCGGCGACCCGCTGAACTTCGACAAGACCGTGACCGTCGGCGTCGTCTCGGCCAAGGATCGTTCCGGCCTGACGGCGGACACGACGACGCGCTCGTTCGAGAGTTTCATCCAGACGGACGCGGCGATCAATTTCGGCAACTCCGGCGGTCCGCTCCTGAACACGCGCGGCGAGGTCATCGGGATCAACACGGCGATGTACCGGCCGGCGCAGAACATCGGTTTCGCGGTCCCCGTGAACACGCTCAAGGGCATCCTGCCGCAGCTGCGCGAGCACGGAAAGGTGGTGCGCGGGTACCTCGGCATCAACATCCAGAACGTGGACGGCGACAAGGCGGCCGCGTTCAAGTTGAAGACGCAGGAGGGCGCGTTCGTGCAGTCGGTCATGCCGGGCGAACCGGCCGACAAGGCGGGCATCAAGCCGGGCGACACGATCGTGCGCGTGGACAACACGCCCGTCAAGGAGATCCGCGACCTGATCGGCTACGTCTCCGCGCGTCCCCCCGGCGCCAAGGTCAGGATCGATCTCGTGCGCGACGGCAAGGACGTGAGCGTCAACGCGACGCTCGCCGAGCGGGGCGCCGAGGGCTCCGGCGACGACGAGAAGGGCAAGGCGAGCTCCGAGGATTCGCGCGGCAAGATCGGCGTGACCGTCCAGGAGCTGACCTCTCAGGTGCGGCAGATGGCCGGCATCGAGCCCTCAATGCAGGGCCTCTTCGTCGTGCACGTCAAGGAAGTCTCGGCGGCCGCGGACGCGGGTCTCGCCGACGGCGACATCATCACGCAGGTGAACGGCCAGACGGTGACTTCGACCGACGACTTCGGCCGGCTCGTGAAGGCGGCCAAATCGGGCGATTACCTGCGCCTCTACGTTTATCGTCCGCAAGGCAAGGTCTCCTTCTTCGCGCTCGTCAAGATCGACTGATCTTCCCGGGAACTCCCCGGAACGGCTCCGCGCCCGCCCTCCGGCGGGCGCACCCGTTTTCGGGGGAAGGAAAGCCCGAGGCCGGAAGTTGAGAAACGCGTGGAGATCGAAGTGGCGCGGGCGGGCCTCGCGCCTCTAGACTGACGCCAAGCCGCATGGGCCGACCGATCCTCGTCGTCGACGACGAACCCGACATTCGGGACGCGCTTCGGATGATCCTCGAGTACGAGGGGTATACCGTCACGACGGCGGGCGACGGGCCGTCGGCGCTCCAGGAGATCGAGTCGAATCCGCCGGGGGCCGTGCTCCTCGACATCAAGATGCCCGGAATGGACGGTCTCCAGGTGCTCGACCGCATCGTCGCGCGCGACGGGGCGCCGCCCGTGCTGATGATCTCGGGCCACGGCGACATCGCGACGGCGGTCGAATCCACGCGGCGCGGCGCCGTGGACTTCCTCGAGAAGCCGCCGCAGCGCGAGCGCATCCTCGTCTCTCTCGCGAACGCGCTTTCGCGCGACACGCTCGCGGCGGAGAACCTGCGCCTCCGGCGCCGCCTCGACGAGGACTCGGTTCTCGTGGGCCGCAGCGCCCCGATGCAGCGCCTCCGCGAGGAGATCGCGCGCGCGGCGCCGACCGGCGCGACGGTTCTCATCCAGGGCGAGAGCGGCACCGGCAAGGAGCTCGTCGCCCGCGAAATCCACCGGGGCTCCCGCGTCGCGTCGGGCCCGTTCATCCAGGTCAACTGCGCCGCCATCCCCGAAGAGCTCATCGAGTCGGAGCTCTTCGGCCACGAGAAGGGCTCGTTCACCGGCGCCGTGCGACGGCAGGTCGGCAAGTTCGTGGAGGCCGACGGCGGCACGATCTTTCTCGACGAGATCGGGGACATGTCCGCCCGCGCGCAGGCGAAGGTCCTGCGGGTCCTCGAGGCCGGCGAGGTCGAGCCCGTCGGCGCGGCGCGCGTCCGCCAGGTCGCCGTGCGGACGCTCGCGGCCACCAACCGCGACCTGACCGTCTGGATCCGCGAAGGCCGATTCCGTGAGGACCTCTATTTCCGGCTGAACGTCGTGCCGGTGCGCACGCCCCCGCTTCGCGAGCGAACCGAGGACATCCCGGATCTCATCGAGCACTTCACGCGCGTGTTCTCGGAGCGTGACCATCGCCGTCCGCGCCGGTTCGGATCGAGCGCGCTCGAGATGCTCGCCGCGCGTGCCTGGCCCGGTAACGTGCGGGAGCTGCGCAACCTGATCGAGCGCGTCCTGATCATGACCGACGCGGAACCGATCGAGGCGCGCGACCTGCCGCCGGAGGCGCGGGTCTCTCCGGCGGAGATCTCGGAGAAGAGCGCCCGCCTCGCGACGCTTTCCGAGTTCAAGGAGTTCGCCGAGCGGCAGTTTCTCGTGGCCAAGCTGCGCGAGAACGGCTGGAACATCAGTCGCACGGCCGAGGTAATCCAGACGCCGCGGTCGAACCTCTACAAGAAGATCGAGCACCACAAGATCTCCAAAGAGAGCGACGGGTGAATGGGCCGTCAGCCGTCAGCTCTCAGCCATCAGCTCGGAGTCTGGCTGATAGCTGATAGCTGATAGCCGATAGCTGATAACTTCTTTTCGTGCTCTCCCTCCAGGACTTTCTCGACACGGGCGCGCTGCTGCGCGGCCACTTCCGCCTCTCGAGCGGCCTTCACTCGGACACGTACCTGCAGTGTGCGCGCCTTCTCCAGTGGCCGGCGCGCGCCGAGGCCGCGGGGCGCGAGCTCGCGGACAAGCTGCGCGAGTTCGCGCCGCAGGTCGTCGTCTCGCCGGCTCTGGGCGGATTGATCATCGGGCACGAGACGGCGCGCGCGCTCGGGACGCGGTTCGTTTTCGTCGAGCGTCCGGAAGACGCCTTCGTGCTCCGCCGCGGCTTCGCGCTCGATTCGGGCGAGCGCGCCGTCGTCGTCGAGGACGTTTTCACGACGGGCAAGTCGACGCGCGAGGCGGCGGCCGCCGTCGAGAACGCGGGAGGAGCCGTCGTCGCCGTCGGCTCGGTCGTGGATCGGGGTCTCCCGGCGGGCGCCTTCGCGGTTCCGGCACGGTCGCTTCTCCCGCTCTCGGTTCCGGCGTGGCCGGAGGCGGAGTGTCCGCTGTGCCGGAAAGGAGTGCCGCTCGACACTCCGGGCAGCCGCTTCGTGCGTCGGGCCGGGTAAGATCCGCGCATGGATTTGAAACGCGTCTGCGTCTACTGCAGCAGCAGCGACTCCAGGAACGCCGCCGTCGAACAGGAAATCCGCGCTTTCGGGCGCGAGCTCGCGAAACGCGGCGTCGGTCTCGTCTACGGCGGCTCGAGCAGGGGCCTCATGGGCGCGATTGCCGACGAGGTGCTCGCGTCCGGCGGGCAAGTCACGGGCGTGATCCCGAAGGCGCTCGAAGGCCGGGAGTCGGCGCATCGAGGGCTGACGGAGCTTCAGTTGGTCTCGACGATGCACGAGCGGGAACAGCGGATGTTCGAGCTCTCCGACGCGTTCGTCGCCTTTCCGGGCGGCTTCGGGACGATGGAAGAGATCATCGAGATGCTGACGTGGAAGCAGATGGGGATCCACGGCAAACCGATCGTCATCGCGAACATCGGCGGCTATTTCGATCCGCTGCTCGCGCAGTTCGAGGCGGCGATCCGGAACAACTACGTGCGCGGAGAAGACCGGATCATTTTCGCGGTCGCGGACAGCACAAAGGCGATTCTGACGCTCCTCGAGGGGGCGCCGGTTCTGTCGCGGAAGGCGGGGGATTGGGCCTGAGAGGAGCTATCGGCTGTCAGCTTTCAGCTGTCAGCCGGAGGCGTGGTTTCGGTCTTTCTGGCTGAGAGCTGAGAGCCGACGGCTGACGGCCCACCACTCAAGCGCAACTCTTCCAACAGGGTCCGGTTGATCGAGACGAGGTCCGCGAGCAGCGCGATGAGAAACGTCAGGGCGCCCACCAGGATCAGGACGGCCGCGAGGATGAGCGACTGGACGTGCCCGGCGGCGCGTGGCGTGAAGAAGAAGTAGTAGAGAAAGCGCGCGCCGAGCGCGACGCCTCCGAGCAGGAAGACGGCCGCGGCCGCCGAGAAGAGCTTCAGCGGCTTGTAGAGCGCCGTGATCCTCAGGATGTTCGCCGCCTGAACCGCCACGTAGTGCGGGACCGACGAGAGGAGGCGCGACCGGCGGTGCGTCTCGTGGGCTCGCACCGGGACCGAGGCGACGCGCAGGCCCTTCGATCCCGCCTGGATGATCGTCTCGAGCGTGTACGTCATCCGCGAGAAGACGTTGACCTTCCGCGCCGCCTCGCGCGAGAAAGCGCGGAAGCCCGACGTCGCGTCGGGCACCTCGATGCCGGCCGCCTGCTCGACGACCCAGCTGCCGAGCCGCTGCAGGAGGCGCTTGGAGGCGGAGAAGTGTGCGAGCGTCCCCGGCCCGCGGTCGCCGATGACGAGGTCGGCGCGCCCCGCGAGGATCGGCGCGACGAGCGCCGGAATGTCGCCCGGGTCGTACTGGCCGTCGGCGTCGAGGTTGACGATGACGTCGGCGCCCGCGGCGAGTGCCGCCTCGAGCCCGGCGCGGAACGCCGCGGCGAGGCCCGCGTGGGCGGGGAGCCGCACGACCCGGTCGGCGCCGGCGAGGGCCGCCTCCGCCGTCGCGTCGCTCGATCCGTCGTCCACGACGAGGATCTCGATTTCGCGGAAGGGAGCCAGTCGGCGCGGCAGGGCAGCGAGCGTCCGGGGGAGCGACTCCTCCTCGTTCCAGGCCGGCAGTTGGATGACGAGCTTCATCGGTCTCCCGCCCGCGATCGGCGCTTCACGCTAACATCATCCCCGGGGCCGGGCCGCGGCGGGGCCGTTTCCCGCGCCCTCACGTCTTTGTGCTAGATTTCGCGCTTTCCCGGCGGTTTCGCCGGGCGGATCTTTTTCAAACAGGGACGAAGGCCGGGAAGGAGAGCGGCGATCTCGATCGAAACGCCGGTCTCCCGGAAAGCCCCGCAGGCTCCCGGCCCGTAGCCCCCCGGAACGCGCAACGTGCGCTCCGGGACGACGTTAGGCTCGTAGCTCAGGGGGAGAGCACTACCTTGACACGGTAGGGGTCAGCGGTTCAAATCCGCTCGAGCCTACCAACTTCGTTCGACACGAAGGCGCTTAGCTCAGCTGGTAGAGCGCTACCTTCACACGGTAGAGGTCAACGGTTCGAACCCGTTAGCGCCTACCAACGGCGGACCGAAAGACGCGGGGCGACCCGCGTCTTTCTTTTTCTGGGGACGGGAAAGAGGAAACGACCATGGAAGCGCTGGCGCAAACGGTGAAGGTGACGCTCCCGGACGGCTCGACGAAGGTCGTGCCGCGGGGCTCGACCGTGCGCCAGGTCGCCGAGTCGATCGGTCCGCGCCTCGCCCGGGACGCCTGGGCGGGCAAGTGGAACGGCAAGGTCGTGGACCTCGTCCTCCCCCTCGAGGACGACGGGACGCTCGAGATCATCACGGCGAAGTCGCCGGACGCGGCGCCGATCTATCGCCACTCCACGGCGCACCTGACGGCACAGGCGGTCAAGCGCCTCTTTCCCGACGTGCAGATCGGCATCGGTCCGCCGATCGAGAATGGCTACTACTACGACTTCAACCCCGCGCGTCCGTTCACGCCCGAAGATCTCGCGACGATCGAAGCGGAGATGCGCAGGATCATCCGCGAAGATCTCCCGATCGTCCGCGAGGAGATGCCGATCGAGCAGGCGATCGCGATCTTCGAGGGTCAGAACGACGCGCTGAAGGTCGAGATCGCGAAGGGAATCCCGGCCGGGGAGCGCGTCACCTGCTACCGGCAGGGCGAGTTCGTCGATCTCTGCCGCGGTCCCCACGTGGCATCGACGGGCCGCCTCGGCGTGTTCCAGCTGACGCACACGGCCGGCGCGTACTGGAAGGGCGACGAGAAGAACCCGATGCTCCAGCGGATCTACGGGGCGTCGTTTCTCACGCAGAAGGAGCTCGACGACCATCTGAAGCAGCTCGAGGAGGCGAAGGCCCGCGACCACCGCAAGCTCGGCAAGGAGCTCGACCTCTTCCTGTTTCACCCGTGGGCGCCGGCATCGCCGTTCTTCCTGCCGAAGGGCGCGGTGCTCTACAACGGACTGCTCGAGTACCTTCGGGACGAATACGCCAAACGGGGCTACCAGGAGGTCCTGACGCCGCAGATCTTCGACGCCGAGCTCTTCAAGCTCTCGGGCCATTACCAGAACTACCACGAGAACATGTACTGGACGGAGATCGACGAGCGGGAGTTCGGCGTCAAGCCGATGAACTGCCCGGGGCACTTTCTCCTCTACAAGGCGCAGCTCTGGTCCTACCGCGACCTGCCGGTGCGGTATGCGGACTTCGGCCGCCTCCACCGCTACGAGCTCTCGGGCGTGACGGCGGGCCTGACGCGCGTGCGCTCGTTTTCCCAGGACGACGCCCACATTTTCACGCCGTTCGACAAGGTCGAGGAGGAGATCTTCCGGTTCCTCGACTTCGCGGACGCCGTCTACGGCGCCTTCGGGTTCACGGACGTCGAGATCTCGCTCGGGTTGCGCCCCGACAAACGGATCGGCACCGACGATCAATGGGACCGCGGCGAGAAGGCTCTGGCTTCCGCGCTCGAGAAGGCGAAACGGCCCCACGTCGTCACGCCGGGAGACGGCGCCTTCTACGGCCCGAAGATCGATTTCCGGGTGAAGGACGCGATCGGCCGGCCGTGGCAGCTCGGAACGATCCAGTGCGACTTCGAGCACGCGGAGAGCTTCGACCTGACGTACATCGGGGAGGACGGCCAGCACCACCGCCCGGTCGTCATGCACCGCGCGATCCTGGGCTCCTTCGAGCGCTTCATCGGGATCCTCACCGAGCACACGGCGGGCGACTTCCCGTTCTGGATCGCTCCGGTGCAGGCGGTCGTGCTTCCGGTCTCCGACCGGTTCGCGCCGGCCGCGCGCGCTGCGGCCGGGAAGCTGTCGGCCGCCGGGATCCGCGTCGAGACCGACGACAAGAACGAGAAGCTCGGCGCGCGCATCCGCCGCGCGGAGCTCCAGAAGGTCCCGGCGATGCTCGTCATCGGGGAGAAGGAGGCCGCGTCGGATTCGGTTTCCGTGCGCCTGCGCCACGGCGGGGACGCCGGCACCATGGCGGTGGAAGATTTCGTAGCGGCCGCCCGCCGGGCGGCCGAGGGAAGGAAGAACGACTTCGTCGCGGAGGTGAAGAATCGATAAGAAGAGCATTCGCGTCAACGAACAGATTCGGTGGAAGGAGGTTCGCCTGATCGGCGAATCGGGAGATGCGCTCGGCGTGGTCGCGATGGCCGACGCACTCCAGAAGGCGCGGGAGGCGGGGCTGGACCTCGTCGAGATCGCGCCGACGGCCAACCCGCCGGTCTGCCGGATCATGAACTTCGGGAAGTTCATCTATCAGCAGAAGAAGAAGCAGCAGGACTCGAAGAAGAAACAGAAGACGACCCAGGTCAAAGAAGTGAAGTTCCGTCCGAACATCGACGATCACGACTACGACTTCAAGGTGAAGAACATCGTGAAGTTCCTCTCGCACGGCGACAAAGTGAAAGCGACGGTCCAGTTCCGTGGCCGCGAGATGGCGCGCCGGGAGAACGGGCAGAAGGTCCTCGACCGTCTGCTGCAGGACCTCGCCGGAAAGGCCGTGGCCGAGTCGCGCTCGGAGATGCTCGGCAACCGCCTCTACCAGATCCTCGCGCCGGTGCGCGTGCACGAGAAGGGCGGCAAGCCCGCTCCCGCGACCGCGCGCGCCGCGGAACGTTGAGCGTTGATCGGTCAAGGCGCAGTGCCGTCGGACCACGAAAGGAATCGGCCATGCCGAAGCTGAAGACCCATCGGGGAGCCGCGAAGCGGTTCAAGAAGACCGCGACCGGCAAATTCAAGAGAGCCAAGGCCTTCAAGAGCCACATCCTCACGAAGAAGGCGGCCGGACGGAAGCGCGGGCTCGCGCAGTCGACCACCGTCTCCTCGGCGGACATCCGCCGCGTGCGGGAGATGCTGCCCTACGCCTAGAAGGCGCCCGCGTCGGGGAGGCGCACCGGCCCCGGAGGGCCAAGGAGAGAGAGATGCCACGCGTCAAGAGGGGACCCAAGAGGAAGAACCGCCGGGCAAAGACGCTCGGCCTGGCGAAGGGCTATTACGGGACGAAGTCCAAGTCGTACCGGATGGCGAAGCTCCAGGTCGAGAAGTCGCTCGTCTACGCTTACCGCGACCGCAAGGCGAAAAAGCGCGAGTTCCGCGGGATCTGGATCGTCCGGATCAACGCCGCCGCCCGGCAGAACGAGATCACGTACAGCCGCCTCATGGACGGCCTCCGCAAGGCCGGCAACGACATCAACCGCAAGATGCTCGCCGAGCTCGCCGTCTCGGATCCCGGCGCCTTCTCGCAGCTCGTGGGCGTCGCCAAACAGGCCCTCGGTTCGGCATAGCGGTTCGGGTTTGTCTCCGGCAGTCTCGGAAGACCCGGTCGCTCGGGTCCTCGCGGCGTTTCGCGAGGAACGCGGCCGGGGTGTGTCCTCGCGCGGCGAATTCGAGCGGCTGAAGGGCCGTTTCCTCGGACGCGACAAGGGACTCGTGCCGGCGCTCTTCGCCGGGCTGCGTGAGCTGCCGGCGTCCGAGCGCGCGGCGTTCGGCGCGCGCGCGAACGAGGCCAAGCGCGAAATCGAGCGCGCGATCGAGGAGATGGGGGAGGCCCTCCATCGGAAGGAGGCGCAGGCGCGCGAGGCCGGCGCGGCCGTCGATCCGACGCTTCCGGCGCGGCGCCCGCGATCCGGCGGCCTGCACCCGATCACGATCGTGCGGCGGCGGATCGAGGGCATCTTCCTGCGCATGGGCTACTCGATCGCCGACGGGCCGGAGCTCGAGAACGATCACCACAACTTCGAGGCGCTGAACTTTCCGCCGGAGCATCCGGCGCGCGACACGCAGGACACGCTGCTCCTCGAAAAGGCGGCGCCGTCGCCGCTGCTCCTGCGCACGCACACCTCGCCCGTCCAGGTCCGCGAGATGCGCAAGCGCGGCGCGCCGCTGCGGCTGATCGTGCCCGGCCGCGTTTACCGGAACGACGAGGTGGACGCGACGCACTCGCCGGTCTTCCACCAGGCCGAGGGGCTCGTCGTGGACCGCGGGATCTCGATGGCGGACCTGAAGGGCACCGTCGGCGCGTTCCTCGAGGAGCTCTTCGGGCGCGGCACGCGGATTCGCCTGATCCCCACTTTCTTCCCGTTCGTCGAGCCCGGCGTAGACATCGCGATGAGCTGCATCTTCTGCCGCGGCAAGGGCTGCCGGAAATGCAAGGACTCGGGCTGGATCGAGATCATGGGCGCCGGCATGGTGCACCCGAAGGTCCTGTCGGGCGCGGGCATCGATCCCGAAGCGTACTCGGGCTTCGCGTTCGGACTGGGGCTCGACCGCGTCGCGCTGCTCCTCTACGAGTTCCCGGACCTGCGCCTGCTCTTCGAGGGCGACGAGCGTTTTCTGTCGCAGTTCGCGCGGGAGGCGGCGCGATGAAGTTCTCCCTCGAGTGGCTGGACGATTACGTGGATGTCGCCGCGGCGGGCGGCGCCGCGGGTGTGCGCCATCTGCTCGAGCAGGGCGGCCTTCCCGCGGAGTCGGCCGCGGCCTCGGGCTCCGACACGATCTTCGACGTCGAGATCACGCCGAACCGTCCCGACGCCATGGGGCATCGCGGGCTGGCGCGCGACATCGCGGCGCTGGCCGGCATCGCGCGCCGCGAGAAGTCGGCGACGGCCGCGACGCCCGTCTCCGGCGAATCGGTCGAGCAGCTCACGTCCGTCGTGAACCAGGTGCCGCGCCTCTGCCGGCGCTTCGGCGTGCGCCTGGTCCGCGGCATCCGCAACGGACCGGCGCCCGAGCGCGTCCGCTCCCGCCTCCAGCGGCTCGGCGCCAAAGCGATCTCCTCGGCGGTGGACGCGACGAACTACGGCCTCTGGGACACCGGGCAGCCCTTGCACGCGTTCGACTTCGACCGCCTGGCGGGCGGGCTGCTCATCGTGCGCAAGGCACACCGCGGCGAGAAGCTCGTCACGCTCGACGGCGTGGAGCGCGAGCTCGCGGTCTCCGACGTCGTCGTGGCGGACGCCGAGCGCGCGGTCTCGCTCGCCGGCGTCATGGGCGGGCTCGACACCGCGGTGACGGAACACACCCGAAACGTTCTTCTCGAAGCGGCCTGGTGGGATCCCGTGTCGGTCCGACGCACGGCCCGCCGGCACGGCCTCCACACGGACGCCTCGCACCGGTTCGAGCGTGGCGCGGATCTCGAGGCGATCCCGGCGGCGCTCGAGCTCGCGGCGGCTCTCGTCGTCGAGGGCTCGGGCGGCGCGCTCGCGCCGGGATTGCTCGACGCGCCGGGAGCGCCGTTTCGCACGCGCCGCACGACGCTGCGCCTGGTCCGCCTGCGCGAGCTGTCCGGCGACGAGCGGCTGACGCTCGAGTTCGCCGCGGAGGCGCTCGCACGGCTCGGTTTCTCCGTCGAGCGCCGCGGCAAACACTTGAACGTCTCGATCCCGTTCTTTCGCGTGGACGTGCGCCGCGAGGAGGATCTCGTCGAGGAGGTTCTCCGCGTCTGGGGCTACGACCGCCTGCCGTCGCGGCTGCCGGCCGCGCGCGGCCCGGGCGCGGTACTGGAGCCGCTCCGCGTGGTCGAGGAGCGCGCCGCCGACGCGGCCGCGGCCGCCGGGCTCTTCGAGACGGTGAGCTTTCCCTTCGCCGCCGCGGAGGAGGAGGTCCCGTTCGGCGACTGGCTCGCGGCTTCCGGCGCCGCGAAGGAACGCCTGAATCTCTCCAACCCGCTCGACGAAGGCCGGCGGAGCCTCCGGCAGACGCTCCTGCCCGGCGTGATCGATGCCGCCTCGCGCAACCTGCGTCACGGGCGCTCGGGCAGCGGCCTCTTCGAGATCGGACGCGCGTTCGGCCGGGCGGGTCAGCCCGAGGCGCCCGAGTCTTTCGAGGCGCGCCGGCTGGCCTTCGCGGTCGCCGGGTCCTGGCGCGGCGACTGGAGCGAGCCGCCCGCGCGACGCGAGGCCGACTTCTTCGACGCCAAGGGGATTGCCGAGGCGATCCTGGCGCCGTTTCTCCCGGCCGAATCGCTGGTCTGGGCGCCGTTTTCCGCCGACGGCTTCGCGCGCGGGCAGGCGGCCCTGGCGAAGAATTCCGCGGACGCGGTGGTGGCGGTCGTCGGCGCGGTCTCGGACGGCGAACGCGAGAAGCGTCGTCTTCCGGCGCCCGCATTCGCGGGCGAGATCCTTCTCGACGCGCTGCCGGCCGCGGGCAGTCCCGCGAAGTTCCGCCCCTATTCCGAATACCCGGCGATCGAGGCGGACCTCTCGTTCGTCCAGCGGCGCGATCTGCCCTGGGCGGAGATCGCATGGTTCGTGAGAGGTCAGGGTCTCGCGAACCTGGAATCCCTGCGCCTCCTCGACCGGTACGAGGGGCCGGGGGTTGGCGAGGGGAAGGTCAAGACGACGATCCGGCTGGCGTTCCGCGCCGCGGATCGCACTCTGGAGCAGGGAGAGGTCAACGAGGGAGTGCAGCGTCTCGCGCGAGCGCTCGCACAGAATCTGGGAGCGGAGCTCTGAGCATCGGCCGCGGAGGTGACGGATGGACAACACGAAGATCTTCGACACGTTGGAGAAGAAGGTGGAGAAGCTGCTCGGGCGGCTGCGGAGCCTCGAGCAGGAGAACGAAAGGCTGAAGTCGGACCTCGCCGCGGCGCGGCGCGCGGAGAAGGACGCCGGGGAATCCCGGGGCGCCGTCGAGCGGCTGGAGAAGGAGCAGGAAGGCGTCCGCCAGCGCCTGCAGAAACTGATCGAATCCCTCGAGGCGGCGGAAACGTCGAAATAACCGTGCGTGAGGGCCGTTGCCGTCTCTGCTAGACTCCAGCCTCGAAAGGAGTCGTTTACTGCCTTGGACAAGCGGGGCAGCGTGACTCAGGTGGAGATCTTCGGCCAGACGTACAACGTTCGGGCCGAAGGAGATAGCTCGTACATCCACGATCTGGCCCGCTTCGTGGATTCCCGGATGAAAGAGGTGGCCGAGCAGACGGCGACGGTGGACACGACGAAGATCGCGATCCTCGCCGCTCTCAACATCTCCGATGACTTGCAACGGGTGAGGGAAAACCGGATGGACGATCCGTCAGACGCGCTGGCGCGGGCGGAACGCCTCATCCGGAGACTGGACGACGCCCTGGGCGCCTGAAGGCGACGCGTCGGCAACCCCGAAAAGGGGCACGAATTGAAGCGATCGGTCGAAATGGATTTCCTGGTGCCGGCAAGATCGAACCCTCCGTCGGGGAGAGACTTGCACCTCATCGTGTAGCCGTCGCGGTCTTCGGCGTCCCCCGGGCAGAGGGGGAGCCGACATGAGTACATCTCTGGCGATCGCCATCGCGGCGGGCCTGGCCGTGGCCGCCGTCTTTGGGGCGATTGCGTTCGTCATGGCCCGGAGGAGTCTCTCGGGCGAGCGCTCGGCGCTGCGCACCGAGGCCGAGCGGATCCGCGCCGAGGCCGCGAAGTCCGCCGAGGGGAAACTCCGCGAGGCGTCCGTCGAGGCCAAGGAAAAGGTGCTGGCGGCACGGGCCGAGTTCGAGAAGTCGATCGCCGCCCGGCGCCAGGAGGTCGCGGCGCTCGAGAGCCGCGTCGTCGCGAAGGAAGAGAACCTCGACCGGAAGCTCGCCACCCAGGAGCGGCGCGAGGAAGAGTTCACGCGCAAGGAGCGCGCGCTCTCCGACCAGCAGCGCAAGGTGGAGGAGACGCAGACCGAGGCTTCGCGGCTGGTAGAGGAGCAGAAGAAGCGCCTCGAGCAGATCTCCGGAATGACCGCCGTGGACGCGAAGCGGGATCTCGTCCGTTCGATCGAGAACGAGGCGCGCGTCGAGGGCGCGGGGCTCATGCGGCGCATCGAGGAAGAGGCGCTCGAGCAGTCCACGCAGAAGGCGCGGCACATCATCGGGATGGCGATCCAGCGACTGGCTTCCGACGTGGTCGTCGAAGCGACGGTCTCGGTCGTCGAGTTGCCGTCGGACGACCTGAAGGGTCGGATCATCGGGCGCGAGGGCCGAAACATCCGCGCGCTCGAGGCCGCGACCGGTGTGGACCTCATCATCGACGACACTCCGGAGGCGATCGTCATCTCGGCCTTCGAGCCGCTGCGCCGCGAGGTGGCTCGCCTGGCGCTCGAGAAGTTGATCGTGGACGGCCGCATTCACCCGGCGCGCATCGAGGAGATCGTCGAGAAGGTGCGCTCGGAGCTCTGGGAGCGGATCCGGCAGGAGGGCGAGGCGTGCGCGCTCGAGTTCGGCATCGCCGACCTCCACCCGGAGCTCATCAAGCTCCTCGGACGCCTGAAGTTCCGGACGTCTTACGGACAGAACGTGCTTCAGCACTCGAAGGAAGTTTCCTGGCTCGCGACGAACATGGCCTCGGAGCTCGGCGGCAAGGTCGAGGTGGCCAAGCGCGCGGGACTCCTCCACGACATCGGCAAGGCCATCGACCGGGAGATGGAAGGCACGCACCTCGAGCTCGGGCGCGAGGTCCTGAAGAAGTTCGGCGAGTCGAACGAGGTCATCCACGCGATGGAGTGCCATCACGGCGACTACGAGCCGCGGTCGCTCGAGGCGGTCCTCGTCAACGGTGCGGACGCACTGTCGGCGGCGCGGCCGGGCGCGCGGCGCGAGATCCTCGAGACCTACGTCAAGCGCCTCGAGAAGCTCGAGCACATCGCGGACAGCTTCAAGGGGGTCCAGAAGGCGTTCGCCGTCCAGGCCGGCCGCGAGCTGCGCATCGTGGTCGAGGCCAACCGTGTCACGGACGACGAGGCGCTCTGGCTCTCGCGCGACGTGGCCAAGAAGATCGAGGCTGAGCTGCAGTATCCGGGACAGATCAAGGTGACGGTCATCCGCGAGACGCGGGCGGTCGAGTACGCGAGGTAACGACTGAGGACAGAGGACAGAGGACAGAGGACCGATGACTCAAGTGGCTCAAGCCAGTAAAGTCCTCAGTCCCAAGTCCACAGTCCTCGGTCGGGAACAACGGACCAAGGAGCAAGGGTTCTTCACTTGAACATCCTCTTCGTCGGCGACGTCGTCGGTTCTCCTGGACGCCGGGCGCTTCAGGACGCACTAACTTCCGTCATCGACCGCAAGAAGATCGACTTCACGATCGTCAACGTCGAGAACGCGGCCGGCGGCTTCGGCCTGACCGTCGAGCTCTTCGCCGAGCTCTCGAAGATGCCGATCGACGTCTTCTCCTCCGGCAACCACATCTGGGACAAGAAGGAGATCTACGACTCGCTGAACTCCTCGGACCGGCTGCTGCGGCCCGCCAACTACCCGCCCGGCAACCCCGGGCGCGGTGTGACGGTCCAGCAGACGGCCGCCGGCATTCCCGTCGGGGTCGTGAACCTGCAGGGCCAGGTCTTCATGCCGGCCAACGCCGACTCGCCGTTTCGCGTCGCGGACGAGGAGCTCGCGCGCCTGAAGGCGAAGGTCATCGTCGTGGACATGCACGCCGAGGCCACCTCCGAGAAGATGGCCATGGGCTGGTATCTCGACGGGCGCGTCTCGGCCGTTCTCGGCACGCACACGCACGTGCCGACGGCCGACGAAACGGTCCTGCCGGGCGGCACGGCTTATCAGAGCGACGTCGGAATGACGGGCGCGTACGAAGGCATCATCGGCTTCTCGAAGGACCGGATCATCGAGAAGTTCCTGTCCCAGACGCCGCGGTCGTTCGAGACGGCGAAGCGCGACATCCGGCTCTCGGGCGCGATCGTCGCCGTGGACGAGGCGACGGGCAAGGCCACTGGGATCGAACGGGTGCAGGTCCGGGTGGACTAGCGACGGCCGTGACCGACACGGGCCTGACCGCGATCGTTCCCGCTTTCAACGAGGAGGGCAACGTCCGGCAGTGCCTCGAGACCCTGGCGTTCGCCGACGAGATCCTCGTCGTGGATTCCTTCTCGACCGATGGGACTTCGGAGATCGCCGCCGCATTCCCGAAGGCGCGCGTTCTGCAGCACGAGTACCTCGGCAACGGCCCGCAATGCAACTGGGCGATCGAGCGCGCCGTGAATCCCTGGGTGCTCGTCGTGGACGCGGACGAGCGGGTCCCGCCGGAGCTCGGGCGCGAGATCCGCGAGCTCCTCGCGAGCGGGCCGTCGGCGCCGCACTACCGCATCCGGCGCGACGACGTCTTCTTCGCTCGCGTCGTGCGGCACGGCGGCCTCGGCGCGCACGGCCTCGTGCGGCTGCTCCGCAAGGGCGCCGCCTGGTACCCGAACAAGCGCGTGCACGCGGACGTCGAGACGCGCGGCCCGGCGCCGTACCTGCGGCACCGGCTGACGCACTACACCTACCGCTCGTTCGGCGACTACGTCGCGAAGCTCCAGCGATACGCGGAATGGGGCGCCGCCGACCGATTCCGCCGCGGGCGGCGCGCCGGCGCCCTCGCCATCGCCCTGCGTCCCGCCTGGCGCTTCTTCCGCATGTACGTCCTCCAGGCGGGGTTCCTCGACGGGGGCGCGGGGCTCGCGGTCTGCGGGCTGCAGGGCTACTGCACGTTTCTCAAGTACGCGCGCCTCTGGGAATGGACGCGGATGGAGCGGCGCGGCGAGAAAGTCCCGCTGCCGGCGTTCGAGCCGGACGCGGCCCCGCCGGAAGCGGCGCGGGCGTGATGCGATTTTTCTTCTGGAGAGAGGAGCGGCCGATGTTGAACGCGGGAGATCCGGCGCCCGGGTTCGAGGTCCGGGACCACACGGGCGCGGCGCGCCGGCTCGACGACTTCCGCGGCCGGAACGTCGTGCTCTGGTTCTACCCGATGGCCGACACCCCGGGCTGAACGACCGAGGGTCGCGGGTTCCGCGACCTCTACGCGGATTTCCAGAGGAAGAACGCCGAAATCCTCGGCGTCTCTTTCGACTCCGTCGAGAAGAACGCGAAATTCGCGGCGAAGCAGGGCTTCCCGTTCCCGCTCCTCTGCGACACGGACCGCGCGATCGGCCTCGCCTACGCGGCGTGCGATTCGCCGACGGCCCGGTTCGCGAAGCGCATCACCTACCTCATCGGCCCGGACGGCCGGATCCGCCAGGCATACCCGGAGGTCTCGCCGAAGAGCCATCCGTCCGAGGTGCTGTCGATCCTCTGAGCACCGACTCGTAGAACGCGCGCGCACCCGGCGCGTAGCGATCCGACGTGAACTCGAGGGCCCGGGCCCGCGCGGCGAGACCGAGCCGGCGGCGGAGCGCGGCGTCGCCCGCGAGCCGGGCCAGCGCGGAGACGAGCCCGTCCGATCCGGCGACGACGAAGCCGTCCGCGCCGTCGGTCACGAGGTCGTGGACGCCCGGAACGTCCACGGCGACGACGGGCAGGCCCGACGCCATCGCCTCGAGGATCGCGCGCTGCCCCTGGTCGGCGCCGGACGCGGGGAAGAGGAAGGCGTCCCACGAGCGATAGAGATCGGGCAGCGTCTCTTCCTGGTATCCGAGGAATTCGTTGCGATCCGCGGCCCCGAGCGCGGCGGCGAGGCGCCGGAGCTCCGGCTCGTGCTCGCCGTGCCCGACGTGCGCGAGGCGCACCGCGGCGATCCGCGCTCCCGCGCGAATCGCTTCTTCGTGGCCGCGTCCCGGGGACATCTTGCCCACGGTCCCGACGACGAAGCCCTTCCGCGGATCCGGCGGAGCGGCGCCCTCGTCCCGCGGACGGAAGCGGCCCCCATCGACGACGGGGGGCAGGATGGGGCCGCCCCGCCCGAAGCGCCGCGCGATCTCGCGGTTGGAGTAGGCGAACGCGTCGGTACGGGAGAAGACGAGGCGCGTGAGGGGATCCGGCCGCGTCGTCCGCACGTGATGCAGGGTGCGGACGAGGCGCGCCGAAGTTCCCCGAACGGCGAGCGCCGCGAGGGTGTGATCGTAGGACCGATGCGCGTGGACGACGTCGATCTTCTCGCGGGCGAGCGTCTCGCGAAGCCGCCGCGCCTCCCGCGCGTAGCCGACGGGCGCGCGCACGCGCGAAAGCAGCGGCCGTGCCCAGCCGAGCGGGCCGAGGCGCTCGGACAGCAGGCTGTCGCCGAAGTAGCCGAACTGCGCCTCGACGCCGGCGGCGATCAGGGCGGCCGTCTGATCGAAGACGACCGCCGCCGCTCCCGTCCATCGGTCGCCGTCGACGATTTGCAGGATGCGCACGGGCGAAAGCTAGCAGAGGGGGCGAACGGGCGGGTCCGCGCCTTCGGTATACGATGCGCGGTTCCAAGACCGCAGAAGAAGGAGAGTTCGAATGAGAAAACCCCTGATCGCCCTCGTCCTCACCGCCGGCCTGGCAGCCACCGCCGCGGCCCAACAGCCGCAGTCCGGCTCGGGAAAGCCCGCCCCCTCCGGCTCCGTCGCCTCGGACATGGCGAAGTACCAGGCCGCCGTCAGCGAGGAGCGGCGCAAGCTCTTCGCCTCGGGAATGAGCTATCTGTCGGCGAGCCAGCTCCAGACGTTCTGGGGCGTCTACGCGGACTTCGAAAAGGAACAGGACGCCATCATGGCGTCGCGCATGGAGCTCGTCCGCCGTTACATCCAGAACATCGACGCTCTGACCGACGCGCAGATTACGTCGCTCATCAACGAGTCTGCCGAGGCACAGAAGAAGACGACCGACCTCCGCGTGAAGTACTTCGGGATCTACAGCCAGAAGCTCGACGTCCGGGCCGCGGGCCACTTCGCACTGATCGACGACTTCGTGACGACGGCCGGACGGCTTCACCTGTTGAGCAACCTGCCGATCCCGATCGAAGGCGCCGCAGCCAAGTAACTCTTTCGCGGGAAGGGGCGGCCTTCCGGCCGCCCCGACCCCTGATACTCTTTCGGGCGGAGGCCGCCATGTCCGTGGATCCGGAGCTGCTCGCCATCCTGGTCTGCCCCAAGACGAAAGGGCCGCTCGAGCTCGTCGAGCTGAAGGACGAAACGCGCCGCAAGCTCGTCGAGAAGTATCGCGAGAAGTTCCGCGACGAGGAGCCCGTCGTGACGCAGGGCCTCTACTCGAAGCAGGCCGACCTCGTCTATCCGATCGTTTCGGACATCCCGGTCATGCTCGTGGACGAAGCGCTGCCGGGCTCCGAGGCGCTCACGCGTTGAGGCGACGATCCGCAATCTCCTCTTCGGCCTCCTTCTCCTCTTCGCCGTCCTGACTCCGTTCATCGCTCCGGCCTACATCGCCTTCGTGCTGCTCGCTCTCCTATGGGTCGCGGACGCGATCCGGCGGAGACGGATTCCGCCTTCCCTCGGATCCTGGCCGGCGGCGCTCGCGGCCCTGCTCGCCGCGTGGACGGCGCTCGCGACGGTCTTCGCCGCCGATGTGCGGACGAGCGGAAGACACCTCGCCGGAGTCCTCCTCATGCTCGCGCTGCCGATCGCGATGGATCTCGCGGACGACGCCCGCCGCGGGCGACTGCTGACCCTGGCCCTCGCCGCGAGCGGAACGGCGATCGCAATGGCCGGGCTCTGGCAGTTCGCGCACGGCGGCGACGATCTGGAGAACCGCATCCACGCGACCCTCTCGACCTACATGACCTTCTCGGCGATCGTCATGATCGCGAGCTGCATCCTTCTCGCGATCCTCTTCGAGGGGCGCGGCCGGGGCCGCTGGATCGGCCTCGCTGCCGCAGTACCGCTGGCAGCGATGCTCCTGACCTTCACGCGCAACGCCTACGTCGGAATGCTCGCTGCGCTCCTCGGATACCTCCTCTGGCGCCGGCCGCGCGGGCTGCTCATTTTTCTCCCCGCCCTCGTTCTCGTGGTCGCTCTGCTTCCCTTGGAGATTCGGAGCCGCATGCGCTCGATCGGCGACCTCTCCGACCCGAGCAACCGGGACCGGGTGTCGATGTGGCACGCCGGGATGCGGATGGTGGGCGACTTTCCGATCCTCGGCCTCGGGCCGGAGATGGTGAAGTACTACTACCCGCTCTACAGGGACGCCGACTCCGTTCATTGGTCCGTCGCGCACCTGCACAACAACGCCGTCCAGATCGCCGCGGCCTCGGGAGTTCCGGCGGCCGCCACCTATCTGGGGATGGCCATTCTTCCGATCGCCGCGTCCGCGCGGCGCCTGCGCCGCGAGCAGCGACCCGAGGTCGCGGCGCCGCTGGCCGCCGTGCTCCTCGCCTCGATCGCGCTTTTCGTCGCCGGCTTCTTCGAATACAACTTCGGAGACACCGAAGTCGAGATGGCGACGCTCCTTCTCTGGGCGCTGCCGTTCTCGGCGGCGACCGCGCCCGGCCGGGAAGGGGCGTCCGTTTAGAATGTCGCGGATGTTTCCGAAGCCCGTCCCCGCCGCCGCGCCGCCCCGGCCGTATACGGTGTCGGAGCTTCTGTCCGAGGTCGGCTCGAGCCTGAAGAGCGGCTGGCGCGACGTTTCCGTCGCGGGCGAGATCGGGCGCTTCGATCTGCGCGGCGGCCACGGCTACTTCACCCTCAAGGACCGCGCGGCGACCCTCAACGCCGTGATCTTCGCGTCGGAGCTGGCGCGCGTGCCCTTCCGCCCGGAGCCGGGGCTCGAGATCGTGGCGCGCGGCACGCTCGATCTCTGGGCGCCGCAGGGCCGGTTTCAGCTCAAGGCCTGGACGCTCGAACCGATCGGCGCGGGTGCCCTGCAGCTCGCCTTCGAGCAGCTGAAGAAGAAGCTCGAGGCCGAGGGGCTGTTCGACAGGGCGCGCAAACGCCTGATTCCGACCCTTCCCCGCGCGATCGCGGTCGTGACCTCGCCCGAAGGCGCGGCCGTGCGAGACATCCTCTCGATCCTGCGCCGCCGGTTCGACGGCCTCGCGATCACGATCTACCCGGTCCGCGTGCAGGGAGAGCTCGCCGCCGGAGAGATCGCAGCCGGCATCCGCGCGTGCAGCACCCGCGGGGCGTTCGACGTCCTGATCGTCGCGCGCGGCGGCGGCTCGGTCGAGGACCTCGCGCCTTTCAACAGCGAGCGCGTCGCCCGAGCGCTGGCGGAGTGCCGGAT
>Ga0335080_10001524_pt1 | contig 22720 bp, 20 predicted proteins | sample Lox_Sample_34_FD_206720 | JGI IMG/M metagenome (GOLD analysis project Ga0335080, IMG submission 206720) | Soil microbial communities from Loxahatchee National Wildlife Refuge, Florida, United States - Lox_Sample_3.4 | ecosystem: Environmental > Terrestrial > Soil > Wetlands | place: USA...
CAGTACGAAAAAGATGCAACGGGACACTGGCTGGAAGCCTCAGTTCGGGCTGGCCGAGACGTTGCAGTCCATGCTCGATTACTGGGAGCGGGCTGCCTGATCGCGGCAGGGAACTCATGTCCAAAGCGGTTTTTCTGGATCGAGACGGAGTCATCAACCGGAAGGCGCCGGAAGGCGAGTATGTGACCTGCTGGGAGGAAATGGTGTTCCTCCCAGGAGTCGCGGGCGCGATCGCGTCATTCCGTCAGGCGGGTTTCGGCGTCATTGTGGTCAGCAACCAACGCTGTGTGGCAAAGGGCCTGCTGAAGACATCTGAGCTGGAGGCTCTGCACCGGCGTATGCGCGAGAAACTGGCGGCCGAGGGAGGAGTGATTGACGCGGTTTACTACTGCCCCCATGACAATCAGCCCGCATGCCACTGCCGCAAGCCAGCGCCAGGCATGCTGCTACAGGCGGCGGCGGAACGCCGGATTGACCTGTCGGAATCATGGATGATCGGTGATTCATGCATCGACGTCGAAGCCGGACGTGCAGCGGGCTGCCGGACCGTGCGTGTGCAGGATCCCGACGAGCCTGGGGACGACCGTGCCGACCTGACGGCGAGGTCGCTGGCCGATGCGGCCGACCAGATTCTCAAGATTGGCGACTTGTCAGAGGCTTCTTTGCTGTCATCTCATAAGCATCATGTTCGCAGGTAGTGGTCGCCGGAGTTCGCGTCCGCGTTCGCACGTCGTTAGTGGCCGCCGCGGATTGCGTGTTGGACTTTGTTTCCGCACTTGCCGATAATGCGTTCCTTACTATCCACGTCCGCCCTTCTAGCATTTGGAAGGAAGTTGGTTTGCCTGGCAGGCCGTGCGCTTCAATGACGTATAGAAAGTTCCCAGTAATGAGCCGGAGTTGGCACGGACCTCGCTTAGAGCGAGAGGATCGACGTGGCATATCTCAATAGCGCTCTGACGGGCCACTACCGCTGCGAGGAGAGCCTCGCTCGGTTCAATTTGACTGGACCGGCCGCGGCCCACTTGGGCTTCTTCCGTTTCGGCCCCGACGTCGTTTGCTATGGCCAGTTGTCCTCCGGTCGGGTGGCCAGGACGCTTCAGGAGCCGATGGAAGACGTGGCGACGGGTGTCGGCATCGACTCGGGCGTCCCCACCTTTCCTTTCGATCCGGGACGAGTGATCGACAGCTTGCGCCTGGAACGTTACGAACCCGGCCTGGCGCCCGCCCGCGAGATGCTCGCCACAGAAGAACGCATACGGGGCGCTTACTACTTCATCCGCGACCTGTTGCCTGATGCGGTCCGCCGCAGCGTGCAAAGGGCTTACTTCAGCGACTGGAAGAGCCGGTCGTTTCCCGCGTGGCCTGTCGACTTTACGGCTGACAGGTTGCAGGAAAGCGAGCTGAAACTGGCCATGAAAGCAGCGGACCTGCGACGCGTGCCCTTTATTTGGTTTTGGCCGGAGGGCAGTCCCAGCTGCGTCATCTTGACCCACGACGTGGAAACATCTGTCGGCAGGGAAGGCACTTCGGAGTTGATGGACCTCGACGAATCCCGCGGCTTCAAGGCTTCTTTTCAGGTGATTCCCGAAAAGCGTTACGACGTGCCCGATGCGTACGTGACCGAAATTCGCAGCCGCGGCTTTGAGTTCAACATTCACGACCTGAATCACGACGGCCGGCTGTATCGCCGGCGCGAGGAGTTCCTGCGCCGGGCGAAGAAGATCAATCAATATGCTGAGCGCTACCGTGCGCGAGGCTTTCGCGCCGGGTCGATGTACAGGATTCAGGAATGGTACGACGCTTACGACTTCTCCTACGACATGTCTGTGCCGAACGTGGCTCACCTGGAGCCGAAGCGCGGCGGTTGCTGCACTGTGTTTCCGTATTTTGTTGGCAAGATTCTGGAGCTGCCCCTGACGACCTGTCAGGACTACTCTGTCTTCCACATCCTTCGAGACTACTCTTTGGATCTCTGGAAGCAGCAAATCAATATGATTCGGCAGCGGAACGGGCTGATCAGCCTTCTGGCTCACCCGGATTACCTGATCGACCGCCGGACACGCGGCGCCTACGCGACCTTGCTCGATTACGTGCGAGGCCGCATTGACAAGGAAGGGTTGTGGGTTCCCCTGCCCGGCGACCTGGACCGGTGGTGGCGAGCGCGGAGCGAGATGAAACTGGTCGGGCGCGGAAGCGATTGGGAGATTACCGGACCGGAGAGCCACCGAGCGCGCCTGGCGTACGCCGTTCTCGACGGCGACCGCCTCGTCTACGAATTGTCTGGCGCGGCACAGCGCGGCGATGGGCCACAGCCTTTGTCTGTAACGACGGCGACGGGAGCCGGGCGCAGCAGTGGTTCCCTGAGCCCAACGGTATGAAGTTTCATGAGACTAGGATCCCCGGAGTCGTAGAGATCTGCCTCGAGTTGTTGCCCGACGAGCGCGGTTTCTTTGCCCGCACATGGTGCGCCGGCGAATTCGAGGCCCACGGGCTCAGTCCTCATCTCGAGCAGTGCAACCTGTCGTTCAGCAGGCGCAAGGGCACTCTTCGCGGAATGCACTATCAGGCCGCTCCCTATCAGGAGGCGAAGCTGATCCGGTGCACGCAAGGCGCCATCTTTGACGTTGTCGTAGACCTGCGACCGCAGTCGTCCACCTTTAAGAGTTGGATAGCTGCCGAGCTCACCGCCGCCAATCGCAACATGCTGTACGTGCCACAGGGCTGCGCCCATGGCTTTTTGACGCTCGCAGACGACACCGAGGTGTTCTACCAGATGTCGGAAGTCTACAACGCCGAGTCTGCGCGAGGAGTGCGCTGGGACGACGCTGCTTTCATGATTGCCTGGCCCGCCACCGTCGAAGTCATTTCCGAGCGCGACCGCGCGTATCCCGACTTTCAATCCGAGCCTGCCGGGCCATGAGCATGCTCAGCGACTTCGACGCGAAGCACCTGCAGGCGGCCGGCCGCGACCTGCATCGGTTTGCCGCCGATCTGTATCCCATCTGCCGCAGCATCACCGGCGGCGGGTTGCGGCAGACGCTGGCGATGATTCACGAGCGCGTCCCCCTGCAGCTCCACGAAGTGCCCACAGGCACGCCTGTCTTCGACTGGAGCATCCCGAAAGAATGGAACATTCGTGATGCTTACATCAAGGTGCCCGGCGGCGAGCGGGTGGTGGACTTCCAAAAGTCCAACCTGCATGTGGTGAACTACAGTGTCCCGGTGCGCGCCACAATGCGGCTCAGCGAGCTGCGCTCCCATTTGTTCACGCTTCCGGACCACCCGGACTGGATTCCGTATCGGACGTCCTACTACCAGGAGACATGGGGGTTCTGCCTGTCGCACCGGCAGTTGCTGGCCCTTCAGGACCGAGACTATGAGGTGTGCATTGATTCGACTCTCGCGCCGGGACATCTGAGCTACGGGGAGTGTTATCTGCCCGGGCGCTCCACATGCGAAGTCCTGGTTTCATGCCACGCCTGCCACCCGTCGCTCGCAAACGACAATCTTTCAGGTCTCGCCGTGGGCACCTTCATGGCGGCGTTGCTGGCCGGCAGGAATCTTCGCTACTCCTACCGTTTTCTCTTCGTTCCAGGGACGATCGGCGCCATCACGTGGCTCGCAAGAAACCAGCGAGCGGCTCAGAACATCCGGTACGGATTGGTGCTTGCCGGCTTGGGCGACCGTGGAGCGTTTCACTACAAGAAAAGCCGGCAGGGCGACACGCTGATCGACCGGGCCGCGGCTCACGTGCTGAGTCATAGCGATGAGAACGCGGAAGTCCTTAACTTCTCACCGGTCGGCTATGACGAGCGGCAATACTGCTCGCCGGGGTTCAATCTGGCCGTTGGCTGCCTGACGAGGAGCCTGGGAGAGAACTTCGCCGAATACCACAGTTCAGCGGACAATCTTGACGCGATCACGCCGTGGCATCTGGCAGGTTCACTGCGCGCTTGTGTGGCCATCCTGGATGTGCTGGAGAACGACCGGAGCTATCGCAATCTGAACCCGTTTTGCGAGCCGCAGCTAGGGCGGAGGAACCTCTACAGCTCCACTCGTGGCAAGGTCGTGGGCGCGGAAATACACGCGCGGCTCTGGGTATTGAACCTTTCGGACGGTATGCACAGCCTCTTGGACATCGCCGAACAGTCCGGGCTGCCTTTTGCGGAGATTTCCGAGGCTGCGGATCTGTTGTGCCAGGCGGGGCTGCTGGAAGCAGCCTCCGAGGCGGCCGACGACGACTCTTTCCACGCTCGGGCGGCCGCACACGCGACGAAACAGCGGCGGTGAAGTTGCTTTTGTTTCCGGCAAGACTCCGTTCCAATAACATCCAGAGAAAGGTCTCATGAAGATTCTGCTCACCGGACACAAGGGCTACATTGGCGCCGTTGCGGGGCCGATGATCCGCGCCGCGGGACACGATGTGATCGGCCTGGACAGTGACTTGTTCGCCGGATGCGATTTCGGCGGCCCTCCCGTTGCGATCCCGGAGCTTCGCAAGGATCTTCGCAGCCTGACGCGAACAGACCTGACGGGCTTCGACGCTGTGTTTCACTTGGCCGCGCTCTCGAACGATCCCCTGGGCGACCTCGATCCGCAAATCACCTACGACATCAACCACCGTGCTTCCGTTCGCCTGGCCGAACTGGCGAAGGAAGCAGGGGTCCGGCGATTCGTGTTTTCGTCGTCGTGCAGCACCTACGGCGCGGCAGGCGAAGCCATGCACGACGAAACGGCGCCCTTGAATCCCCTGACTCCGTATGGCGAGTCGAAGGTGCTGGTGGAACGAGACGTCGCGCCTCTGGCCAGCGACAGCTTCAGCCCGACGTACATGCGGAACGCGACGGCCTATGGCGTTTCTTCCCGCCTGCGACTGGATATCGTGTTGAATGATTTTGTGGCTGCGGCGCTCATTACGGGCCGGATTCTCATCAAGAGCGATGGCACTCCGTGGCGGCCGGTGGTCCACATTCGGGACATCATTGCGGCAATGCTCGCAGTGCTGGATGCGCCTCAGGGCGCGATTCACAACCAGGTGTTCAATGTCGGGCTGACTGAAGAAACCTACCGCGTTCGGGATTTGGCGGAGATCGTCGCCAGAGTTGTGCCCAATGCACGAATCGAATACGCGCCTGGAGGTGGCCCCGACAATCGCTGCTATCGCATCAATTGTGACAAGATCCGCCGCCTTGTCCCCGGTTTTCGGCCACGGTGGGCTGTTCGCCAGGGCGCGCAGGAACTCTACGACGCCTTCCGGAAGGATCTTCGTGCCGAGGATGTCGAGTCGGGCCGGTACATCCGCCTGAAGCAGATCCGCCGGCTGATGGACGCAGGCAGGCTGGACTCCAAGCTGTATCGTCTGGGCAGCGGGACGCATGCAGTTCCCGCGCCGGAGCCGGCCGCGGCCTCCTGAGCAGGATCTGTGGCCACCACCACCACGTCCGCGCCGCTTGAACAGGCAGCCGAGGTCAAGCCGTGCCGCTTTTGCGGGACCGGCCTGCGACGCACTTTTGTGGATCTGGGCATGTCGCCGTTGTGCGAGACCTACCCGGCCGAGACCGAACTGAACCGCGGCGAGGTTTACTATCCGCTGCACGTGCAGGTGTGTGAAAAATGCCTGCTCGTGCAGCTCGAGGAATACGAAACGCCGGACAAGATCTTCAGCGACTATCCTTACTTCTCATCCTTCTCCGATTCCTGGTTGCGGCACGCAGAGCAGTATTGCCGGAGGATGGTTTCCCGCTTCGGCCTCGGCGCGCAGAGCTTCGCTGTGGAGGTCGCGAGCAACGACGGCTACCTGCTACAGTACCTCGTGAAGCAAGGGGTGCCGGTGCTGGGCGTAGAGCCCGCAGCGAACGTCGCCAAGGTGGCGCTCGAAAGGGGCGTACCCACCGTGGTGCGCTTTTTCGGTGTTGCCCTGGCGAACGAGCTTGCCGCGCAGGGCCGGCGCGCGGACCTCGTTTTGGGCAATAACGTTCTGGCACAAGTGCCCGACTTGAACGACTTCGTCGAGGGCCTGAAGATTCTCCTGAAACCCAGCGGTGTTCTCACGCTGGAATTTCCTCATTTGCTCCAGTTGATCGAGCAGAATGAATTTGACACGATCTACCACGAGCACTTTTCTTATTTTTCGATGTACACAACCATCCGCATTCTGGAAGCGCACGGGCTGAAGGCTTTCGACGTCGAAGAGCTTGCCTCGCACGGAGGCTCGCTGCGCGTCTACGCGTGCCGCGTGGAGAATGCGGCGCGCGCCGTCGAGCCCGCCGTCGGCGAACTGCTGGCGAAGGAAGCCCGCGCCGGCTTGGCGTCAATCGAAGGCTACGGCGGCTTTGCTGCGCAGGTGAAGAGCACAAAGCTGGCCTTTGTGGAGTTTCTGCTGGCCGCCGCGCGGGAAGGGAAGTCCGTTGCAGGCTACGGCGCGCCCGGCAAGAGCGCGACGTTGCTGCATTATTGCGGCATCGGCAAGGATCTGATCGCGTATACGGTGGACCGCAGCCCTTACAAGCAGGGCCGCTTTCTGCCCGGTACGCATATTCCGATCTATCACCCGGACCGGATCCGCGAAACGAGGCCGGACTACGTTGTTATTCTCCCGTGGAATCTGAAGACCGAGATCCTGCAGCAGTTGCAGTTCATCCGCGAATGGGGAGGCCGCTTCGTCGTGCCCATTCCCAAGGTCGCGGTTTACTAGCAGCAGAGTAGAGAGGCGCCATGAAGGTCGTACTGTTCTGTGGCGGAGCGGGGATGCGGCTCCGGGGCTACTCGGAAGACGTTCCCAAACCGATGGTCACCATCGGCAACCGACCGGTCCTATGGCACGTGATGAAGTACTACGCGCATTTCGGGCACAAGGAATTCATTCTGTGCCTCGGTTACAAGGCCAATGTCATCAAGAACTACTTCCTCCAGTACGAAGAATCCATCTCGAATGACTTCGTTTTTTCGCAGGGTGGGCGCCAGTTGGAATTCATGAACCGCGACATCGACGACTGGAAGATTACGTTCGCGGACACCGGCCTGCGTTCCACTATTGCCGACCGGCTCCGGCTGGTTGAGCCGTACCTCGAAGGCGAGGACATGTTCCTGGCCAACTACAGCGACGGTCTGACCGATTTCGAGCTGCCCAAGCTGATCGAAGACTTTTCGGGGCGCGACACCTGCGCATCATTCCTTTCCGTTCAACCGCGATCGAGCAGTTTGGACACAGTTCAGATGGATGCAGACGGATCTGTAAAGGCCATCAAGTCCATGAAAGACGCGAACATCTGGGTGAACGGCGGCTACTTTGTAATGCGCAGAGACGTATTCCGGTACATTCGTCCTGGAGAAGAGCTGGTGTATGAGCCGTTCCGACGGCTCATGGCAGAGCACAAAGTGTCGTCGTACCGGTACGACGGCTTCTGGCAGTGCATGGACACCTTCCGTGACAAACAGATTCTGGACGAAATGGATGCCTCCGGCACCGCCCCATGGCGTCTGTGGAAGAACGGTAACGGCTCCTATGGCAACAGTTGATCGGCGGCCAAGTTCTTGTTGGCACGGGACACGGCGTCCCGCGCGTGCGAGCGAAGCGCCATGAATATCTTTGTCGACGCAAAGATGAACGATGACGAGCGCCGGAAGCAGCTTTACGATGGCGCGATCTTTTTCCATTCGCCATTGCCGAGCGCGCTGAAGCTGTGCGAGCTGGCACGGGAGTTGACCGAAGCAGCCTTCGGGTCCGTCGACCCGCGGAGGGCTCAGGAAGCGATGACGGCGGAGAAGTCGGCGGAAGTCCTCGCGGTGCTCAAGCCGAAGTTCATTCACCATCCAAAATCGAAGGAATACATTCAGGGGATACTCCGCGAGGCGGGCTGCGACCTGGAAAAGACGTATTTCGATGTCCCACGGCTGCGGTCGGCATTCCCGGGAGACTACCTGAAGTCGGGGATCGCCTACGCCTTCCACCCTCACCGCGACACGTGGTATTCCGCGCCGTTTTGCCAGATCAACTGGTGGATGCCCGTCTACTCCATCAGTGCTGAGAACTGCATGGCTATCCACCCCCACTACTTTGGAGAAGCGTTGCGCAACGGCTCAGCCAACTACAACTACCAGCGTTGGAATCAGCAGAGCCGGTTCGTCGCTGCGCAGCAGGTGAAGACCGACACTCGCGTGCAGCCCAAGCCGGAACAGCACGTGGAGCTCGATCCGCAGTTCCGCCTGATTTGCCAACCTGGCGCCCTCTACCAGTTCTCCGCGGCGCATCTGCACTCTACCGTTCCGAATTCCACCGACGTAACGCGCTACAGTGTCGACTTCCGGACGGTGCATCTGTCGGACGTCTGGTCGCGGACGGGCGCGCTCAACGTGGATTCAGCCTGCACGGGTTCGTCGATTGTTGACTTTTTGAGGGGAACGGATTTCTCCCACCTTCCCGAGGACGCCGTCGCGCTCTACATGGGCGGAACGGAGATCGCCATCAAGTCTCCGGTTGGCGCGGCCTGAGCATTTCGCCACGGCAGAGAGAGTCGGGCTGGACAATGCTGCATCTGGGTCTGAACAACAAGGCTGGCGAGCCCATCAACGTCCTCTGTCTCGGGGCGCACAGCGACGATATCGAGATCGGCTGCGGCGGCACGGTCCTGCGGCTTCGATCGCTCTTCCCGCAGGTTCATTTTCACTGGGTGGTGTTCACGGCTGCGGGCGCACGGGCGGAAGAGGCTCGAAAGAGCGCCGAACTCTTCACTTCAGGCTGTAAGAGGGAGCTGATTCTGAAGGAATTTCGCGACGGCTTTCTTCCCTACGACGGCGGTCTGGTGAAAGAGTTTTTCGAGGAACTGAAGGGAAAAGTCGCGCCTGACATCATCTTCACCCACTGGGGCGCCGATGCGCATCAGGACCACCGGCTGCTTTCGGAGCTGACCTGGAACACATTCCGAAATCACCTGGTCTTCGAATACGAAATCCCGAAGTACGATGGCGATCTGGGCCGGCCCAATGTATTTGTGCCCCTGGAGCCGGCGATCTGCGAACAAAAGGTGAATTACCTGCTTGAAGCGTTCGGCTCGCAGCGATCGAAAGCGTGGTTCGACCGTAATACCTTTCTCGGTCTGATGCGCCTTCGCGGCATGGAATCCAATTCTCCTAGCGGCTACGCAGAGGCATTCCATGGCCGTAAACTGGTGCTTGGGGAAGTGCAGAAGGCTTGTTGAAATGGCCGACTCGGGCAAATCGCACGAAGTGCTGGCGGATCTGGACGTGAAGGACTTCTCACGCTCTCGCGCTCTGCAGGGCAGGGCCCACGACTTGATTCCCGGTGGTGCGCACACCTACGCGAAGGGCGACGACCAGTTTCCTGAGCAGGCACCGGGCTTCATCGTTCGCGGCAAGGGCTGCCACGCGTGGGACGTAGACGGCAACGAGTTCATCGAGTACGGCATGGGCCTGCGGGCGGTGACCCTGGGGCATGCCTTCGAGCCGGTTGTCGAAGCTGCCTACCGCCAGATGCGGCTTGGCGCCAATTTCACCCGGCCGGCGGCCCTGGAGCTCGAGGCGGCTGAGGCCTTTCTTCAACTGATCAGTGGCGCTGACATGGTGAAGTTCGCAAAGAACGGCTCAGACGTCACCAGCGCCGCCGTTCGTCTGGCACGTGCCTACACTGGTCGCGATCTGGTGGCCATTTGCGGCGACCAGCCGTTTTTCTCCGTGGACGATTGGTTTGTCGGCAGCACAGCGATGAATGCCGGCATTCCTCGGGCCACCATCGACCTGACCTTAAAATTCCCGTACAACGAACTGGCCGCACTGACGGCGCTTTTTGACCGCCATCCCGGGCAGATTGCGTGTGTCCTGCTCGAGGCGGAAGCGGCCGTTCCCCCTGCGCCCGGATACCTGCAAGGACTCAAGAACCTGTGCGAAGAGAAGGGCGCTGCACTCGTCTTCGATGAAATGATCACGGGATTCCGCTGGGATCTGGGCGGCGCACAGAGGTTCCATGGAGTCGTTCCTCATCTCTCCACATTTGGAAAGGCTCTGGGAAATGGTTTTGCGATCTCGGCGTTGGCCGGGATGCGGGAGATCATGCGCCTCGGCGGGCTTGATCACGATCGGCCGCGCGTGTTTCTACTCTCGACGACGCACGGCGCCGAAGGCCATGCTCTGGCCGCGGCTATGGAAACAATGCGCATTTACCGCGAACAAGCCGTGGTGGAGGCGCTCTGGAAGCAAGGCGAACGCCTGCGCGCAGGCGTGAACGAAAGCATTGCCCGCCACAGGCTGGCTGGAAGGTTCGCACTTGCCGGGAGGCCCTGCAACCTGATTTACGAAACAAAAGACGCCGATGCTCGCCCTTCGCAGGCCTTCCGCGCCCTGTTCCTTCAGGAACTGATCCGCGGCGGCGTCATTGCCCCCTCTTTTGTGGTCAGCTATTCGCACTCGGACCAGGATATTGACGTGACGATTGACGTGGTCGACCGCGCGCTCGCTGTCTATGCAAAGGCCCTCGCGGATGGAGTCGAGCGCCACCTGGTCGGGCGTCCCGTAAAGCCCGCAATCCGAAAGTACAGCTAGGAAGCGCACTGGACATGAGGGAACACCTGCTAGAGCTGTTCAAGTATCGCGAGCTGCTGTACATGATCACCTACCGCGACATCAGGGTGCGGTACAAGCAATCCGTAATGGGATTTCTGTGGGCGGTCTTGATGCCGATATTGATCGTGCTGTCCGGCGTGGTGGTCCGGTTTGCCTACGCGCTGGCCGCGCATTCTGTTCTCAGCAGCGCAGACGTCGCTGTGGTCGCGGTGAAGTCGCTCCCCTGGGCATTTCTGGTGACGACGATACGGTTCGCCTGCCTCAGCCTGATCAACAACAAGGAATTGGTGACCAAGATATACTTTCCACGGGAGGTTTTTCCCATCGCCGCTATGTTTGCGGGGCTGTTTGACTTGCTGGTGGCGTCCACTGCTTTGGCTGCGCTGCTAGTGGTGTTGCGGGTCGGCTGGAGTTTGTATCTGCTGTGGGTCCCTGTGCTTCTTGTCGCGACCGCTCTGCTCGGTGCAGGAATCGGAATGATTGTGGCGGCTGCCAGTCTGTATTTTCGCGACGTGAAGTTCGTCGTCGAAGTCTTTCTCACCTTCGGAATTTTTTTCACGCCGGTCTTTTATGACGTGAGCATGTTCGGAAGCAGGGGCAAATGGCTGCTGCTGAATCCCATGAGCCCTCTCCTCGAAAGCTTCGGCGCCGTGATCGCCCGTCATAGCGCCCCTGATACAGCGTGGCTTTCCTACAGCCTGATCTGCGCGCTGGTCGTGGTTACCGGCGGCTATTGGTTCTTCAAACATCTTGAGCCCGGTTTTGCGGAAAGTATCTGACGAGTGGCCCGAATGTCCGACGTCGCCATCCTGATGGAGCACGTCTACAAGAAATTCCGCAAGGGAGAGGTGTACAACTCTGTCCGCGACATCGTGCCTGCACTCACCGGAAAACTGTTCCGTCGGCAGGATCTCGATGAGTCCGACAGCCGCGAGTTCTGGGCGCTACAGGACCTGTCACTTGAGGTGAAGCGCGGCGAGTGTGTGGGCATCATCGGCCACAATGGGGCGGGCAAGAGTACTGCGCTGAAGATACTGAGCCGGATCATGCGCCCGACCAAAGGCCGCATGGTTGTTCACGGTCGCCTGTCCGCACTGATCGAGGTGACGGCGGGCTTTCATCAGGATTTGACCGGCCGGGAGAACATCTTCCTGAACGGCACGATCCTTGGAATGAGCAAGCGCGAAATCGAGTCCAAGCTTGACCAGATCATCGCTTTCTCCGGGTTGGAAGAGTTCATCGACACGCCGGTAAAGCGCTACTCGTCGGGCATGTTCGCGCGCCTTGGCTTTTCTGTGGCGGCGCACGTGGATCCCGATATCCTGATCGTGGACGAGGTTCTGAGCGTAGGCGATAGTCTGTTTCAGCAGAAGTGCGTCACGCGCATGCGCGAGGTGCTGCGCAGCGGAGCCGCCGTCCTATTTGTCTCTCACAACCTCAAGACGGTCGCCGAATTCTGCGATCGCTGTGTTCTGCTCGAAAAAGGGCGGACGGTCATGACCGGCTCCGCAGAGCAAGCCATCGCCTGCTACATCCAGAGTTCCTCACGTCGTACGGCGCCGGCCGGGGACTCAGGTCCAGTGCGCATCTCGAAAGTCACGGTTCGCGACGAGTCTGGCGAGTGCATGCGCTTTCGGTCCGGCGACAAAGCATGGATCGACGTGGAGATCGCCGCGACGGCTCGTAGCAACAAGACGTCCATCACTTTCTATATCGTCGACGGCAGGTTTACGAATGTTTTCGACACTTCTACCGACCGTCTTGGGCACGACTCTTTCGAGATGAACGAAGGAGACACATTTCGCTGCACCTTTGAGGTGACGCTGAACCTCGCCGACGGCACTTTCTACCCTTCGGTGGTTCTCTTTCGTTATGACATCCAGACTGTCTTCGACCGGTGGGAGCCTGCCGCGACCATCTACGTCGGTTCCGACGGCGGGGTTCGCGGCATAGCCAATTGTTTCCCGCGGGTCGTCTACCAGGAACTCAGGCGTGCCGATCCCGAGAGCGCGGGCCCTGTGGCCGACGTTGTAAGACTTGGGAAGCGGGCCTAGGTCGAGCGAAACGCGACAGCAACAATGGTCACCAAGTCCCCGACGGTGGATCGCTCCCGTGACATGGAAGAGAAGGCATGGTGGGATCTTTGGAATACGTCCTACCGCGCAAAGGAGAGCAACGATGCGGTTTCCGGCGAACTGTTCGAGCGCGTCGCCGTTGCTGTTAACCGCATTACGGGCGCCGGGTCCTGTCGCGTCCTCGAAATCGCCTGTGGCACAGGCACGCTGTCCCGCATGATCGCATTTTCCCGGTACCACGGCATCGACATTTCACCCGCTGCCATCGGCATCGCACGCGAGAGGAGTGACGAAACGCTGGTTCCGCGCGATGCCGCCCCGCCAACCTACGAAGCTGTCGACCTTCACGAGTGGCCCCTGCCTGGCGAGCCTTTCGACTTGGCAGTTTGCGTGGACGCCATTTCGAGCATCCGCGACCAGTCCGCAGCTCTGAAGAAGATCGCCGCAAGCCTTCGTCCTGGTGGCTGGCTTGTCCTGACCACCATCAATCGCTTCGTCTACGACCGCATTCAACGGACCGCATCCGTGAGGCTGGAGAGTGGGCCCGTGTCTCGCTGGCTCACACGACCTGAACTGGAGGGTCTGGTGCGCGGCGCCGGATTTGTCATCGAACGCTCGACCACGATCATGCCGCGTGGAAACCTTGGAATCCTGCGCTGGGTGAACTCGTACCGGCTGAACACAGCTTTTGGCCCTCGGGCTGCCGCCATGATCCGCCGGCTCAAGGAGCGATGTGGGCTTGGCCAATACAGTTTTGTGGTGGCCAGAAAAGCGAGTTGAAGCATCCCTCCGGAGTCACGTCCCCGCCGTAGTTATGAATAAGTCCTCCAAGCTGAAGGTTGGTGATTGGGTCGAGGTGCGTTCCAGAGAGGAGATACTCAGTACTCTCGACGATGGCGGGTGTCTGGATGGCATGCCCTTCATGCCCGAGATGCTCGCGTTCTGCGGGAAGAGGTTTCAGGTTTACAAACGCGCCCACAAGACCTGTGACACGGTGTTCCCGGTTCGCGGCCGGCGCGTGAGTGAGGCCGTTCATCTGGACACGCGGTGCGACGGAAGCGCCCACGGAGGCTGCCAGGCCAGCTGCTTATTGTTCTGGAAGGATGCATGGCTCCGGCCGGTTCTGGGTCCTTCCGCCGGTTCGGCTACATCCGCCTCCTATCCACCCGAGGCTCGCTCGCTTGCTGGACGATGTAGCGAAACCTCTCTACTGTTGGCTGCGCAGCATCCCGACCCGGCAACCGGCGAGCCTATCTACACTTGTCAGGCCACGCGTCTTCCCTACGCCACGGAGTCCCTCGAATGGTGGGACGCTCGCCAGTACGTCGAGGACTACGTATCGGGCAATGTCGGCCTCTGGCGTTTGGTCTGTGGATTTGTCTACTTCGCCTACCTTGGTCTCAGCAATGCCGGCCTGAAGCTGGGCCGCCCGATGCGCTGGTTCTACGACACGTTCCATCCCCTGTGGCGAGGCTCGCCTTTTCCCCGGCGGCGAGGCACGATTCCTGCGGGCGAACCGACTCCGGCGGGGGATCTGGATCTGCGTGAGGGAGACCTTGTTCGCATCAAGCCGTTTCCGCAGATTCTTGAGACACTCAACACTCAAAACCGCAATCGCGGGCTTTACTTTGACGCGGAAGAAGTGCCCTATTGCGGCCGCACTTTCTCCGTGTTGAAGCGCGTCACCAGGATCATCCAGGAGAAGTCGGGAAGAATGTTGGAGATGAAGACCCCTTCCTTCATCCTGGACAACGTGATCTGCGAGTCGCGCTACAGCGAATGCCGGTTGTTCTGCCCGCGAAGCATATATCCCTACTGGCGCGGAATCTGGCTCGAACGCGTGGACACGCCCCGCACAGACAACCGCGGGAACGAGAGCAGCAACGCGACGCAGCCCGACTTGACGCCGGTCGCGAAGTCTTGACCCGACTGTGAGCAACGAAACCAGAATCCCCAGCCTGGACGGCTGCCGGGCAATCGCCATTCTGTTGGTGGTCTATTCCCACGTGGAATCGGCGCGTAATGCCTGGTCCGCGAGGGCTTTCGATTGGGGCACACTTGGCGTCTTCGTTTTCTTCGTGATTTCCGGCTTCATCATTACCACTCTCCTGCAGCGCGAGCGCGAGAAGCACCAATCGGTGTCCCTAAGACAGTTCTACATCCGGCGATGCTTCAAGATCCTTCCGCCCCTGACGCTCTTCCTGGCTGCCATGGCCGTTCTCTCCAGTCTGGGGCTGTCTGACGCCAGCGGGCGCTCGATTCTCTTTAGCTTTACCTTTCTCCGGAACTATCTTCCAGGCCCGTCTCGGGTGCTCCATCACCTGTGGTCCCTTTCCGTGGAGGAGCAATTCTATCTGATTTGGCCCTTCCTTTTTGTCACCATGTCCAGGCGGGCCGTTTGCAGGTTGCTGATGGTCGTTGTTCTTGTTGTCCCGTTCATTCGCTTGTTCACCGTTCTCAGGATGGGCACATCGTTCACCGTGGGCCTCAGTTGGGCGGGATGGCACACGCAGCAACTCGCCGACGGGTTGGCGTGGGGATGCCTGCTGGCCATCCGGCGTGACGATTTGAGGTCGACCCGTTTCTATCGCTGGCTCAGTACGTCCTATGCCGCTCTGCTGCTGCCGGTCATTGTTGCTCTGGCTTCTTACACGTATCCACCAATCGTGTTTGAGTCGCTCGGTAAGACTTTGATTTTTGCCTGCACTGCCCTCTGTATCGACCTCACAATCCTTCGTTCGGAATCGGTTGTGGGTAGGTTCCTCAACTGGACTCCGTTTGCCGGAATCGGAAAGATCAGCTATTCCCTGTACCTGTGGCAGCAGTTGTTTTTCTTCGCGAGGAGCGATCACCCCTATCAGTGGTTTCCCGTAGGGCTCGTGTTCCTTCTTCCTTGTGCATTGTTCTCTTATCTCGTTGTGGAGCAGCCCGCGGTCCGCATAGGTCGCAGGCTCGCCTCGAGAGGTCGGAATCCCCTCCCAGCCATCGCAGCGGCAGCCACAGAACCCTAAAGCAAATTAGCCGTATCATATCGGGGTGCCCGGGGGCATACGGACGCCGCTCACGATCGGAGGACCTTACGGTCCCGTGGATTTTCTGGAGAGTCGTGCGGGCCAGCCGCAGAAGGACACTGTCCTCCTCGTTCTTGTTGCTGTTGGCATAGGCCTGAGACTCTGGCAGTACCTCGCGGACCCTTCCCTCTGGGTGGATGAGATTTTTGTGACGACCAACATTTTGGGTCGTCCTATGTCCCAGCTTTTGTTTTCTCCGTTGGACTATGGCCAGGTTGCGCCGCTGGGGTTTCTGTGGATCGAAAAACTCCTGTCCCTTTCTCTGGGCCCCAGTGACCTGGCCCTCAGGCTCCTGCCTGCGGTTTGGTCCCTAGCCGGACTCGCTGGGTTCGCCGGGCTCGTTGGTTTGCTATTAGACGGTCTGGCAGCTCGGGTTGCGCTCGCTCTCTTCGCCGTTGCGCCCCCTCTAGTCGCTTACAGTTCCCAGGTCAAGCAATACTCTTCAGACGTCGCCATTGCCGTACTGCTGCTGTGGCTGGCGTCCGATCTTTCATTGAAGGGCCTCTCCCTCAGGCGTTCGTTTCTTGCAGGAATTCTGGGTGCGATTTCTGTCTGGTTTTCCCAGACAGCCGTGTTGATGCTGGCTGGTTTGGGCGTGTCGCTTATCTTGATCGTGTGGCGCGACCGCACGCAAACAGTCCGGCACGAAGGGCGAGCACTGTTCTTGCTGCTGGCGCTGTGGACTGCCTCGTCGTTCGTCGCGGTCTGGGCAAGTCTCAAGATCATGACGCCCCGCATCTACTCCTTCATGCATTGGTATTGGGCTGAAGGGTTCCTGCCCGTGCCCGCGCAGCGCGCCATCGAACTAGGCTGGCCTTGGCGTCAATTCAGGGCGGTGGTCGGCGCCGGGGGACAAGCCGGCCTCGCCTATCCGTTCTCAAGCTTCTATTGCCTCTTGATCCTCCTGGGTCTTCTGTTGCTCTGGCCGCGACTGGGCGCACGCGCCGGTTTGGTTGTCATGCCTGCCGTCGTGACTCTCTTCGCCGCGATCGTCCGTCAGTATCCGTTTGCCGACCGCGCTATCCTTTTCCTGCTGCCGACGTTCCTGATTGCCATCGGCGCTTCGGTCGAGTGGCTGTGCCGTCGAACTGCCAGTTGGTCGCGACCCCTGGCGTGGTTAGTCGGTCTGGCGCTGGTGGGGCCCGCCCTTTATCCCGCGGCAGCTTACCCGCCTCCATATCGCATCGAGGACTTGAAGCGTGTGATGGCCTATGTGGGAGCCAATCGGCGGCCCGGCGATGTCGTCTACGTCTTTCACGGTGCCCGCCCGTCGTTTGGCTTCTACAGTGCAGACTACGGCTTTCGCGGGGAGTCGTACGTTCTGGGGGGGTGCCATCGCGGCGACAATCGGCTTTACCGCGAGGAGCTCGATAGGTTCCGCGGCCAGCCTCGTGTTTGGCTTGTCCTGACGCATGCCATACCGTCGTATCACGAACGCGACGACATCGTGAGTTACCTCGATGCCATCGGCGTGCGCCTTGGCGATTTCACTGCGCCCTCGCGAACTGCCGGTCAGGCCCCTCCGCCGGCAGAGGCTCTGCTCTACGATCTGAGCGATCAGAGGCGCCTCGGCAACGCCACCGCGAACTCCGTCCCGCTGATCGGAGCGACGTCTCAGGAAATGCGGTTCGCCTGCGGGGACGATCCACCCGTTGTGATTCCGCCGCGGCAGCATTGAGGAGTGGCGACGGGCGGTCTGTTGCGGCGTGTGAAGTACTTGTCAACTTGTCGGGCGTGTAGAGCTGGTAGCCGCAACTCGGAAGACCAACCCGCACGCCATCAGCACAACCGACACAAGGCTCACAATGGAACCGTACCGCTCGGCGCGCCCGCCGTCGAAGGCGAGTTCCAGATCGCCCCGGCCCGACGGCAGGGAAACTTCCAAAAGGCCGTCGCTCGAACTGCCGAGAGCGAATGCATTTGCGTCTCGCTTCCCCGCGAATCTCCATAGAGGCGAATAGACAAGCCCGATCTGAACCCGGCTTTCAGCTCGAACATCAAACGACAGCGTCAGTTTCCGCGGGCTCTCCCGCGTCAAGTGAATTGTGCCTTCGCCTTTCACGAGGCGCGCTTCACCCCCTCCGACGGAAACAGGTTCGCTGCCTGCAGTCGCGGCCCCGATCAGGCTGGCAAATCCCTCCAGATTATCCGGCGATACATACATGCGGTAGGTGTGGTCTACATCTCGAGTTTCATCCGCGTGGACCTGGGGAAGATCGCGCAACACCTCCATCCATCTCCAGTCCGCTCGCCACGTCAAGAGTCCTCCGCAGATGGCAGCGACGGTCATCAAAGCCATACCAACCACCGGACGGGAACGCTCGCCTGCTGCATAGCGCCGCAAGGCCCCATCGAACCCGGCCGCAACGAGGCCTGTGGTAGCAATGTTGAGCAAGAGTCCCAGCCGATGCGGGAACTGAACCGCCGTGGCGATTCTAGGCAGGGACTTCCATAGGCATGCGCTCCACGGCAACGTCAGGAAAAATGCGCCAGAAGCTGCTACGAGAAGGAGCAGGAGGCGATAGTCCAAGGCTGCCCGGTCATCCTGGAGGTATGCGTAGGCGAACACGGCCAGCGCGATTGTCAAGAGGTACATGAGGAGGACCTTCTCCGGGAAGTAGTCCGCGACAGTGAAAACCGGTGAAGGAAGGCCGCTGAGGGCAATAATGCGCAACCCGACTCCAGGCACAGCCGACAGGATTCCCGCTCCAAGAATGAGCAAGAGAGTTGAACGCAAGCGGGAATGCGCGCCCGCGCGCCAGATCGCATATCCAGAAATCATTACGAGCACAACGACGCCGGCGAGCGCAAAGAGAACCGCCGGCTTGGCGAGACTGGCGGCACGCACATACCCGAGGTTACAGCTCAGGCCATAGTTCGGAAGGACTAGCAGCCGCCTGACATCGAAAAGATGCAGAAAGGTAAAGAAAGGGAAGACGTACACCGCGGCGAGGCAGCTTCCAAGTCCCAGGGAAAAGGCCAGGGAGGTAATGCGTTCGGAAAGGGACACCTCTTGAGGGTCGCGGCACGCCACGCCATACGCAAGCATCAGGGGCAGAAACAGGAACGCCGCCAGGAAATTGCTCAGCACCAGAAGCGCACAGACTATCCCCAGAGCACTGATTCTGGCAAACCTTAACCTCAACTTGGCGCAGGCTGCGAGCGCCAGAGGCATCCATACGGCGACGGTAAGCTGTCCGATAGCAAGATCGGTGTAGAGTTCGAAGGCCAGCAAGTAGGGCAGCGAGATGTAGGTGATCGCTCCGGCGGTGGCCGCAAGCGGGCTGTGGTACTGGCGCAGCCAGATGCGGGCGGCCAGGCCCGCTGAAGCCAGGACCAGGAGGCAGTAAACTCCCCATTCGCGCGATTCCCGGAAGATGTCCGGGGCGAACCCCAAAATCGGACGAAGCAGTGCCGCGATCCAGTACGGGAGAGGATACTGAATCAGAAAAATCGGGCTTCCATACCCCCTGTTCGCACTCGCCATCCAGCGGGGGTACGTCTCGCCGCTCCAGAATTGTCCACTGAACTGGTGTAGATACGTTGCATGGAGAATCGAATCGCCGGTGCGGGCAAGGCCATGAATCAGGCAAGGAAAGCTGTAGAAAGCTGCGAGCAAAACGATGAAGATGGCATGTACGATCCCACTTGCTTGATTCAGCCTCGCGAACAATCCGGCGCCCGTCCCCGTAGGCGCTTCCATTCTTACCTCCAGTGTTTACGGGACAGGCTACCGTGAAATACCGTCGGCCATCAACCAACAGAAGCGACAACAAGATGCGCGCTGGCGGAACCGCCTTGTATTCTTGCTGTCTGCTTCTGCGGGCACTTATTGGCGCAGCAAGAATCATTCCGCGTTCTTGGGGAGAGGTGAGCCCTAATGGAATCCTGCCCGGATCACCAGGGAGACCTGCGGCCGATCGCGTGCATCGTTCTTCCGACATATGACGAGCGGGAGAACGTTGAGGAATTGCTGCCGCGCATCTTCGCCCGGGCGGCACAGATTCCGACTCATGCGTTGCACGTGCTGGTCGTTGACGACAGTTCGCCGGACGGCACCGCGGATGCGGTCCGCCGGCTTATGACGCCTTATCCCAACCTGCACCTGTCGATGGGGACAAAGCAGGGCCTCGGCGAAGCGTACAAGCGTGGCATGGCATACGCTCTAAGACAGCTTCGCGCTGACCTTATTCTTGAGATGGATGCTGATCTGCAGCACGATCCTGCGCTGCTCCCCTCACTTGTGAGCCTTGCCCATGAGGGATACGGGCTGGTGATCGGGTCTCGCTTCGCCTCCGGCGGGGCAACTCCGAACTTCGGGTGGTATCGCAGGTTAATCAGCCTCTCTGGCACATGGCTCGTCCGGCTTTTCGGTGGCCTGACTTCTCTCACAGACTGCACCTCCGGCTACCGCTGCATCCGGGCGGACGTGCTTGCCCGCTGCTCCCTGCAGGGGCTGGCCACCCGCGGGTATTCGTTCCAAGCCGCCCTCCTTTGCGAGCTCATTCGCAATGGCGCACGCGTCACGGAACTGCCCATTGTCTTTCATGAGCGCAAGCGGGGAGAATCCAAGCTGGCATTTCGCGACCAGGCAGAGTTTCTCCTGAACCTGGTCAAACTGCGCATCAAATGGCCGGTGGCGCGGCAGCGGCGCGCCGATTCCTGAGGCGCAGGCGCTACATGTGAATTCCGGCCCACTGCCGGACAACACTCGACGGGAACTGCGAGCAATGCTGACCGTCCTCTTCGCTACTAGAAACCGTGCTGGGACTCTTGGGCAAGCCCTGAGCGCATTCAGCCTCTTGCAAAGTCCGCTGGGCGGTTGGAAACTCGTCGTCATAGACAACGGCAGCACGGACCGCACGGGAGAGCTCCTCTCGTCGTTCGCCGGCCGTCTCCCGATACACACTGTCTCGGAACCTCGGGCGGGGAAAAACAATGCCTTGAACGCCAGCCTGCATCTCCTGGAAGGCGACCTCGCCGTCTTCACGGACGATGACGCATTTCCCAGGCCGGGCTGGCTCGTTGAAATGCGCCGGGCCGCCGACAAGCATACGGATTTCACAATGTTCGGTGGTGCGATACTGCCGCGCTGGGAAGTTCCTCCTCCCGACTGGATCCGTTGGGTTACGGACTCCCGACGAGCGGAGCGGCAGATCGCCGATGTCCGCGCGAGCGTCGCGTTTTCGATTACCGATCCGCTGCAACTCGAGGGGCAGATTTCTCCTGCGGCGATTTTTGGCCCGAACATGGCGATTCGAACGAGCGTTTTCCAATCCGGCCTGCGCTTCGATCCCTCGATTGGCCCGCGAGACGGCAGCTACCCGATGGGAAGCGAAACGCAGATCCTTGTCCAACTTGGCAAACTGGGGCACAAGGCCTGGCATGTTCCGTCTGCAGTCGTGGAGCACTTCATTCGTAAGGAGCAGTTCGACAAGTCGTGGATCTTCGAGCGAGCGGCCCGTTTTGGCCGCGGGCAATATCTTCTCTCGGGTCAGTGCAAGGTGAGCAATACAAGCCTTGTGTTGCGCGCGCCGCTACATCTGGCTTGGAGGCTGTCACAGGAAGGCGCACGCATGGCCCTGGCCTGGGTCACTCTGCAAGACGAAGCTCACTTTCGCGCCCGGTGGCGGTTTAACTTCTTTCTCGGGGAGGGCATCGAGATGGCTGCGCAGGTCCGCGAGAGATTCGGACGTACGGATGCCGCCGTGCCATCGAGTGCTTGACCGTTGCTGGAGAACTGTGGACCAACCCCTCTTCACTGTCGTCACCCCCTTTCACAATACGGAGGCCTATCTTTCCCAGTGCATTGAGAGTGTGCTGGCCCAGAGCTACCCCGACTTTGAGTACATCCTTGTAGACAATTGCAGCACCGATCGCTCGGGCGAAATCGCCCGGGCTTATGCGGGCCGCGATCCCCGTATCCGCTTCATTCGCCGGACACAACTGCTCTCACAGGTGCAGAACTACAATGCGGCCCTTGCGGAACTGTCAGCTGCCAGCCGGTATTGCAAACTTCTTCAGGCCGATGACACCATTTTTCCGGACTGCCTCAAGCTGGTCGTGCAGGCGTTTTCCCAGTCTGAATCCATTGGCCTGGTCAGTTCGCTTTACTTGAAGGGCGATACGGTGCGCGGCTCGGATTTCCCCCCGGAGACCCCGGTCCTTCCCGGCAGGGAGGTGGCCGCACTTTATCTGCGAAGCGGAACCTATGTTTTTGGATCGCCCACAACTGTCAGCTACCGCTCATCCATTGTCAGGCAGGACGCTCCGTTCTATCAGGAGGGCCTGCTTCACGAAGACACCGAGAAATGCATGCAGATCCTCGCGGCGTGGGACTTCGGTTTCGTCTACCAGGTGCTTTCGTTCCTGCGCACGAGCAACGACTCGATTACATCGCGCGTGCGCAGTTTCAATCCCGATGTCCTGGACCGCTACATCCTGGTCAAGCGATTTGCCTCGGCGTTTCTCCCGGCTGACGAAGCCGTTGCACTAATCAAAGAGGCGCGCGCGCAGTACTACGGATTCCTCGCGCACTCTGCGGTGCGGTTTCGTGGGTCGGCCTTCTGGAGGTACCACAAGGGGGGCCTGAAGACCGTGGGCGAGGCGATTGACCGCGGCCTGCTGGCGCGGACGATCGGCCTCAGAGCCATCCATCGTGCGCTGTATCGCCGGTCCTTCGCAGATGCGTAATCCGTCGATCTCATGTATGGGGCGGCGGCGACCATGAAGATCACTGTCGTCCTGTGCACATACAACCGCTGCCGCAGCCTGGCGGTGGCCCTGGAAAGCGCCGCCAACCTCCAGATGCCGCCCGATGTCTCTTGGGAAATTCTGGTCGTTGACAACAATTCCAGCGACGGTACAGCGGGCGTTGTCGAGGAGTTCCGTAGCCGCTATCCAGCAAGGTTAAGCTACATCTTCGAACCGCGGCCCGGTAAGTCGCACGCATTGAATACGGCGATTCGTGTAGCACAGGGAGACGTTCTTGCGTTCATG
>Ga0335080_10001525_pt1 | contig 22716 bp, 23 predicted proteins | sample Lox_Sample_34_FD_206720 | JGI IMG/M metagenome (GOLD analysis project Ga0335080, IMG submission 206720) | Soil microbial communities from Loxahatchee National Wildlife Refuge, Florida, United States - Lox_Sample_3.4 | ecosystem: Environmental > Terrestrial > Soil > Wetlands | place: USA...
TCTGCGGCGGCGGATTCCAACAGGGCCCGGTAGAATTCCATTTCCACATACCTGGGAAGCAGGAGACCGATCATCTGCGCCGGCGGATCGGCGTAGATATAATCGGCCGGCGCGCTCTGCTGCGGAAGCTCCACGGGCAGCACGCGGGTGAGCGTGAGCTTTTGCGAGACGACGCTCTTGAACTCGTTGTAGAGCAGGTAGACGGCGTCGATCTCCTCGTTGGAAAAGAGCTCCATGGCTTTATCCGCGATGGCCCCCGTGTCTTCGAACTTCACCTTGGCAGCCAGGTTGACGTGCTCGCTGACGGTTGGCGCGCCGCGCTTGCGGAAGAAATCGCGGCCCTTGCGGCCGATCAGCACGAAGGAGACCTGAGAGTTGGGATGCTCCACGACGAAGCGTCCGGCCGCCTTGATGAGGTTAGTGTTGAAGGCGCCGGCCAAGCCTTTATCGCCGGTGATCAGCACCAGCAGGATACGGTTTTCTTCGCGGCGGGCCAGGAGCGGATTGGCGGCCACTCGCTCGTCTCCCGCGACGGCAGCCGCCACGTCGGACAGCATTTTGCGGAAAATTGCCGCATAGGGGCGGGAGGCGATGGTGCGGTCCTGGGCGCGGCGCAGTTTCGCCGCCGAGACCATCTTCATGGCCTTGGTGATCTGCTGGGTGTTCTTCACCGAGCGGATTCGGCGCCGGATGTCGATCAGGCTAGGCATGCGCCGTTACCGACTTGTTCTCCGAGACGAAGCGCGCCTTAAACTCTTCCACCGCGGCCTTGATTTTGGCGGTCAATGCGTCGTCCAGGACCTTTTTGGCGGCGATCTCCTCCAGGATGGGCCGGTTGGCATTGTCCATGAAACGGTAGAGCTCGGCTTCGAACTTGCGGCACTGCTCGATCGGGAGATCGTCGAGGTAGCCACGGGTGCCGGCCCAGATGATCATGATCTGCTTTTCGAGAGGCAGCGGCTCGTACTGGCCCTGCTTGAGGATCTCCACCAGGTGGCGGCCGCGATTGAGCTGCTGTTGCGAGGCCTTATCGAGGTCGCTGCCGAACTGCGCGAAGGCAGCCAGCTCGCGGAACTGCGCGAGGTCGAGACGGAGGCCGCCGGCGATCGACTTCATGGCCTTGGTCTGCGCGTTGCCGCCGACACGGCTCACCGAAATGCCGACGTTGATGGCCGGGCGCTGGTTGCTGTTGAACAGGTCGGCTTCCAAGAAGATCTGGCCGTCGGTGATGCTGATGACGTTGGTGGGGATGTAAGCCGAGACGTCGCCGGCCTGGGTTTCGATGAACGGCAATGCGGTCAGGGAGCCGCCGCCGAGCTCGTCATTGAGCTTGGCCGCGCGCTCCAGCAGGCGGCTGTGGAGATAGAACACGTCGCCGGGGAAGGCCTCGCGGCCGGGCGGACGGCGCAGGAGAAGCGAGATTTCGCGGTAGGCGGCCGCGTGCTTGGAAAGATCGTCGTAGACGCACAGAGCGTGGCGCTTGCTGTCGCGGAAGTACTCGCCCATGGCGCACCCGGCGAAGGGCGCCAGGAATTGCATGGGCGCGGGGTCGGAGGCCGAGGCCGAGACCACGATGGTGTAATCCATGGCGCCGTAGTCTTCCAGCGTCTTCACCACCTGGGCCACGGTGGAGCGTTTCTGCCCGATGGCGACATAGATGCAGATCATGTCGCCGCCTTTCTGATTGATGATGGCGTCGATGGCGATGGCGGTCTTACCGGTCTGCCGGTCGCCGATGATGAGCTCGCGCTGGCCGCGGCCGATGGGGATCATGGCGTCGACGGCCTTGATGCCGGTCATCATGGGTTCCTTCACCGGCCGGCGCCAGACCACGCCGGGCGCGAGGCGTTCGACGGGATTGAACTCCGTGGTGACGATAGGGCCTTTGCCGTCGATCGGCTGGCCCAGGGTGTTGACCACGCGTCCGATCATGGCCTCGCCGACGGGCACGCTGATGATGCGCCGGGTGCGGCGGACCTCGTCGCCCTCCTTGATTTCCGTGTAATCGCCCAGGAGCACGACGCCGACCTGGTCCTCTTCCAGGTTCATGGCAAGACCGCTGACACCATGCGGGAATTCGACCATCTCGCCGAACATGACCTTTTCCAGGCCGTGAATGCGGGCGATGCCGTCACCCACCGAGATAACCGAGCCGACTTCCGCCACGTCGATGGCACGCTCGTAGTTTTCGATCTCCTGTCGCAGGATGCTGGTGATTTCATCCGCTCGAATTTGAGCCATATTTCCTTCCGATCAATTCTCCGTTGCCAGCCGGCGAGCCAACGAGTCGAGCCGGCCGCGCACGCTGCCGTCATAAACCGTGGAGCCGATCCGAGCCACCACTCCGCCGATGAGCGAATGATCCACGGCAAAACGCATGCGAATGCGCTTGCCGGTGATGCGCTCCAGGACCGAGTTGAGCGCGGTTCGCTGCGCTTCCGTGAGGTCGCTTGCCGAAGCCACTTCCGCGCGGGCAAATCCCAGCCGCTGGTCGACTACTGTCTCGAAGCTCTGCAGCATGCCCGGCAGTTCGGACACTCGCCGGTGATCGATCAGCACAAACAGAAAATTGCGCGGAATGTGGGAAATCTTCAGCACGTCGGCGATTCGGGCAACGACGGCGCGTTTGCGTCCCGGTGGCACCGCGGGCGAAGTGAGCACGTTGTGCAGGTCGGCGGATCCGTTGAGCACTGTTTCGAAGGTTCGCAGTTCGGCCAGCGCATTCTCGGCGCGCACACCGCTCCCGGGCGCCATGACCGCGTCGGCCAGAGCCTGGGCATATCGTGTAGCTACCGCCGTGATGGTCATTTGAGCTTCTGCACGAATCCTTTCACAAGGGCGTCCTGCGCCGCCGGGGTCATGCGGTCGCGAATCTTCCGCGCCGCAAGATCCACCGCCAGCTCCGCAGCGTACTTCTTGAGCTCCATTCGCGCAGCCTTCCCGGCAGCGGCAATCTCCACCTCGGATTGCGTCTGAATTTTCGCGATCTCCTGCGACGCCAGCCGCGACATGCGCTCAGTCTCGGCCTTGATCTCCCGGTCGCTTTCGGCTCGCATGGCCGCGATTTCGGCCTCGAGGCTCGCGAGGCGCCGGTCGACTTCCGCCGCGCGCGCCTCGGCTTCCTTACTCTGGCGGAGGGACTCGTCCATATCCTTGCGAATTCCCGCGGTCCGTCCGGCAAAGAACGGCCCGGCGTTCTTGCCGATGAAGTATCCGATCAGCCCGGCCAGGATGACGAAATTCGCGATCTTCAGCTCGAGTTCGTGCTTCTCGGCCCAACTTTCCTCTTTCGCGAGCGCGCCGGAGTGCTCCGCGCCGCCCGCGGGCTCCTGCGCCGCCGCAGGACGCGCCGCCGGCAACAGGCACAGCGCAAGGACCAATAGTCCGATCCGCGTCATGCGGCGCTCCGCCCGAGGATCGATTCCGCAATCTGCGATGCCAGGGCCTCGCCCTGGGCAGCCAAAGTCGTCTTCGTTGTGGTGACGTCCGCGGCGAGCTGGGACTTGGCGGCCTTGACCGATGCCTCGGCCCGCGTCCGCGCTTCCGCGATCACCGCGCCCTGGTGCTCCTGCATCTGCCGGTGCATCTCTTCCTGCGCGTGATAAAGTTGGGCACGCGCGGCGCGCATCGCATCCTCGTACTGCGCCGTCTTGGCGGCCGCCTGCTCGAGATTCAGCTGCGCATGCTTCCGGGCGCCCTCGGTGGCGTCGTAGCGCCGGCGCAGTACTTTCTCCAGGGGCTTGAAAAAGACCCTCTTCAGGTAGAGGTTGAGCAGAACAACAAGCAGGAAGGTGGGGATTGCTCGCAGTAGAATTCCACCGAGAGCATGCAACATGGCGTCCATGATTTTTATTGGCGCAGAAACCCGACCGCAGATCCCCCGTTAAGAGATCGCTATAGAACGAAATAGCGTAACACAAAGGGCCGTGGACCTGCAGTCGCTCAGGCCGTCAGTTTCCAAGGCTTACGGTACCGGCGAGTGACGTATCGGTTGGCCTCGGTATGGCCAGTGAAGCGCTCATGGGCGTCGTCCCAATTGAGCCGCTCGCCGGAGCGGTAGGCGATGTTGGCCAGCAGCCCGCCCTTGGTGAGCAGATGCCCATATTCGATGTCGCAACTGGTGCGCCGCCGCGACTTGATGGCGTCCAGAAACTCGCGAATGTGGCCGGGCGAATCCGGAATGGTAGGCGCAGGCGGTTTGAAGCCCTCGTCGCGTTTGCCTTCCACATAGAGCTCGTAGCGGTCGTAGTTAACCACGAGCGTGGCCGCAGAGCCCTCGAAGATCACGCCGCTGCCCATGTGGTCGAAGCCCGGGCGCCCGTTGGGATGCAGGGTCCACGTCAGCAGCAGATTCGGGTAATAGCAGACCACTTCCAGAATGTCCGGCGTTTCGGCCAGGTCGTCCACCGCCCATCGTCCGCCCGCAGCCGAGATGCTGGCAGGCGCCGGCAAGTCGAGGGCCCAATGAACGACGTCGGTGTAATGGCACCAGAAGTCGATCAACGCGCCACCCGAGTAGTCCCAGAAATAGCGGTAGCTGAAATGCGACCGCAGAGGGTTGTAAGGGCGCTTGGGAGCGGGACCCAGCCAGAAATCGTAGTCGAGGCCGGCCGGGGGCGCCGTGTCGGTGGGCTTGCCGAGCGGCCTATTGCCGGTGGTGAGGGAACAGTTCACGCGGTGTATCTTGCCGAGCGCGCCCGACTGGATCACTTCTACCACGCGCCGGTAAGTGGGCCGGTCGTTGTGGATGTGGTTTCCCATCTGGGTAATGCGTCCATGCCGGCGGGCGGCGGTGACCATGGCCCGGCCCTCCCCGATCGAATAGGAAAGCGGCTTCTCCACGAATACGTCCTTCCCCGCCTGGCAGGCGAGGATCGCCGGAAGCGCGTGCCAGTGATCGGGGGTCGCAATCATGACCGCATCGAGATCCTTGAACTCGAGCAGCCTGCGAAAGTCCTGGAATCTCGCGGGCGTCTGCCCCTGCGCCTTGGCGACGATCCCGGACGCGCGATCGAGATGGGACGAATCGACGTCGCACACGGCTGTCGCGGCCACATCGGGCTGTCTGAGAAACTCGTTCAGGCGCGATGTGCCCTGGCCGCCGAGGCCGATGAAGCCCATCCGGATCCGGTCGCTGGGTGCTGCCATGGCGAGTCCGGCAGCTGCCATTTGCACAAAAGTCCGTCGAGTGGTTTGCATCAGCTAATCTTGTAGCAGACGGATCGTCCTGATTCCAGGAGAGCTCATGAGCCGAACACTGTTCGCGGCATCAGCCCTTTTCGCAGCCGCTGCCATGGGTCAGACCCCCGCTTTCGATGTGGCGTCAGTGCGGGCAAGTCAGGGCGGCGGAGGCGGCCGCGGCATGAACCCCTTCGGGAACCGCGTTGTGGTTTCGCCGGACAGCGTGATCATGCGCAACATCAGCTTCCGTTCGTGTGTGGGCTGGGCCTATCACGTGATGGACTACCAGGTGAGCGGGCCCGATTGGATCGGGTCGGAGCGCTACACGATCACCGCCAAGGCAGCCGGCGAGGTGCCGGAGGACGAACTTCGTCTGATGATGCAGAACCTCCTGGCGGAGCGGTTCAAAATGGCTGTACATCGTCAGACCAAGGAAATGCAGGCGTATTTGCTGCAAGTGGCCAAGGGCGGAGTGAAACTCAAGGAATCCACCTCCGAAGGCGAGGCCGACATCAAGCCCGATCAGCAAAGAATGACCGTCTCGGTGCAGCGCACGCCGGTTTCGCAACTGATCGATGTGCTTTCGAACATATTCCGCGCTCCCGTAATCGACGAGACCGGCCTAAAAGGCAAATACGACATCACGGTCAATGTGGCGAAATATATTGCAGATTTCGGGCCTGCGGGCGCTGGCAGGACGAGCGAGGTACCCCCGGACCCGCTCAATATCGTGACCAGGGCTCTGCAGGAAGAACTCGGCCTGAAGCTGGAGCCGAAGAAGACGGCGGTCGACCTGGTCATCGTCGACCACGCCGAGAAGGTTCCTGTCGAGAACTGAGCGGTTACTGCACCTTTTTCCGCCGCGGCGCCCGCTTCTTATTGGGATCTCCTTGCGATTTCTGCCGGGGAGCGCGCGGACGGCGCTGCGGCTTGGGCGGCGGTTCGGGAATCGGAATCTCGCCGGTCGCGGTAGGCTGTCCAGGAACGAGCGGCTGCGGCTCGTCCACTTCTTCCATCTCATCGGGCAGCGCCGCCTCAGGCTCGGGCGGCGGGGCCGGAGGATGAAACTCGGTGCCGAGGTACACGATCAGGCCGCGCTCCTCGTCAGTCTGGTTGCGCACCAGGCCCTTATCCTGTGCGAAGTTGAGCAACTCGGCGAATTCCTGAAATCCGTACGTGCTCGGCTCGAAATCGGCGCGTTCCTCCTTCACCCACTCGAGCACCTCGTCGGCGGTGGCGCCGCTGTCGACCTCCATGCGATGGATCTCCAGCACGTCGCGCAGGAGCGGAATCGCTTCCTCTGGTTTGGCGCCCGGCTTTTCCGGAGCGGCGCCGCCCTTGAGCCGGATCATGTAACGTCCTTCGCCGCCGGTGACTTCGACATAGTCGGATTTCTGGAGGCGCTCAACAAAATCGGTGAATGAGCTCGCCCCATAGGCCTTTTCGTTGAAAGTCGAGTCAAGCTGCAGCATGGTGCTCTTCAGCAACCCGAGTTGCGGGCGGACTTCCCGGCGTTCGAGCACCCCGAGCGCGCGCTCCACGAGCGGCATCGCCTGCGAAAGATCGAGCGCGACTCGCTTGTGCTGTTGCTGTTTCTGAGGGTGCGGCTGGTGCTGCTGCGGCTGGTGCTGCTGTTGTTGCGGCTTGTCCTGGCGCTCTTCGCGGCGGTCCTGCCGGTCGCGCGGGCGGTCGTCGATCACGGATTCGTAGGCGACGAACTCATGGCAGTTCTTTTGCAGAATCGTGCTGGTGAAGGCGCGGCCGCCCACCACGAAGATCCGCTTGTCGTACTGTTTCAGTTTGTTGACCAGGGCAATGAAGTCGCTATCGCCGCTCACGATGGCGAACGCATTGATGTGGTCATGGGTGAAGGCCATCTCGAGAGCGTCGAGAGCCAGGTTGATGTCGGCGCCGTTCTTGTCGCCGCGCGGAGAAGGGTCGCGCTGAACCATCTGCACCGCGTGCTCGCTGAGCGCGCGGGTAGCGGATTCCTGCCGGCCCCAGTTCGCGTAGGCGAACTTGGTCACGATTTCGCCGCGTTCCTTGAGCGCGTCGAGTACGGCAGCCACGTCAAATTCGCGGTGCAGCGTGCTCTTCACGCCGATTTCGATGTTGTCGAAATCGATGAAGACGGCGATCTTCAATTTCTGTTCCATTTAATTTCCTATCGGGCACCCGGTGAGCGCGAGCTCCTTTCGCCTCGAGTCCGTCTCGCCGGGAGTCATTTTGTGCGCCCTCGGACCCCCAGGTCCGCCGGCGTCACAGCACGGCTTTGTGCCTCAAGGGTAGTGTAGCGTAAAAAACCCGTTGGCGCGGCGGCATGCTAAGATTCTCGCCATGGTGCGACGCCTGATACCATCGCTTATCCTTTTGGTCTTGCCTGCGATCGTCTACGCGGCAAGGAATCTCGAAGTCTACTCGATCGACGTGGAAGGCGGCCAGGCAACCCTGTTTGTCTCGCCATCCGGTGAATCCATGCTGGTGGACACCGGCTGGGGTGGCTTCGACAAGCGGGACGCCAACCGGATCGCGGCGGCGGCCAAGGCAGCGGGCGTGAAGAAAATCGATTACCTGGTGATCACTCACTATCACGCCGACCATGTCGGCGGCATCCTCCAGCTCGCGGAGAAAATGCCGATCCGAAACTTCGTCGATCATGGACCCAGCGTCGAACCGAACCAGCAAGGCAAGGTGCTGTTCAATACTTATACCGAATATCGCGACAAAGGCACCCACATTGAAGTGAAGCCCGGCGACACCGTACCCGTGAAGGGCATCGACGTAAAGGTGGTCTCCGCGGGCGGCAAAGTGATCGACGCGCCGCTAGCCGGTGCCGGGCAGCCTGATCCCGAGTGCGGCAGTTTTCAGATGAAGGACCCCGATCCCAGCGAAAACGCCCAGAGCGTCGGCATCCTCATTACTTACGGCAGCTTCCGCATGATCGACCTCGGCGATCTTACCTGGAACAAGGAGAAAGATTTGGTATGTCCCGTGAATAAGATCGGGACTGTGAGCCTGTACCTCGTCTCGCACCATGGCCTCGACGCCAGCAACTCGCCCCAGCTCGTACATGCGATTCGTCCCAAGGTGGCGCTGATGAACAACGGCCCCCGCAAGGGCGGTTCCCCCGACACCTGGCAGATCATTCACGACACCCCGGGCGTGCAGGACATCTGGCAGCTTCATTTTGCCGTGGCGGGCGGCAAGGATCACAATTCCGCCGACACGGTAATCGCCAACCTGGACGAAACGAACGCGTGCGAAGGCAGATGGATCCGGGTGGACGCCCAGAAGGACGGCTCGTTCAAACTATATAACAGCCGGAACAAGTACGAGCAGTCGTATCAGTAAGCCGCTTACCCGGCGGCCGCTATCTGTTTCCGCACGAACTCCAGGTCCTTCCGGATGGCTCCGAGTTCGTCCTTCGCCGGGTACTTCACTTCCATGGTCACCGGTCCGGTGAACCGGACTTTGGCCAGTGTCCCGAAGAACTTCGTCCAGTCCACCATGCCTTCGCCGAGGGGGCACGGGGTCGCCTTCCAGGTGCCGCCGTCTTTTGCCCAGGAAAAATCCCTGACCGTGACGGCTTTGAGGCGTGGCATCGCCAGCCGTAGTGCGGTGCTCCAACTGCCCCCGCCTCCCTCTTCTGTCGCATAGCCGGGATCGAAATCGTAGCCCACCCACCGCGGATCGATCCCGCGAAACATCGCGTTGAGCTCGAACAGGCTTGCTCCCACGTTGTCGCCGGACATGTTGTGGACCGCCATCGCCACATTGTAAGCGCGCCCGATCGACGCCAGGCCCATCATTTCCCGCTGCACTTCCGCCTGGCGCAGTTCGATATCGGGTGCGTTCCCGTAATGCCAGTAGCCCGGGCGGAAAAGCGGAATGCCCATGAATCCGGCGATGCTCAGGATCATGCGGCCGCTCTGATCGCCGCCGTTGGTCACCGCCGTGGTCAGGATGGGCACTTCGAGCCCGACACCGCTCACCGCTTCAATGGCGCGCATCAGGTCCGAGCCTGCTTTTTCCGGAGGGACGTGAGCGCCGGGAATTACGGCCAGGTCGCAGCCGTCAAATCCGAGGTCGCGCAGCACCATTCCGAGGGAGTCGTATTCGATCTTGACGAGTTGCTGGGAATAGAGGCAGACCGCCGGAGACGTGCGCGGCTTCGGGGCTCCCCGCGGGCGCGGGACACGCGGCCCTTCAGCCGGCGGTTGAATGGGTCCCTGCTGCTGCGCGGCGCCTATAGCGGCCGCAGCCACGCCCGCCAGGATGTCGCGTCGGCTGATTGGCATTTCCTATGCCATTGTCGCCTACTTGCGGCTTTTCGGCGGTGGGGCCATAGCTGCCTTTTTGATTGCCGATTCGCGGTCGCCCTTCTGCCACAGTGCGTGAAGATCCGCGTCAGGGATCTCCGCAATGCGGCCGACCAGCAGAAACGCCGGCAGCGCATAACGCAGCGTCTTCCAGCGCGCCATCTCCACGAGCGCCGGCAGAGCCCGGTCGCGAACCAGGTCCAGGGCCCCGGGATTGGGCTGGTTGGTAAGAATGACGAGCGCTTCGGACGCCTGCTGCTTGTCGCTCAGCACCAGCGAGTTCAGCATCTCCACGAACCAGGTCGGAGAAACCTTGAGTCCCAGCTCCGGCCGCTTCTGCGCCAGGACCGCGATGGCCTTCAGGGACCGCACCGTGTTGGCCCTGACGCTCTCGTCGCTGTCCTGCAGGGCATACTGCAGGTCGTTCAACACCTGGTCTTTCCTGGGTGCGTAGCCGATAACACTCGCCGCGACCGCGCGCTGCTCGGGTTCGGCGCCGTTGCGCAGCACGTCTCGCAGAAGATCCGGTTTCTCTGCGGCGAACGCTGCGAAGCGCTCCTCAAAAACCCGAACGGCTGGATCGGCCGTCCTCGCCTCCCCGGCGGTAAAATCCTCCGCGACAGCCCCCCGGCGTGCCGCACGTTCCACCGCGCTCAGAAACTCGCGATAGTCGCCGACCAGGTCTTCAGGGAGCACCGCACTGCCGGACGGTGCACTGCGCGTTTCGAAATGCGGCCCGCCGCGCTCCTCGATCCCGATAAATACGGTGACGGCGGCGCCCTCGCAGCACACAGCCTCGATGCGGGCGGACACAATGCCGGGAACTGCCTCGAGCTTCTCTTCCAGGTCGCCCTTGGATGGCGGCAGCACTCCGCCGGGCTCGAGCCCGATAGCCTTCAACAGCCGGTCCGCCGATTGGCGGCGCAGGCCATAAAAATTGAGATCACCGATCTTGGGCGGTTGGGCGCCGGCACACGCCGCGCCCAGGATAGACAAAAGAATCGGCCGGATCACATTACTGCAGACGCGCCTGAAGGCATTTCTGGTTCAAACTCGGGCCTGTTGCTGCGCGAGGGGCCCGATGACAGGCAAGACTACGGTTTTGCCCTGGTAGGTCTGAACGAAGAGGTAGACCCAGATCACGAAAATGGCCAGGCGGAACAGCCAGTACAGAGGGAACAGCGTCCAGAAGCCCACCACCCCGGCGACGATACCGAGCACGATCCCCAGGCCGATCCAGAATACGATGCAAAAGATATCGAAGAACAACGACTGGAAGGCGTGGAAGCGCACCGCCGGATTGCGATTGTAGGGAGCGATGACCAGAAACACTATATTTACGATGAAGATATAGGCGAGAGCGGAAGCCACGTTGTCCGCCATAGGCGCGGCGGCCGGAAGCGGCGGCGCCGGCATCGATCCTCCCGCGGCCGGCGAGGCTCCCGCTGGCGGCGCCGCTGCGGTGGGAGGAGGCGCTGTCGCCACCGGACTTCCACACTTGGCGCAGAATCGACCTTCTACCGGAGCGCCGCACGTCGCACAAAAGGGCATATGTTGTCTCCTTTTGTTGACTCTAATGTGCGCAGGCTCGCGGAGCAAGCCCAAAGATACGCCTCCGGTACTCTCTCACCGGCCGGGCGGTCCCAGAAGGAATTGCGGCACGAGAGCGCCCGCCGCCGCGCAGATCCACAGGCCGGCTACACCCGCTCCCAGGTAATCGATGAGCAGGCCAGCCAGGGCGCCCACTCCGGCGCCCACCACGGAGAGCATCAGGCGCTTGGCCACGCTATCGCGCAGGTCCTGCGCCCGGCTCGCCGACGATGTAAGACTTCTCGTCCGGGCGGAGGAGCTTCAACCTCTTGCGGATCTCCAATTCCTGTTCCGCGGGGTTGTCCTTAAGGCGATTGACATGCTCCTTCTTCCGCTCCACTTCCTGTGCCAGGCCGGTGTTGCGCTTCTCCATCTGCTGAATCTGGCTTTGCTTCTCCTGCCAGGCGTGCATGCCCTTTGGATACGCGAAAAATGCATAGGTCACCGCCACCAGAAAAACCATTGCATATGCAAATCGCGTTAGATGAGCTTTCATTGCGAGAGGAGCCTGGAAGATAATAGTAACATCGCTGGCCGCCGCAGCTTCGCAGTTTTTTCAAATGACCGACAAGATTGTTGTGCTCAGTACCTGCGCTACCGATGCCGACGCGCAACGCATCGCGCGCACGCTGGTCGAGGGCCGTCTCGCCGCATGCGTCAGCATCGCCCCCGGCCTCCGCAGCATCTATCGCTGGCAGGGAGCCCTTGAGAACAGCGAAGAAGTGCTCCTGCTCATCAAGACCTCGCGAGATCTCTTCCCGGCGCTCAAGTCCGAGCTGGAAAGAATTCACCCGTACGAGGTCCCCGAAATTCTTGCCTTGCCGGTTGTGGAGGGCTCGGGTAACTATCTGGCTTGGGTTACCGCCAATCTCCGCCCGGGGGAGCCGCAACGGTGACGGCAGGCCAGGCGGACCTCGCCTTCATTTTCGACATGGACGGCGTCCTCGTGGACTCCAATGCCGCCCACCGGGAAGCGTGGATCCAGTTCAATCGCAGGTATGGCGTCGAAACCACTGACTCCATGATCGAGCGCATGTACGGCAGGCGCAACGATCAGATCGTGCGCGATTTCTTCGGCAGCGGCCTCTCGCGGCGCGAGGTGGCCGCCCGCGGCAAAGCGAAGGAAGCTTTCTATCGCGAAATGATCGCCGGGCGAATCGAAGAGATGCTCGTTCCCGGTATCCGGGAGTTCCTCAAGAAGTACCAGAGAGTTCCGATGGCGGTGGCCAGCAATGCAGAGCGGGAGAACATCGATTTTCTGCTCGACCGCACTGGCTTGCGGCCGTTTTTCCAGGTGGTGCTGAACGGCAGCCAGGTGCTTCGCCCCAAGCCTCACCCGGACATTTATCTCATGGCAGCTCAGCAGCTTGGGCTTAGTCCGCGACGCTGTGTCGTATTCGAGGACTCTCCTTCGGGTGTTACCGCGGCCAAGGCTGCGGGTATTCCGGTAATTGGCATTCGTACGACCTACGTTAACTTGCCTAGTACCGCCCTTACCGTGGATAATTTCATGAGCGGGGAATTGCATTCATGGCTTCAAGCTCAATTGCGGCCGGCCTGAACTGCTGGTGTGGAGCGGCGCTGGGCGCCGCACTGCTTTTCGGCCAAGTTCCTGCCTACGCCCAGAAGCGCATTACCCTCGCAGAGTTGAATCGCCGGAATCCGACAGACTACTCCCCGGTCCACCTGGGTCAGGCGGTCACCGTGGATGGCGTCGTCTCGGCCCCCATCTTTCATGTTTTGGATTACACCATGGTGGCTGTCCAGGACGAGCGTTTCGGAGGCGTACTCAGGCTGGCACCGGGCAACGGCTCCCTCGATGCCCTACGTCCAGGCGATGAAGTCGAAATCCAGGGGAGAGTGGGAATGCAGTACGGCTTCACCGTGATCGAGCCGGAATCGATCGCCGTGCAGGGACATCAGAAACCGCCCGCTCCCACAAAAGTTCTTCCCCGCGACCTGCGAGGCTTCGCCTACTCGGGACGTCTGGTGCAGGTGGAAGGCACCGTTCTCGACGACTTCTATAACGGCGGTGGCGCGGTGATCATGCTCGCCGACGCTAAGGAGCCACTAAAGGTCTTCGTCCCGCAGGGACCCGGCCTCCCCAAGCCCGATTTGAACCGGATCCTGCGCGAGGATACAGTGCGCGTGACGGGCGTGGCCATTCAGTACTGCCCCAACCCGCCCTATAACAGCGGATGGGAGTTGATGGTGTCCGACAGCAAGGAGATCGCGGCGATCCACCGGCCCAGTTCGGTGTCGCTGCCGGCGATTGGAGGCGGCATCGTCGTCGCCGTAGCGATCGGCGTAGTTCTATGGAGCCGGGAGCGCAGGCTCAGGAATCAGCGGAAGAAGCTGCGCAAGACTTATCAGCTGGGCGAGGAGATTCTGGGCGCCTCCTCTTCGCTGACCATTCTGCAACGGATTTCCGAAGCGCTGCCAGGCATTCTGGACGTTACCCGAGTTCAACTTTACGTCTACAACCGCACGACCAAGACCCTGGACGCCGTCGTCGACGAGCGCAGCGCGCCGGTATCGATCTCGCTATCGTCCCCGCCCGGGGGGACTCCAGCCGGAGCGGTTGCGTGCTTTCACTACCGCACCCTGCTGGTAATCCCCGATATTGACCGCAGCCCGTTTCCGATCGCCGGCGGAGCGGGAGAACGCACCCCGAAGAGCCTCCTGTTCGTGCCGATGGTAGCGCAGAACGAGGTGGTCGGAGTCCTTGAACTGGACCAGGATGACCGCGTACGCGATTTCAGCCCGGACGTTCAGGCCCTGGCTCAGCACTTAGGGAACCAGATCGGCGTGGCTATCCGGCTCCTGGACCAGCGCTCGGTGCAGGAGCAACTCTTCCGTACGGAGAAGCTGGCAGCCATCGGACGCCTGATTTCCGGCGTCGTCAACGAACTCCAGGTCCCGCTCACCCACATCAAGGACCTCGCCCACAAGGCGCTGGACAAGATCCACGGCGGGCCCGCCGAGCGCGAGGTCTCGGCGATCGCCAGCGAAGCCGCCAAGGCGTCGAATATGGTTTCCCGCCTGGTTTCCTTCGCCGCGGCCGAGCAATTGGAAGCCAGGTCCGTCGATATCAGCAAGCTTCTGGCCAACCTGGTCGAGTTCCGCGAGAGCGACCTGAAAGCCTCCGGCATCCGCGTTCGTAATCTCGTATCGCCGGAACCCATGCTGGTGCTGGGCTCGCACGGGCAACTGGAGCAGGTATTCCTGAATCTGCTGGTCCACGCCGAGCAGGCCATGGTCCGCGCCGAGCAGAAAATGATCACAGTGCGCACCAGCCTGCTTGCGCGGCGCGTGCTGGTAGAAATCTCTTTCACGGCCCCAGCCGAGCTGCGCAGCGCCGAGGAGACCGCGGCTGTGCTGGGTGTCACCCGCGGCGTCATTGGAGGACACGGCGGCGAGGTGCGGCTCATCGACAAAGGCAACTCCGATCCCCGCTTCGAAATCGAGCTGCCCGCTTCGGTCCGGGAACGCTCGGCGCCGGCGGCGGCCACTACCGCTTACGACTCGTCGCGCCGCATGACGGCGCTGGTTATCGAGCCGGACGAAACGGCGCAGCGCCAGATTCTGGCGCTACTTTCCAGCCGCGGCTTCCGTGTCGTGCCTGTAAACAACACGGACACCGCGCTTGATATGGCTCAGCGCATGAGATTCGACGCCGCATTCTGCAGCCTGCACGCACCCGGCCTGAATTGGGTCGAGCTCTCCGAGCGTATGCACTCGCGGGTAGGAGGGTTTGTCCTGCTCTCCGACGGGTACGACGCGGAGCTGACGAATGACTTCGAGGGCGACCGCCGGTTCGTTCTTCCCAAGCCCATTCAGGAGGACGAACTCGAGCGCATCTTCCACATGATCGAGCCGAGGGTCGCGCCGGTAATTCCGTTCAAGACCGGGACAGCGTAAGGCTTCGGGCACCAGGCCTCGGGCTTTAGCCGAAATTTGAGCTGCGTCGGGCTGGCTGAAGCCTCATTGCCTGAAGCCTGACGCCTTAGACAATCAGCATACAATCCCCATACGAATAAAACCGGTACTGCGCCTCGACGGCGTGACAATAAGCTGCCAATATCAGGTCCGTGCCGCCGAAGGCGCAGACTAACAGCAGGAGGCTCGTCCGGGGCAGATGGAAGTTGGTCAGCATAGCTCCCGTCCTTAGAAACGGCACGCCGGGATAGAGGAAGATATCCGTCTCGCCAGCCAGCTGTCCCGTTCGCGCGGCCGTTTCCAGCGTGCGCACGCTGGTGGTGCCCACAGCCACCACGCGGTTCGCGCGCGCGATCTTCGCGGCACTGTCCTCGCTGATGCGATATTGTTCGCTGTGCAGCCGCGCGCATTCCACGCGCTCATCATGCAGCGGCTGGAAGGTGCCCAGTCCAACGTGCAGCGTCACCCAGGCGATCTCCGCCGCGCTGCACTGTGCCAGTATCCCGGGCGTAAAGTGGAGGCCCGCGGTCGGCGCAGCCACCGAACCCCGTTCGCGCGCGAAGACGGTCTGGTAGCGCTCGCGATCGGCCTCCGTGTCCAGCCGTTTGATGTAGGGAGGGAGCGGCACATGCCCGATCCGCTCAAATGCGGCGTACAGGTCGCCGGCGCCGTGGAAACGAACCGTGCGCTCGCCGAATTCTCCCCGCCCCAGGATTTCGGCTTCCAGCCCGTCGCCGAAGGAGATGCGCTCTCCGGTGCGCATCTTGCGCCCCGGCCGCACCAGCGCCTGCCAGTTGCGGCCGTCGTCGGAAACGCACTTGAGCAGGAGCACCTCGACCCTGCCGCTCAGGTGCTCGTGCCGCTTGGGATTGTGTTTCCCCACCCGTAGGGAGCCCACGCCGGCGCGGCGCCCGTAAAGCCGCGCCGGGAAGACCCGCGAATCGTTCAGCACCATGCAATCGCCTGCGCGCAGGAAATCGGGGAACTCGCGGAACTGCCGGTCCTCCCAGCGTCTGGATTCGCGGTAGACCACCAGCATTCGCGATGCCGAGCGGTCCGCCAGCGCTTGCTGCGCGATTAAGTCTTCCGGCAGGTGGTAGTCGAATTCGGCGAGCTGCATTCACCTTCCAGGCTATCGCGGCCGTCGTCGCCGTCCCCGGCGAACAGATCCATTTGCTCCTCTTCCGCCCACAACTCCGGCCGGTATTCGATGATCCCAGAGGCCAGCCCGTAACGCTCCCGGATCCGCCTGACGCGCTCGCCGAGCGCATCCTTATACGCGCGGCTCAGGTGGATGCTGGCCTCGAAGGCCTTCCGGTAGCGTTCCGCCAGATGCGGAAACTCGCGCTCCAGAAACGGCAAGAACACCTTCTGCGCCGCCGAGGGCAGGTACAGGGCTCCTCCACCCAGTGTCAGCGCGCCACGTTCCTTGGCCGCCCGCGCCAGCCCGTCGAGTGCCGCCTCGCTATCAGTGATGCCCGGCATGATCGGATTCGGATTCACGCCCACGCAAATCCCGGCCGAACGCAGTTTCTGCACGGCTTGCAGCCGGAGTTCCGGCCGGGGCGCGCGCGGCTCCAGTAAGCGCGCCAGTTTCTCATCCGTCGTGGTCACCGTCAAATGCACGTTCAGCACGTTACGCTGTGCAATCTCCCGCAACAGCTCCAGGTCGCGCGTGATCAGGTCGCTCTTCGTGATCAGTCCGAGGTGCCAGCCGTGCTCCCTTGCGAACACCTCTAGAATGGATCGTGTGCGCCCGAAGCGCCGTTCGGCGGGCTGGTACGGATCCGTTGCGGTTCCGATCGCGATGGCCTCGGCTTTCGACGCGCGCACCAGTTCGCGCTTCAGCAGAAACGCAGCCGACTCCTTCACATAGATCTTGTCCTCGAAGGCCTGCGCATCCAGTTCCATGAATTCGTGCGCATACCGCGCATAACAGTATTTGCAGCCGAACTCGCATCCCCGGTACGGATTGATCGTCCAGTGAAACGGCATGTTCGGCTTGGTTCGGTTCAATAGCGAGCGCGTGGGAATCTCGAAATATTCCACCGCGCGCTTGGCCTCCAGGAGCTCGCTTTCCGCCGCCAGTCGCGCGATCCCAACGAGTGGCATTCCCCTATATTCGCTTTTTGTTCGCCAAATTGCAACCCACACCGCTGCGCTCCAGAGGCGCAGCAGGTCCCGACCCGCTACTCCTCGACCGCGATCTCCGCCCACCCCGGCAAGGTTGCCGGTCTGTTGTTGAGGAATACGATGCGCCGCGTCTTCGGAAACGGCAGATTTGTGGCCAGCGCACGGTTATAGATCTGGTACGCCTGAAGAATCTGCCGGTAATCGGGGTTCGTCGTGTCCAGCCAGGCACATTTGGCGGTGAGACCGCCACCCCAGCCCATGGAGACGACGCACCTTCCGTTCTCGCGCGCCTGCGCGAGTCGTTGCTCGAGTTCTTCCAGACTTTTGTCGAGCAGGCCCAGGCCGGCCATCGAGGCATACTGGCGTTGCAATGACAGCAGACCCGAAGCATACACGTTGGCCGCCTCGAAGACTCTGGCGCGGTCGAAGCCCTCGGGCCAGCGGACGCTGCGCCGCACCTCGGGCTGGAGGAAGAACTTCTTCTCGATCCAATCGCCCCGGAACACCGTGCCCGGCGTAGCCATCTCGGCAAACGCCGGAGTACTCTCCTCTGGACGATTGCCATCCACGGCGCCCCGCGGACTCTGCTTCCAGCCCAAGGCGTAACCGGCGCCGCGCGGCTGCAGTGTTGACGTTCGCAGGAGATAAACTTTGAAATCACCCGCCGGTACCGTGGCTGAATCCCCGGCGCCGATGTAGCGCATCCGGTTCGCGCCCGCGCCGCCGAGCGCCTGCTCCTCCACCGGTTCCGCCGGTCTGCGTGGCGGCCGGTCGCCTCTGGTGCGAGCGGCGACTTCTTGCAGCATGCCATCGCGCCAGTGTGCGAACACCATCCCCGTCCGAAGGGCCCCTTTGACCGCGGTTCCGGGGAGATAAGGGCCCGCGGCTCCGCTGGCAAACGTGGGAATGTGGAGGCTGTCGCCGAAGGCGCGATTCCAATAAGCCGAATAGGCCGGGCTCTCGAACGGAATCCGCCGTCCCGCGAAATTCTGCGCGAACCCGCCCCAACTGGCGAAATCGAGCTTGTCTGCCTTCTTGAGCTGTGCCAGGTAGCCATCCAGCCGCGGACCCTTGGCCAACAGCCGGAAGATGCGCCACTGATCGAGTACGTTGACGTGGTCCTTCCACACCATGTAATCGATGGGGCTGAGCCTGCGCCCGTCGCCCACGAGCAAAGGCGTGAGACAGGTGAGCCGGTACCGCATCAGCGCACCTCCTGCAGCGGAATTGCGAGAGCGAATCCGGCGCGAAAAACCGGATGTGCGAATCCATCGGGCGCGACATCCGCCGCGGCACCGCAAGGCGCCCCACCGGCGTATAGCACGCTGCCTTCCGCTACCATGCGCACCTGCTTCTTCAGCTCGCCGCTTCCGGACGGGCTCTCGACCCGTCCGCCGCGCGCCAGCACGACGTAATTGCCGCGAGTCCAGTCGACGGTATCGGCGGCTGCCGGCGCGAACAGGGAAAGGAGCCAGTAGCCCGGGGCCAGCGGGTACGGACCAGGGGCGGGGGCCTCAGATACGGGCTGTGGTTCGGGCCCGGCAATGCTGCTGGGGGCCGGCGGCCAGGGGTCGGGGGCCGGAGTTTCGGAATGCGGCTCGTCCTCGGGCTCGACGCTCGTGGTTGGAGTCTCCGACTCTAAACGCGCTTCGGGCTCCGCGCTCATGGCCGGGGCCGGCTCGGGAATCGGCGGCACAGGACTGGGCTCGGGCGCCGGTGGTTCCACGGGCGGGATTGGCGGCACCGGTTCGGGCAGCGGCTCGGGATCGGGAGGCGGCGGTTCCGGGGGAGGCTCGGGCAGCGAAACGTCGTTCGTAACCAGGGGTTCAAGAACGGACTCGACGAACTCCGCTTCCAATACCGGCTCGGCTTCCGCGGCCTCCGGCGCCTGGCCGCCAGTTCCGACAATCAACTCGGGCAGCAGGCCCTCGATGAACTCAGGACTCTCGGCGCGGCCCCAACCGCGCGACCGCTCTCCGCCGAATCCGCTGTCCGCCAGCCAACGGAAGGCAGCCTTGACGGGCTCGATCCACCGGTCGCGGGCAGCCTGGTCCAGGAAACTCGCCACGGTCCACAGTCCCGCGCCTGCGCGGAACTCGAGACACGCCATCCCGTGGCGCTCGCTGGCACCGCTCAAACGATCCACCGCTGCGCTCCATCGGACGCTGCTGCGAAAGGGACCCGGACTGCCCGCTGGAATCAGGCACGCGCTCGCGCCGTCCACAGCCCATTGATCTTTGTCCAGCACCTGGCCGCGAAGCATCGCCTGCACGACCGCCAGCGGGACGAAGCGGGCGCTTTTCCACCGCACCGCGGCAGACATCAGCGAGGGGGCGATCGGCGGCCACAGAGTCCGCGGCGGCACGACGAAGCCGATTTCGTCCAGAAACGGAAAACACGAGCTGAAGCAGACCTTCGGAGCCGCCGCCCGCGCCGTCGCATCCAGCCATTCCTCGATTCCGCCGAGGCGGGCCATGGCGCTCGTAACCGCGCTGTACAGCGAGTCGCTGTGGTAGATGACATCGACCTTGTTGCGCGCTCCGGAATCCGGGCCGATGCGCCATGGACCCGCAGGGCGCAGCTTGATGACCAATCCCGGGTTCATTACTCTTCTTTCAAAAATCCAAAGGCCGATTCGTTCACCGCCGCCTGAATGGCGGCCATCGTGGCGCCCGCGGCAATTTCCTTCTCCGCGGCCCCGGTCGCGTAGTAGTTCTTGCCGCGCCACACCAGCCGCAGGTTGGCGAAGCTCACGCGTCCGCTGCCGCGCGAGCCGCCGCCGCCGAGGGTATCGTCCTCGAGCAGCCGCAGTCCTTCGAGCACACGCAGAAAGAGGGGAGCGTCTTCCTCGCAGAGGACGTCCATCACCAGGCGCGTCTTGAACCGAGCTCCGGCCGGAACGCGTTCCAGCGTGCGCGGATTAGCCAGGGACGTGATGCGGTCGATGGCGTTCTCGCTCTTGACCTCGGTCAGTTCGTCGTCGAGATTCTCGCGCATCTGGGGGGTAATGCTCTCCGGATCGAGCGGCGCGTCGAATACCGAAAGGCGCGCAGGGGTAGCCTGGGTCGTGTCGAGCGCTTCGCCTTGCACACGCTCCATCCGGCCCGGATTGCGTCCGAACAGCAGGCAGATCTCGTCGTCTGGCCGGTCGCTTTGGTGAATGCGCACCTCCTGCCCCTTGCGCCGTGAGAGGTAGACCAACTCCGACGGCACTGCCAGGCCGCTCGATTGTTCCAGGAGCGAGCGAATTTTGCCGCGCAGAGAACTGCCCGGCACGTACGGCCGGCCGAAGGCGTCCTTGACCACGGGATTGTCGCTCCCGCCGATCTCCAGGGAGCCCTTGCCGGCGCCCACGTGCAGGCCTGTCTGGCAAAGCATTTCACCTTCGAGAATCAGCTTGCCGATCAGTTTCAACTCAGTTTGGGAGGTGTGTGCGCTCATGCTTTACTCGTTGTAGGCCACAATGGCCTCGAATAGATCCTTGAACCGTTCGTAGCCGCGAATGTCGTTTTTCCGCGTAACCTGCAGCAACAGCTTTTCCAGTTGATCCAGGCTGCGTAGACCGTGCCGCGCGATGGTGTACGCCAGGCGCGCGCGCAACATGACGAACTCGTGCTGCCGCTCGCCCTCGGGGGCGCGCACCGCCCTGCGGACCGCGCTGTACAGGCGCCGCAACTGGCTCTTGGTGCCGCTGTCCATGTCGCGCATGCGGCTGACGATAGCGTGCGCCTGGTTGTCCAGGTACAGGCTGTCGCCGATGAGTTTTTCCAGCTCGATCTCGGGAGGGCCTTCGAAACGCCGTTCGCCCCGGTCGCCACGATCCCCGCGATCTCCGCGGCGCTCGCCGCGATCCCCGCCCGGACGGTCTCCGCGCGGACCCCGATCTCCACCCGGCCCGCGCCCGCCGCCGCCTTCTCTCGGGGGACGGCTCTCCTTGCGTTGTTCCTGCTCTTGTGCCATTTACGAAACCCCTGTTCGACTGGGCGAGCCGGAGGCCCACCCTAACTAAACCTCGGTCACCAACCTGGCCCACTCCAGCGCCACAAGGCCCGCCGGCCGGAGCTTTACTTCCGCCGACTTTTTTCCCGCCAGTTCGCTGATCAAGTGCGAACGCAGCTTCTGAAACTCGCGGTCCCGCGTTCCGCTGAGGATCCGGTTGAAACGCCGTTGGAAGCGCCACGTGCGCTGCAGCCCGGCGCCCTCGCCGTATGCGTCGCGCCGGTAAAAGCTGCGCAATTGGTAGAGAAACTGCTTCGACATCCGGAAGTCGTGCACCAATCGCGTTACCGTATCTTTCAGGTCCGCGGCGTCGGCCAGATGCCGCCATTCCAGGATGCGCCCCAGCAAGTAGATACAGTCCTTGTCCGCCGACTTCGCCAGCTCCAGGTTCCGCGCGGCTTCTTCGTAAACCGCCGCCAGCGGATAATATGTCTCCGGCGCCAGCGCGATGGCCATCGAAATCGTTTTGCCCTCGGCGCCCGGATACTCCTTCAAATTCTCTTCCGTGAAGCGATGAAACAGCCGCTGCACCTCGCGCGCCAGAGCGATCAGCGCATCCCACGATCCATACACTGCGAAATCGTCGCCGCCGGAATAGATAATGCTTACCTTGCGCCAAAACTCGGGCATCGAGCACAATACTTCCAACTCGCCCGCGAAAAACTGTTTGTACAGGACACTCAGCGGCACGTGCTCCTCGATCGAATGCACCCGCCTGAGCCGCAATCCGAAATTGTCCACATCGCCGCGCAACACGCCCCAGATCGATCGCCCCTGGGCGCGCCGGGCTAGCGTTTGCACCGGGGCCGCCTGCTTGCCGTCGTCGCTGGGTGCGGCGTGACGGGCCACCATAATACCGTCCGGAGAGAGATTTGAGGTCAGCGGCCAGGAGTGCTTGCCCTCGCCCGGAATCACCTTGGCCGGGTTCTCCGGCGACCAGCCAATCTTCGAGGCCTCCCGCACCCTCGCGCCGAGCTCCTTGGCGAAGTACAGGTCCGCCGCACTGGAGGACACTCCTACGTAAGGCTGGAATGCCGCTGTTCCGGCGGCGGCCAGCGGAGCATTGCGCTTGCGCAGCAGCTCATCGTTGAGCCGTTTGCGGATTACGGCCCAATCTCCCAGGTTGTCGGTGACGGCCCAGGTCAGCTCCACGATGCCATCGCTGAACCTGCTCACCTCGCCGGCCGCTGCTGTAAGAAAGTTCTCGGCGGCTTCGCGGAACTCCCCGGGCAGCACGATCAGGAACTGCCCGCCTCCGCTCGATCCCAGCAGGATCCGCGCCAATCCCAGCTCTGCCAGCAGCGCCCGTGGAAGTACCTCGCAGAGCAGTGAGATCCATTGCGATTTCCCGGCCAAGAGCTCTTCGCCGGCGGAGCGCACCGGGCGACCTTCGGCGGGACCTGCCAAAAGGAACTCCTCGGTGCCCAGAATCTGACCTTGTAGCAGGATCTGTTCGGGCATTTCTTCCATTCACGCGCGCACCGCACGCGCGAAGCCGTGAGAAAACCTCACTGTAGCACAGAATCCTGAGAGCAATGCGCAGCTTGGGTGACTG
>Ga0335080_10001526_pt1 | contig 22699 bp, 18 predicted proteins | sample Lox_Sample_34_FD_206720 | JGI IMG/M metagenome (GOLD analysis project Ga0335080, IMG submission 206720) | Soil microbial communities from Loxahatchee National Wildlife Refuge, Florida, United States - Lox_Sample_3.4 | ecosystem: Environmental > Terrestrial > Soil > Wetlands | place: USA...
CGAACCACGGACTCCGTCACACGGTCGGGACGGTTCTCGGTGAGCACGTCAACGCGTTCAAGGTGCAGGCGTTCCTCGGACACGCCGACCTGAGCACGACCAGGCGGTACGTCCGCGACACGGCGGACGGTCTACGGGAGGCGGCGCGGGTTCTCGAGCTGGCCTCTCCGCAGCAGGTTACGGCCACCTAGCGGCCACGGGTATGGGAGCGGAGAGAGAATGCGAGTGAGTGCAGCAGCTTGCGAATGTCCCCGACGGGATTCGAACCCGTGTTACCGGCTTGAAAGGCCAGCGTCCTGGGCCTCTAGACGACGGGGACTGCAAAGGAGGGCACGACTAACCCGAACGCGGGTGGGATTGCCAGTCCGTGCGCGTCCCCGCCAGTCCCTGGGCTCACTTCTTCTGCTTCGCCATGTCCGCGACGAAGGCGTCCTGCGCCTTCTGCATCTCCGCGGGGGTGAGGTTCTTCTTCCGGGTGGCGATGGCCCACTTGATGCCCCAGCGGTCGACGAGCATCCCCATCCTGTCGCCCCAGAACATGTCCGCGACGGGCATGGTGGCCTTCGCCCCCGCCTTCACCGCCCGGTCGAACGCCGCGTCGACGTTCTCGGTGTAGATCCACAGCGAGGAGAAGCTCGGGGTGGCTCCCATCTCGGGTGCGACGTCGTTGAGGAAGAGGGCGGAGTTCCCGATCCGCAGCTCGGCGTGCCAGATCTTCTTTCCCGTGGGGTCCGGGGCCCGGCTCTTCTCCTCGGCGCCGAAGGCACGCTTGTAGAACTCGATGGCTTCGGCCGCTCCGTCCAGGGTCAGCGACGGGGTCAGTGTATGCAATCCCTCGGGGATGGGCTTGACCATGATCGGCTCCTCGGGGAGGTGAAAGGCTGGCCCCGCAGGGGTCGTCTAGCTCCGATCGCGGGAGCGGACCAGCGACGTTCAGCCTGTGAGTCGCCAGGGGCTCGAACCCTGGACCCTCGGCTTAAAAGGCCGGTGCTCTACCAGCTGAGCTAGCGACTCGAGTCAGCAGGCGGTAGGTAGTCACATCCGGGCGCCCCGCATCAAGTGCATCCCCGGGGCGCTGCTCGAGGCGCCGTGGCCGAAGACGACGACGATCTCGACGACGACGTTCCGGCAGGCCCCGGGCGCCGCTACCTGACCCGCGCCGGCGCCGAGCGGATGCACGCGGAGCTCCTGCGCCTCCTCAACGACGAGCGCCCCCGGGTCACGGCCGAGGTGAGCGCCGCCGCCGCCCAGGGCGACCGGAGCGAGAACGCCGAGTACATCTACGGCAAGAAGCGCCTCCGCGAGATCGACCGGCGAATTCGGTTTCTCCAGCGCCGGCTGGACACCTCGACCATCGTCGCTCCCGAGGACCAGACCGACACCGAACGCGTCTGGTTCGGGGCCTGGGTGACGCTCGAGGACGAGGACGGCTCGGAGCGGACGTACCAGATCGTCGGTCCCGACGAGATCGACGCCCGGGGAACCCTGGTGAGCGTGGAATCCCCGCTGGGCCGGTCGCTGCTCGGAAAGCGCCGTGGCGAGGAGGTGACGGTCCGGCGTCCGCGAGGCGAGGTGGAGCTCGTCGTCGTGGGCATCCGGTACCGTCGAGACCCGGGATGACCCGGACCCTCCGCGTTCGACCGCGCCTCTGGCGCATCTACCGCCGGATGAACATCGCGGCCCTCACCCGGGAGGACGACGAGGACGAGGACTCCCTGGGGCTCGCGTCCGGCGAGGGGCGCACCCGTCTCGCTTGGGAGACCTACAGCCGGGGAGGGCTGGAGCATGCCCTCCAGGCCTACGGGACCCTGGAGCGCCTCGCGTCGCGGGGGCTGGAGGGGCTCTCGGTGGCCCTGGACCTCCAGGATCCGTTCGCCCCGAGCATCGTGATCCGGAGCGCTCTCCACGAGGCGCCGGTGCTCGAGGCGTCGCTCCGCCGGATGACCGGACGCCAGCTGGGGCTCGGGCGGGCGGCGGCGGACGTTCCCTTCCTGTACCTCGAGGGGCTCCTGCTCCAGAACCCCGGAAAGCGCTTCGACTGGACCCGCCCGCCGCTGCCCGGGCAGGAGTTCCCCGGGCTGAGCCTCTCCTCCGAGGTGATCGAGCTGCTTCTCCTCATGGCGCGTCGGGTCGGTGCGGAGGGGATGGCGCTCCGGCCGAGCTCGTTCCACGCGGCCCGGGTCTATGCGCGGCACTTCGACTTCGTGGACGGCGCGGCGCAGGCGCGGTTCGACGCGCTCCGGTCCGGTGAGGGGCTGCGGCCCCTCTGGCTCCTCTCCTGGGCGCTCGACCTGGGCTGCGTGCGGTCCGGTGGCGAACGGGTGACGTGGACCCCGGATCTGATGATCGCCCCCCTGGACGAGCGGGTCGCCCGGGCGTTGAACACGGAGCGGCGCAAGGCCAGACTCCGACGATTCCGTGGGCGGGTCTACCGCATGGACCTGGCCTGCCTGCGGCGGAGGTTCCCCTGGGAGCGCATGCCGCCGCTCCCCGTCCCCCGGAGCGTGCAGGAGCTGCTCCGGGCCCCTCGCCCCTGACGTTTGGGTGCGCGGGGCGCGTCGGCTCCGTGCCTATACTGGCAAGAACGACAGCGAGGAGAGGATAGGCCCACCACCACCGAGAGGTCTCGCCCGAGGGAGCACCCCGGCCCGTCGATGAAAAAGAACTTCGTCCTCGACACCAACGTCCTGCTGCACGATCCGCGGTCGCTGTTCAGCTTCGACGACAACAACGTCGTCATCCCCATCTACGTCATCGAGGAGGTCGACAAGTTCAAGCGCGACCAGAGCGAGCTCGGGCGCAACTCGCGCGTCGTGGCCCGCTACCTGGACGCCTTCCGGGCCGAGGGCTCGCTGGCCGAGGGAGTACCGCTGCCGGGCGGGGGTCTGCTGAGCGTCGTCTTCACCCACCGCACCATCCCCGCGTCCCTGGGGGACCCGTCCCTGATGGACAACCGCATCCTCGCGGTCGCGCTCGACATCAAGGAGCGCGACCCCGAGATGCCGACGATGTTCATCACCAAGGACACGTCGCTCCGGATCCGCGCCGACGCCATCGGGCTCATCGCCCAGGACTACGACGCGCAGCGGGTGGAGATCTCCGAGCTCTTCACCGGACACACCGAGCTGTTCGTCTCCCGCGAGGCGGTGGACCAGATCTACCGCCCGGGTGCCGAGGTGAGCGTCCCGGGGATGGAGGCCCTCGCCCCCAACGAGTTCGTCCTCCTCAAGGACGCACAGAACCCCTCCCACACCGCGATGGCGCGGCTGCACCCGGCCAAGGGGAAGCTGGTCCCCCTGGTTCGCCCGGCGAAGGAGGGTGTCTGGGGCATCCGGGCGCGGAACATGGAGCAGAGCTACACGCTCGACCTGCTCCTCAACGACGAGATCAAGCTCATCACCATCGTCGGCAAGGCGGGGACGGGGAAGACGTTGCTGGCCATCGCCGCCGGGCTCCACAAGACGACGGAGGAGGGGAACTACCAGAAGCTGCTGGTCAGCCGGCCCATCTTCCCGCTGGGCCGCGACATCGGTTACCTCCCCGGGGACGTGGAGCAGAAGCTCAACCCCTGGATGCAGCCCATCTTCGACAACGTGGAGTTCCTGATGAACCTCAGCCGCGCGGACAAGAAGGCCGGGCGCGGCTACCACGAGCTCCTCGACCTCGGCATCCTCGAGATCGAGCCGCTGACCTACATCCGCGGCCGGAGCATCCCCAACCAGTTCATCATCGTGGACGAGGCCCAGAACCTCACCCCGCACGAGGTGAAGACCATCATCACCCGGGTGGGCGACGGGACGAAGATCGTCCTCACCGGGGACCCCTTCCAGATCGACAATCCCTACGTGGACGCGACGACCAACGGCCTCGTGCACGTGGTCAACCGCTTCAAGCAGGAGCGCATCGCGGGCCACATCACCATGACCAAGGGCGAGCGGAGCGCGCTGGCCGAGCTGGCGGCGAACCTCCTGTGAGCGGGAATGCGGAACAGGGCGGCGGATCGGCCGCGACGCACGAACGGCCGCCGCTGATCGAGTACCCGACCACCTACACGTTCAAGGTGATGGGGAAGCAGGAGCACGGTTTTCGCGAGTACGTGCGCGTGCTCTTCCACCGGATCATGGGGCAGGAGATCTCTCCCGACTCGATGAGCGAGCAGCCCTCCAAGGGGGAGAAGTACCTGTCGGTCTCCGTGACGGTGGTGCTGCTGAGCGAGGAGCAGCGACGGCACGTCTACACCGAGCTGCACAAGGAGCGCCGCATCCTGTACTACCTCTGAGCGACGGACCATGCGCAGCGCCCACCGCCCGAACGAGGACTTCCAGGGGAGCGACCCCCGGGCTCCGTTCTGCAGGCCTTCGGTGATGATGCGCCTGGTGCGGCGGCTCGAGCTTCCGCCAGGGGCCGAGGTGCTGGAGTGGGGCGTGGCCCGGGGCAGCGCGGCGGCGACGCTGGCGAAGCTGGGGATGAGCGTCACCCTGGTGGAACCGGACGAGACGGCGCTGGAGCGGGTGCTCCACGGGCTGAGCTCGGCAGTGAACGCGGTGCGGGCGGAACGACCCCCGGAGGCGCATGCGGGCCGGTTCTCGCTCATCCTCCTCCACGCCCGCGACGCGCTCGGGGACGAGGTGGCGGCCGCGGCCCGGGAGTTCCTGGCGCCGGAGGGCCGGGTGGCCTTCGTCCGGCCGGTGCGAGTCCTGCTCCGCCCGCCGCCGGGGCTGGTGGAGCAGTGGGAGAAGCACTGGGGAGTGTCCCTGCGGACGCCGCAGGAGCTCCTGGCCAGCCTGCCTGCGTCCGGGTACGAGCCGGACTTCGCGGAGACGCTGGGGCTGGACGAGATGGAGGCGCTCTACGGAGCGGCGCCGGACGGGATGGCGGAGGAGGCGGCGCTCTACCGGGCCGGGGCGGCGGCGATCAGCTTCGCGCTGGTGAGCGGGCGCCGGCGCGAGCCGGACGAGAAGCCGCGGCCGTCGCGCGATCGAGGCTGACGGTGAGCGGGCCTGGCGGCTCGTCGCCAGGTGCGGACGCGAGACGCCCGCGAGGAAGTCTCCTCGCCGGTGCCGGGCCGCCTGCGCGCATCCGGGCGCTCCGAAAGCGCTCGGCTGATCCACGGCTGATTCACGATCGTCCGTCCTCCGGGAGCGTGCGGAGGGGCGGATCCCCACGAGCGGCGTCCGGATCAGCTCCGGACGGTCCCGGGCGAGGGGGGCCTGCACTCGCCCGGAAGCGTCGTGAAATGAACCGCGCACGGGGCTTGGGGATCGTCTTCGGACGCTGGCGGCGCTCCGCGACCCGCCCTCGCCCGGGACCGTCCGGGACTGATCCCGGAACGAGCCGTGGATATCAGCGCACCGCAAGGGGCCGGAGCCCGATCAGGGCGCCGTCGGGTCCGGATCGGCGGCGCCGCCGGGTGGACGCGTCCCACCGGGGCGCTTCCCGATGCAGTGGATCCACCTCTCAGGCGCAGGCCGGCTGCGACCAGTCGACCAGCTCGACCCGCTTGCTCGACATCCGGAACTCGACCGCGCTCCGCTCGCCGGCCGCGTCGCCGCCGATCTGCAGCGGCATCGGCCGGGCGGCTTGCACGCTCACCGCGACCGCGTGGAAGTCCTGGATGGTCCGGGGGAACCACTCGCCGCGCCAGAGCTCGCGCACGTGCGCCACCGCCGACAGCGGCCGGACCGTCCCCAGCCGAAGCTGGAGGTACCCCGGACGCCGCCCCGCGAAGGGGAACATCCGCAGCGCGTATCCGTAGAAGGGGATCGTCCCCGCGGCCACCACCATCGCTGGTCCCTGGTACAGCAGCCCGCCGGGAGCGACCTCGCCCACGGGGCGCCCGGCCTCGTCCAGCCGGTAGGCCGGCGCGCTCGCCACGTTCCGGACCTCGACCTCGGTGGACAGCCGGTGGGTCAGGGCGTGGGGCAGCGTCCGCAACCCCACCGTGATCGCGTAGCCGCGAGCGCCGGTGAGCGCCCAGTGGCCCCAGGTCCCCTGGACCCGCGACTTGAGGTCCAGATAGTCGTTGAGCAGCCGGGCGTCGATGCCGAGCCCAGCGAACTGCGCCCGGCGCCCGTCCACCTTGAGGAGCTCGAGCGGGCGGTAGCCGGGAATGGCGCCCTCGCAGGCCCGCCGGACGTCCTCGACGACGCCGCCATCCTCGGGGGCGGAGGCATGCACCAGTGCCGCGAGGCCGTTCCCGGTCCCGAGCTTCAGGACGCCGAAGCGAGGAGCCGAGGCGTGCGCCCGCTCGGCCTCGGTGAGGATCTCGTCGGCGAAGCCGATGAACGTCCCGTCGCCCCCACCGCAGAAGACGGTGTCGTAGCCGCGGCTCAGGATGGTCCGGGCGATGCGACGCGCGTCCTTCTCGGACCGGGAGAGGTAGAGGTCGGAGCGGGGCACGACGTGCGAGAGCGCCCGGACCACGCGTGGAGTGACCTTCCTGGCGCGCGCGTTCAGCAGCACGGCCACGCGGGGCGCGGCCTGCTCACGGGGGACGACGCGGCTCTGGGCGCCGGTCGACGTCTGGACGAGCAGCGGTGCGGTCAGGGGGTGCTCCCGGGGTGGTGGCGCAGTGCGTTCAATTCCCCGGCCAGGCGTGCAGGGGTGGACGGGTGTTACTCTGCTGTAACGATTCCGACGGGTTGTAGCCACGGCCGGGCCGGCCGCAGGCACCCACTGCAAACGGGAGGTGTCAGCCAGGTGCGTCGCCCGGGTGGCACCCGAGGGTGTGACCCCTGGTCCGGCCGTGTTTGACACACCTGCACCCCTGGTTAGCTTCCCCCACGTGACGCCGGGCCCTCGAGGGCTCGGAAGTCCCTGATTCTCAAGGCAGTTCCAGGAGGCATTTCACGTGGCGAAGATCATCGGCATCGACCTGGGGACCACGAACAGCGTGGTGGCCATCATGGAGGGCCGCGAGCCCAAGGTCCTGACCAACGAGGAGGGCAGCCGCATCACCCCCTCGGTGGTCGCGTTCACCAAGGATGGTGAGCGGCTGGTGGGCCAGGTCGCGAAGCGCCAGGCCATCACCAACCCCGAGCGGACCATCTACTCCATCAAGCGGTTCATGGGCCGCCGGTTCGAGGAGGTCGGCGAGGAGATCAAGCTCGTCCCCTACAAGGTGGTGCGCGGTCCCAACGGCGACGCGCGGGTGGAGCTCGACGGCAAGCAGTACAGCCCGCCGGAGATCTCGGCGCAGATCCTCCTCAAGCTGAAGCGCGCCGCCGAGAACTACCTCGGCGAGAAGGTCACCGAGGCGGTCATCACCGTCCCGGCCTACTTCAACGACGCCCAGCGGCAGGCCACCAAGGACGCCGGCGAGATTGCCGGCCTGACCGTGCGCCGGATCATCAACGAGCCCACCGCGGCGGCCCTGGCCTACGGCCTGGACAAGAAGAAGGACGAGAAGATCGCCGTCTACGACTTCGGCGGCGGCACGTTCGACATCTCCATCCTCGAGGTCGGCGAGAACGTGGTCGACGTGCTGGCCACCAACGGTGATACCCACCTCGGCGGCGACAACATCGACCAGCGGATCATGGACTGGCTGATCACCGAGTTCAAGAAGGACTCGGGCATCGACGTGAGCAAGGACAAGATGGTCCTGCAGCGTCTGAAGGAGGCCGCGGAGAAGGCGAAGATCGAGCTCTCCAGCACCATGGAGACCGAGATCAACCTCCCGTTCCTCACCGCCGATCAGACCGGCCCGAAGCACCTCAGCGTGAAGCTCACCCGGGCGAAGTTCGAGTCGATGATCGAGGACTTCATCGAGCGCTCGCTCGAGCCCTGCCGGAAGTGCCTCAAGGACGCCGGACTGGAGGCCAAGGACCTCCAGGAGGTCGTCCTCGTGGGGGGCAGCACGCGCATCCCCAAGGTGCAGGACGCGGTGAAGAAGCTGTTCGGCAAGGAGCCCAACCGGTCCGTCAACCCCGACGAGGTGGTGGCGGTCGGCGCTGCGGTGCAGGGCGGCGTGCTCTCCGGCGAGGTGAAGGACATCCTCCTCCTCGACGTCACCCCGCTGTCCCTCGGCGTGGAGACTCTGGGCGGCGTGATGACCCGGCTGATCGAGCGGAACACCACCATCCCCACCAAGCGGTCGGAGACCTTCTCCACCGCGGCGGACGGGCAGACGCAGGTGGAGATCCACGTGCTCCAGGGTGAGCGGGAGATGGCCGCCGACAACCGGTCGCTCGGCAAGTTCCAGCTCACCGGCATCCCTCCGGCGGCGCGCGGCATGCCGCAGATCGAGGTCACCTTCGACATCGACGCCAACGGCATCCTCAACGTCAGCGCCAAGGACAAGGCCACCAGCAAGGAGCAGAAGGTCACCATCACCCACTCCTCGGGTCTGTCGAAGAACGAGGTGGAGAAGATGGTCGCCGACGCCAAGAGCCACGAGTCCGAGGACAAGGATCGGCGCGAGCTGGTCGAGGTGAAGAACCGGGCCGAAAACCTCCAGTACCAGATGGAGAAGCTGGTCAAGGAGAACCGGGACAAGCTCGGCGCGGACACCATCTCCAGCCTCGAGTCGGCGATGAAGCAGCTCGAGTCGGTACGGTCCGGCAACGACAAGGCCGCCATCCAGAGCGCGATGACCGCCCTGGAGCAGGCCAGCCACAAGGCCGCCGAGGAGATGTACCGCGCCGCCGGCGCGCAGGGCGCCCAGCCGGGCGCGCCGGGCGCCACCCCGAGCCCCGATGCCCCGGGCAGCCAGGCCACCCCAAAGAAGGACGACGTGGTGGACGCGGAGTTCCGCACCAACTGACCCTCTGACGAAGGTCCTGCACACCGACGGGGCGGGTCCCATGGGGGCTCGCCCCGTCGTCGCTTCAAGGCAATCGGGCGGCGCCGGGCGCGTCCTTCTTCCGGGACGGCGCTAAGGTGGATCTCCCTCCTCGCGACATGAGCGACCTCTCACCGGACGCCCGCGTCTTCCAGGCCTATCTCGACGCCCAACGTGCGGCCTTTCTCGAGCGCGAGGCGGTGCTGGAGCAGCTCGCCCTGGCGCTCCTGGCCCGCGAGCACGTCCTGCTCACCGGCCCGCCCGGCACCGCCAAGAGCGCGCTCGCCCACGCCGTGCTGGGCGGCATCGTCGAGGAGGATGGCCGCCCCTCGCTCTTCACCCGGCAGCTGACCGAGGGAGCGGTCCAGACCGACCTCCTCGGCCCCGTCGACTTCAAGGTCCTGACCGAGACCGGGCGGACCCGGCACATCCTCGAGGACGGGATGCTGGGGCACCGCTACGCCTTCCTCGACGAGATCTTCGACGGCCGGGACATGCTGCTCCGGGCGGTGCTCAACGCCCTCCACGAGCGCGAGCTGAAGCAGGGGCCCTCGGTGGAGCGGGGCGTCCTGGAGACGGCGGTCCTCACCAGCAACCGCTTCCTCTCCGAGGTCGTGGCCCGGGTGCCGGAGCTGCTCCTCGCCTTCGCCGACCGGATCGCCTTCCGGGCCTTCGTCCCCTCGGGCTTCGCGCGCGCCGAGAGCCGCCGGGCGCTGCTCGAGGGAGCGCTCCGTGCCCGCACCCCGGCGGTCGAGGCGACGCTTCCCCGCCCGGCGCTCGCTCGTCTCCAGGAGCTGCTTCCACGAGTCGATGTCCCGGTGGAGGTGCTCGCCGCGCTGGAGCGGCTGGTGGACGTCCTGCAGCCCGCGCTGGCCACCGACGCTTCCGGCGAACCGTCGACCCGCCTCTTCTCCCAGCGGACGCTGGTGCGAGCCGTGTGGGCGCTCAGGGCCGCGGTGGTCCGCGATGCCTGCCGGCGGCCACGGCCCCTCGCCGCCACCGCCGAGGACCTCGGAGCGCTGTCGCTCTTCTTCGCCACCGCCGGGCCGGAGGGAGCCGAGCTGGAGGCGGTGCTGGCGCGCACCTCCGACGCCCGGGAGCAGGGGCAGCTGTCCACCGTGCGGCACGAGCAGCGGAGCTTCGCGGAGGCGCTCCGGCGCGCCCTGGCGGAGATGCGTGCCGCGGCGGAGTCCGAGGCCCGTGCGCTGGAGATTCCCACCCTCGGCGGGGAGGCCGAGCGGCTCGGCGCCTCGGGAACTCCCCCCGTTGTGCTGGCCCGCGCCGCCCCGCTACTCGGGGCCATCCGTGACCGCCTTGCGCGGCCGGTCCGCGCCGAGCACCGGACGGCGCTCCTCGGCCTCGCGGCCCAGGTGGTCCGCACCGTGGAGCCGCTGCTGCGCGGTGAGCTGGACGAGGTGCAGCTCCGGCGCGCGGCGGAGCTCGCCGGCCTCCTCGACGCTCCGGAGCTGGCCGCCGACCGGGCGCGCCTCGTGGACCGCCTGCGCCAGGCCGGCGCGACGACCCGGCAGCGCTTCGTCGAGCAGGCCAGGGCGTTCGCCGCCTCGCCGCCCGCGAGCGTGGAGGCCGTGGGTCAGGCCCTGGAACCCCTGGCCCGTGCGAGCGCCACGCTAGGTCCGGACGACGCCGAGGCCTCCGCAGCACGCCAGGTGGCGGCGCGCGCGGCGGCCGAGGCCCTCCAGCTGCTTCTCACCGGAACCGGGGCGGTTCCAGGGGATGGCGCCGGGTTCGCGCGCCTGAGGGCCGGGCTCGACCGGGTGGCAGACCGGATTCACCAGCTGGACCCAAGAACGGATCTGGCGCCGGTCGCGCTCACCCTGGCGCTGGGCCACGTCGCGGCGCTCGGTCCGGACGAGTCGCTGCTTCCGGTCCTGGAGCGTCTCGAGTCGGCCGAGCTGCTCTCGTCCGAGGTGCGTGCCGCGCTGGTCGCTGCGGCACGTGCGCGCCCACGGGTGGCCGCCGCGGCACCGGGCGTCGAGGTGGACGACGCGCTTTCCGGCGAGGCCTACCGGCGCTACCGGGCGGGGCTCAATGGCGTCGACAGCGATGCGGCGCAGGTGCTCCGCCGTTTGGGGGAGGACCCGGGCGGTGCCGATGCGCTGGACGACCTCGCCGCGCGCCTCACCTACCTCCGCCGCTGGTACGATGCCCTCCACGACGCGCTGGCCCCCCATGGGGCGCCCGCCGGCGGCCGGGAGAGCGAGCAGCGCCTGGCGTCGCTCGTCACCAGCCGGTTTCCTTCCCTGGTCCTGAAGGAGAGCGAGTTCGCCCGGCTCGACGCCGAGCTGCAGGCCGCCATCCCCGGGCCCGGCGCCCGCCGCGCGCAGGACCTCCGGGCCCAGCTCGCCGCGCTCGCCGACGGGTTCGGGACCTTCAGCCGCGCACTGCTCGCGGCCCGGAGCTAAAGGTGGCCGAGACCGGGTCGGAGCGCTAGGTGCGGGCCGAGCGGCTGGAGCGGTTGCGGGCGCGGTTCGAGCGGCTCCGTGCCGACGGTCCCGGGCGCAAGCGATTCCGCGCGCGCCCGGCGCCCTCGCTCGCGCCGCTGGAGACGCTGGACGCCCGGCTCACCCGTGCCGGCGTGCACACCGCCGCGGACCTCCGGCTCCTGGTCCGGCTCGCGCGCCGGGCCGGGACGCAGGCCGACCTCGCGCAGCGGTTCGGCGCACGCGCGGACGAGGCGCTCGGGGCGCTGGAGGCTCGTATCGACTGGAATCGCCGCACCTCCGACGGCCGGTGGCCCGCGGGCGAGCGGGCGCGGCTGGAGCGCGCCTTCCTGAAGGCTGAGCGCGTGGTGCGGACCGCCGACGTGCTCCACGCGCCCGGGGAGGTGGCGGGAGAGTGGCCGGTCCAGCCTCCACCCGCGCCGGTGCCCCGGAGGTGGGAGCGGCCCCGGACGGCGCTCGCCGCTCTTCTGCTCGAGCGCGGCCTCGGCGAGCTCCCGGACCCGGAGCGCCGCCGCCGGGACGTCCAGCGCGCCCACGCGCTGCTCGAGGCGGCTGCGCTCGAGGAGGACGCCACCGAGCTTCGTCTCCGCGCGGCCCGTGACCGGGCGTGGGATACCCGCGTTCCGTCGAACGTCCGGTCCTGGGCCGCCCAGGCCGCGTGGACGAAGGCACGCGCGCGGACCTCGCCCGCCGACGCGTACGCGGCCCTTCGCATCCAGTATCTCCGCGCGGTCGAGGCGGGAAGGGCCGAGGCGGCGGTGGTGCTCCGCGCGGCGCTGGAGAGCTTCCAGCTCGATCTTCCAGTGTCCGGCCCGGTGACACCGGCCCCCGAGGCGGAGGTGGTCGCCGCAGAGGACCGGCTGGTGGACCTGCTCCTCGAGCCTGGCAGCGAACGGCAGCCGCTGCTCGAGCTCGGCCTCGCGGCGGCGCGCCTCGTGGCCTGGGACGACGCTCCGCTCGCCGGCGAGCCGGTCGCCTCCGCCGACACGCGCCACATCGCTCCCGACCGGAGGCTTGAGCTGGCGGTCACCGCGAACGTCTCCGACGTGCGCGACTTCGTGGTCGAGGACCCCCGCCGCCTGGTGCACGATCTCGCCTCCGGCGCTCAGCGGGTCCGCCGCCTGGTCGGGGGCACCGCTCCGAGGCCGGCCCGGCAGGTCCGCGCCCGGGTCTACCTGGCGGACGCCTCCGGATCGATGCGCGGCGCCCGGGCGCGGCTGCGGGACGGGCTGCTGCTCGCCGAGCTGGACGCGCTCCGGCGGCAGGTGCTCCTCGGGGTCCCGGTGGATCCGCTCGACCTCTGCCTGTTCGGCGATCACACCTTGCGCTTCGAGCGGGTGGAGACGGCGGAGGTGGCGCGCGCCTGGATTGGCCGCCTCGTCCAGGGTGGCCCGTGCAGCGGGATGACCGAGCTCAGTGCCGCGCTGGTCGCCGGGGCCGACTGGCTCCGAGAGGCCCGCCGCGATCCGGCCCTCGCCTCGGCCCTCCTCGTCGTCGTGACCGATGGCGAGGATGCGGTCGACGCCGCGCGCATCGACGCGGCGTGGGCGCCGCTCCGAGCACTCCCCGTCGCGCTCCGGGTGGTGTGCCTCGGGGACGAGAACCCGTGGCTCAAGGGCTGGGTGGCGCGCCTGCGCGCCGCGGGCCGGGACGCCGGCTGGCTGCACCTGGACGACGCGAGCCTCGCCGGGCTCCCGATCGACTTCGACTTCCGCCCGCCCACGCTCCTCCCTGGCCCGGAGCGGGTCCAGGGCGTGCAGCTGGAGAAGCTCGCGCCGCACCTCGAGGCGCTGGCGCAGCTGGCCGCCGGGGAGGAGCCCGCGCGCCCGCCGGTGGACCTGGGGCGCTTCGACCTCCTGTTCCCCGATCCGGCCGACGAGCTCGGCGTGGACGACGACTGGACAGTCGACGCGCTCGGGGCGGTCGCGGAGGCGGCCTCGCTCGCCCCGTTCGAGGAGCGCGGTGCCGAGGCGGTGCTGCTGCTCGAGCACCTGCTCGCGCAGCGCGAGGTTCCGGTGGCGGCGCACCTGACCCGGCACGCCCGCCCTGGCCCTCGCATCGCCGAGGCGCTGCGCCGGCTCCGGCTGCTCTGCCGGCCCGCCGGCTGACCTTCGTTGCACCCGGGTGGCGTCGGCTTCTCCCGCGGTCGCGCGGAACCCAGTTGCGCCGCTCCGAGGGCGGATGGGAGCGTCGCTCCCGGCATGCAAGCGCATGCCTGCTCGGGGGATGACATGGCGAACGACCGTCGCGAGTTCCTCAAGGTCCTCGGTGGGCTGACGGCGGTGGCGGCTGGCGGGGGGGGGTGCGATGCGGCGAGCGCTGCGACCGGGGCGCCGCCGGCGGCCGCGAGCTCGGGCACGGTGGCGGCACAGCAGACCACCACCACCTCCAACCACTTCCTGCTCGAGCTCGAGGGAACCCCGGTCGGGTACATCGATTCCGTCTCGGGAGGCGGGGTGGTGGGCCGCGTCGTCACCGAGCGCGGTCCGGCCCGGAAGAAGCATCTGGCCGGCCTCCGCTACGAGGACATCACCTTCAGCTGTGGCGCCGACGTGGGGGCACCGCTCGACGGCTGGATCCAGGACGCGCTGGCGGGGCCCGCCACCCGATCGGGGGCCATCGTCCTCCTCGACTTCCAGTTCGCCGCGCGGGAGCGGCTCGAGTTCACGAACGCGGTCATCCGGACGTTCACCCTCCCGGCCTGCGATGGCGCTTCGAAGGACGCAGGGCAGATGACCCTGGTCATCGCCCCGGAGACCACGCGCTGGGTGAAGGGCGACGGGTCGAAGGCGGATCTCCGCGATCAACGGAACCTCCAGTGGAAGGTCTCCAGCTACTCCGTGCAGATCGACGGCCTCGAGCAGGCGCTGAACCGCGTCGTCCGGGTCGAGGCGCTGACCTTCCAGGCGCCCGCGGAGGGTCGGGAACGGCACGAGCACGACGAGGACGAGCACGAGCACCGGCGGCCCGTCGGCGGGCTCGAGGTTCCGGACCTCGTCATCACCGTGATCCAGGCGGACGCGGACCCGGTGCTCGCCTGGGAGCAGGACTTCCTCATCGGCGGCAACGACGGGGACGACAAGGAGCGCACCGGGACGCTGACCTACCTCGACCCGACCCTGAGCAAGCCCATCGTCACGGTGGGCTTCAGGCACCTCGGCCTGTTCCGGATGGAGGCGAGCCCCCGGGACGCCTCGACGGACGCCGTCGCCACCTTGGTCTTCTCGATGTACTGCGAGGCGGTCGACCTCACTCTGCCGACGTAGCGGGGCGGTAGAGTCCGCGGGCGCCCATGGCCTTCCGCTGGTTTCGCCGCCGTCCTCCGCCTGCACCGGACCCGATCGCGGCCTACGACGACCTCGTGGCGGACCTCGCCGGGGAGGCAGGCGAGCTTCGCCGGGCAGCCGCCACGCTGCTCACGGTCCGGTCGCGGCTGGGGCGCGAGCTCTCCGGCCTGGAGCAGGTCGGCCGGGAGCTCCTCGGGCGCGCCGACGTGGCCCGGGCGACCGGGGAGCGGCGCGCCGCGGAGGTTCTGGCCGCCGACGCCGCGCGCGAGGAGGGAAGGGCGGGCGCCCTCCGCGAGGAGCTCGCCCGGACCGAGTCCGACGTCGAGCAGCTGGAGCAGGCGGCCCGCCGCGTCGCCGACCAGGTCGACCGGCTCCGCGCCGAGCGCGACCTCGCCGCCGCGCGGCTCACCGCGGGGACCGCGCTGGCGTCGGAGGCGCTCCGCTCCCGCGCCGACCGGATCCGCCGGCTGGTCGCGGTGGACGCCGCGCGCGACGAGGTCGAGCGGGCCCACGCGCTCGCCGAGGTGTGGCGCGAGGACCGCGACGGCCCGGATCCGTAACTCCAGCAAGGCCAGGATAGCCTGATCGAGGTCTCAGAGAACTCGTCTCGGAGAACTCGTCTCGCGAGATCTCGCGTCAGGTTCGCCGGGCGCTCTGGTGCAGCTCGAGAAGGATGCCGCCGTCCTTGAAGAGCCGGACCGCCCCCGAGGTCTGGCTCACGACCAGCGCGAGGCACTGGGTCGCCGCGGTGATGTTCGCCGCCGCCGCGTGCCGGGCCCCGAGGCCGAGGGGCACCTTCGCGTCCTCGTCCCCCGCGGAGAGATAGCGGCCCGCCGACAGCACCACCCCGTCCTCGCGGATGACGAAGGCGCCGTCGAGCACGGAGAAGTTCTTGATCGCCTCCCGCATCCGCGGGTCGAGCACGTTCCGCTCGCTCTCCCCCAGGCCCTGGAAGGGGTTGATGGTGATCTGCCGGCTCTTCTCGAGCACGCTGTTGTGGTCGCCGATGGTGATGATCGTCCCCACCGGGTGGCCCTCGTACCCCTCCTGGCCGATCTGCAGGGCGAGCTGGATGAGGGCGTCCACCACCTGACTGTTGAACTCCTCGCCGAGCTTGATGCCCTCGATCGCGACCCGGTCGTCCAGCGAGCCGCCGATCCGCATCTGCATCAGCGTGTCCGGCGCGTGGCCCACCCGACCGGTCATGCAGAGGACGAGATCGCCTTCCTTGAACGCTCCCTGGGCGAGCGCGGAGACCAGCGCCACCTTGACCCGTTCCACCCGGCTGTAGTCGTAGGCGGGGATGACCAGCGCCCGCAGCTTCTTGGCCTGCAGCTCGGCGGCGATGGGCTCGGCGGTGACCGCGTAGACCAGCTTCTTCCGAGCCAGCTTCCGCCGCAGGTCGTCGGCGGCGATGGGCGTGTCGCAGATGTAGAGGAAGTGATCGATGTCCGGCTTCGCGGCGAGCGCCAGTGCCGAGCGCAGGAACTCCCGGTCGAACCGGGTGACCTCCTGTCGCGCCGCCTTCTCCGGATCCGCCATCGGCAGGCCAGGTTACCTTGACTTCGGGAGGGCGCGAGATAAGACACCGCGGCCTTTTTTTCCGGGGGGCCACGGTCCAGAAGCGGACCCACCCCGGCGACGGCAGGGTCACGGAGTCGCACCTTTGAATCAGAAAGACCTGAAGCGCTACCGGAAGATGCTCGAGGACAGCAAGACCGCCCTCCTCGAGAGCGCGAAGAAGACCCTCGTGGAGGAGTCGAACTTCGACACCGACGACCTCCCCGACGAGATCGACCTGGCCTCCAGCGAGTACGCCCAGTCGATGGTGTTCCGCCTCCGGGACCGGGAGAAGTTCCTCCTCAAGAAGATCGAGAAGGCGCTGATGCGCATCGAGGACGGCACCTTCGGCGTCTGCGAGCGCTGCGAGGAGCCCATCTCTCCCAAGCGCCTCGAGGCGCGCCCGGTCACCACCCTCTGCATCCGCTGCAAGGAAGAGCAGGAGAAGAAGGAAAAGTCGTACGGCTAGCGCCCCCCGGCCCGGCGCAGGCTCGCCCGCACCGGCTGGAGCAGCAGGAGCGTCAGCGCGTAGAGGCCTGCCGCGGCGAGGAGCGAGGTCGAAGGGGCCGGCCGCCGCACCGCGAGGAGCAGGTTGAAGAGCCCGAGCGCCAGCCCTCCTCCTCCCAGGAGCAGGCCCATGCCCAGGCCAGCGCGCTCCCCCCGGACCGCGGAGACCGAGCAGGCGAACAGCCCGTTCTGAACCGCCGCCAGCGCCGCGCCGAGCACGGCTGCACAGGCGAGCACCGGCCCCGCGCCCTCGGCGAGCAGGGCGAGGGCCGCGCCGGCCACCAGCACCAGGAGCCCGCCGGCGGTGACCGGCCCTCCCCCCACGCGCTCGAGCGCGAGCCAGCCCGCGGGGATGCCCGCCGCGGCGGTGCCGAGAAAGAGGGCGGTGGTGATCGCCGCCGCCGGCACTCCCGGTCCGGCCCCGGCGCGGGGGAGCCCGTCGACGAGGAAGCGGAAGGCGAGCGCCGCGGTTAGCCCCACCCCGAAGAGGAGGACGCCGATCCGGGCATCTCCGGGCTCCGCCGGCGTCCGGGACTCGACCGGGGCCGCCGCTGGGGCCGCGCTCCGCGGCTCGAGCGCCCGGAGCACGAGCGCGGCGAGCATCAGCGCCCCCGACGCCGCGGCGAACGTGGGCAGCGGCCCGAGCGCGAGGAGCCAGCTCCGCACCGAGGGGGCGGCGGCGCCGACCAGAGCGGCGGCGGTGGTGAGCACCGACGCCGCGAGCGGTAGCGCCCCCGGCCGGGCCTGGCGCCCCAGGAGCGAGAGCGCCGGTGCGCGGAAGACCGCCATCGCGGCGGCCCAGGCCAGGAGCAGGGCAGGGAGCAGGGTCGCCGGACCGGGCCGGGCGGCACTGGCCACCGGCGGCAGCGCGACGAAGAGGACGGCGGCGAGGACCACCCCGCCCAGGACCAGGAAGAACCGGTCGACCAGACCCCGCTGCACCCGGTCGGAGAGGCTCCCCATCACCGGCTCGAGCACCGCCCCGATCAGCCCCTCCGCCGTGAGGAGCACCGTGGCCAGGTAGGCATCGAACCCGGCCCGCACGAGCAGCTGGACCAGATACAGGTTGTAGACCACCCAGGCCAGGGTGACGGCGCCGTGGAGCCCGGCCAGCGCGAGCACCGGACCCCACCGCGCCGTCGCGACCTCGCTGGGTGCGCTGGGCCGGGGAGGGGAGGCGGGGCGGGCGGGCTGCATCCGCCGTCAGCTCAGCTCGACCCGGACCAGCTCCCGGCCGACGAGGAACTGGTCCCCGTGCTCGACGAAGGTCGGCGCCGAGATGCGGAGGAACGTCCCGTTGGAGCTGCCCACGTCCTTCACCGTGAGCCGCTCGCCGCGGGCGTTGAGCACGGCGTGCCGGCCGGACACGAACCCGTCGCCGGGGAAGGTGACGTCCCCCACCTCGCGCCCGAGGAGGTTCTCCCCCTCCCGGAGGCAGAACGCCGCCCCCCGCATCCCTCCCTCGAGCAGCTGCACCATGCGCAGCTTGAAGCCCGGATCGGCCGAGCCCCAGGCGATGGTCCCCCCTTCACCCGGGGTCACGGGGGGGATGGATTCCAGGAGGAGCCGCTGCCGGCCGAGGCGCAGCTCGCCGCCCACCGGCAGCTCGCGCTCGTTCTTGAGCCGCGCGAACACTCCGTTGCCGCCGCCGAGGTCCTCGATCGCCAGCCGCTGTCCTGAGAAGAAGAAGCGCGCCTGCACCGGAGCGATGAAGGGGTCGTCGGGCAGCGTGAGGTCGGCACGGGTGCCACAGGACAGCGTCTCCCCGTTCATGGGGACCGACATCTCGGGCCCGCCGTCGGCACGGACCACGCGGAAGCTCACCGTGGGGCGAGAGGCGGTCGCCATCAGGCTCCTTCCGCCGGCCCGCGGGGTTCCGGAGCGGATGCAGGTCTCGCGCTCATCGGGTGGGGGCGCATGGGGGACGGAACTCGACCCCGGAGCGTACCATGCAGCCTTGCGGCTCCGCCCGAGGAGTGGGAGCGTCGCCTCTCGGTCGTGAACTGCCCCGCCTGCTCCACCGAGACCGTACCCCACGCACAGTTCTGCGGGGCCTGCGGGAATGAGCTTCCGCGGGAACCGGAGGGCGACCCCTACATCGGCCAGGTCGTGGCCCGGAAGTACCGGGTGGAGAAGCTCCTCGGCGAGGGGGGCATGGGCCAGGTCTACCGGGCCACGCAGCTCGTGCTGGAGAAGCCGGTGGTCCTGAAGCTTCTCCACCGCACGCTGCAGAAGGACGCGCGCACCGTCGCCCGGTTCCAGCGCGAGGCCAAGGCGGCGAGCCGCCTGAACCATCCGAACTCCATCGACGTGCTCGACTTCGGCCAGACCGACGACGGCGCGCTGTTCATCGCCATGGAGTTCGTCGATGGCCGGGACCTGCACCGGGTCCTCACCGAGGACTGGCCGCTGCCCGAGCCGAGGGTGATCCGGATCGTCACCCAGGTGCTCTCCGCCCTCGCCGACGCCCACCAGGCTGGCGTCATCCACCGCGACCTCAAGCCCGAGAACGTGATGGTGATGGCCCGGCGGGGCGGTGAGTCGGACGTGGTGAAGGTGCTCGACTTCGGAATCGCCAAGATCCAGGACGGCGGACCGGAGGAGGGGCCGTCCCTCACGCGGACCGGCTTCGTCTGTGGCACGCCCGAGTACATGAGCCCCGAGCAGGCCCGGGGGGCGCCGCTCGACGCCCGCAGCGACCTGTACTCGGTGGGGGTGCTCCTCTACCAGATGGTCACCCGGCAGCTGCCGTTCAGCTCCGACTCGGCGATGGGCTACGCCACCAAGCACCTCACCGAGGACCCCAAGCCGCCCAACACCCTCCGCCCCGGGTGCTGTAGCCGCGAGCTGGAGGCGCTCATCCTCTGGGCTCTACGGAAGGAGCCGGCCGACCGCCCGCAGACGGCAGTCGCCTTCCTCGACTCGCTCAACCTCCTCCCTGCCGCCGAGGCGGTCCACGCCCCGAGGACGGCCCGGGTGCCCATCCCGCTGGGAATGGTGGGCTCGGCCTCGAGCGAGGACGCGCTGGGGAATGCGGCGACCATCGCCTCCACCCACAGTTCCGCCCGGAAGAGTGGCCGGGGTCTCCAGCTCATGCTCGGAGCCCTGGTGCTGGTGGCGGCCGCCGGCGCCGGGGTGCTCGCGGTCAAGCCCCTCACCGACCCGCCCCCTCCGCCGGCCGCCGTCGTCCCTCCGGCGCTCGCGCTGACCCAGCCCTGGGCGCGGGAGATTCCTCCCGAGAGGCGGGACCCGGCGCGGGCCAAGACGCTGGTGCAGGACGGGGACAACCTCTATCTCGCTGGCGAGCGTGCGCTTGCCCGGAGCAAGTACCTCGAGGCGTTCGAGGCGGACCCGTCGCCGGCACTGGCCCTGAAGCTGGGGATGCTGGCCCGCCTCCGCGGGACGGAGGGGGAGGCCGAGGCTCGCGGCTTCTTCGGGCGCGCACTCAAGGACGCGCCCAACTCGCCAGCCCGGACGCTCGTCCACGACTGGTACCCCGACGTCGAGCAGCCCATCTCCAACCGCTAGGAGCGCCTCAGGCCGCCAGCTCGACGGTCAGCGTCTGCTGGCCGATGCGGACCCGGTCGCCCTGCTTGAGCGGTCGCTCCTGGCCTCCGAGGCGGACGAAGGTGCCGAGCGCGCCGGAGAGGTCGCGCAGCACCGCCCCCTGCGGGGAGGGAGTGAGCTCGCAGTGGCGCGGCGCCAGCTGCGGGTCCGGGGCAAACACCAGATCCGCGCCCGAGGAGCCGAGGGTGAGCGCCGGCTGCGCGGTGACCACCGCCCGGCCGGGCCGCAGCCCCACGAGGACCTCCTCCAGCCCCCACAGCCCCCCGGCCTGCGGAACCGGCGCGCCGTAGATGCGTGGCTTCCCCGGCTCGGCGGAGCGGGGAAGGAGCGGCCCCGTGTAGCGGAGGACGTGTGGGCCGACGGCGAAGAGCGCCCCCGGGGTGATGAGCTCGGGGCCAGTGATGGCGACGTAGACCCCCGACACGCTGTCCTCGTCCTTCACCGTGAGCTGGCCGTCGCGGATCCGGAAGGCCGCGTGGTGTGGGGAGACGAACGGATCGTCGGCGAAGAGGATGGCGCCCCGCTGCCGCCCGAGGCTGCAGCCGTTGGCCATCAGCCGGAACCGCTGCCCGCGGGCAGGCCCGGCCGTCACGCTGAGGATGTAACGGCTCGGGACCGGGGCGGCGGCGGCCGGGCGCCCCTGGGGCCCCGACTTCGGGACGCCCCCGGCGGGGGTGGGAGAGCCGCGCAGCCCCGCGGCCGAGGGGCTGGGCGCGGCTGCCGGTGGGCGCGCCGGGGAGGCGGGCGGCGCTGCCTTGGAGCCTGCGGCGGCGGGCTTTCCGGGCGGCTGGGCGCCCCTTCCCCAGGTCTTTCCGCAGGCTTCGCACTGGGCGGCGCCCGGAGCGTTGAGCACGTCGCAGGACGGGCAGACCACCCCGAGCTGACTCACCAGGAGGCGGGACATGGGGCTCGCGCGTCGGTGACTGTAGGAACCGCCTCGGCGGCGGGTCAATGTTCAGGACGGACGGGGGGTTCGAGGGGGGTCGGTGCGTTGAACACCCCCGATCCCACAGTTACGATTGTGCAGTATCGATGATTCGCCTGAATGACATCCTGACCCAGGTCAAGAGCTACCACCCCGACCCGGATCTGGACGTCATCAAGAAGGCCTACGTCTACTCGGCCAAGGTCCACCAGGGACAGCTCCGCCACTCCGGCGAGCCCTACCTCGTGCACCCGCTGGAGGTCGCCGGCATCCTGGCAGACCTCAAGCTGGACGAGGCGAGCATCGTCACCGGCCTCCTCCACGACACCATCGAGGACACCCTGGCCACCCCCGAGGAGCTGACCGAGCTCTTCGGCCCGGAGGTCACCCAGCTGGTGGACGGGGTGACCAAGCTTTCCAAGTTCCAGGCCAGCGCCACGCTCAGCCAGGAGGAGAAGCAGGCCGAGAACTTCCGGAAGATGATCATCGCGATGGCGCAGGACATCCGCGTCATCCTGGTCAAGCTCGCCGACCGCACCCACAACATGCGGACCCTGGAGTACATGCGCGAGGACAAGCGCCAGCGCATCGCCCAGGAGACGCTCGACATCTACGCCCCGCTCGCCAACCGACTGGGCATCAGCTGGATCAAGACCGAGCTCGAGGACCTCAGCTTTCGCTGGCTGAAGCCCGCCGAGTACGCCGACCTGGCCGAGCGGGTGGGCAAGCGGAAGAAGGAGCGTGAGCGGTACATCGCCGACGTGGTTCGCCTCATCGAGGGGAAGCTCGCCGAGCGTGAGCTGAAGGGACGCGTCTCGGGCCGGTTCAAGCACCTCTACAGCATCTGGAAGAAGATGCGGGCCAACGGCATCGACTTCGAGCAGGTGCACGACATGATCGCCTTCCGGCTGATCATGCCCACCGTGCCTAGCTGCTACGAGGCGCTGGGGCTCATCCACCAGCTGTGGAAGCCGGTGCCGGGGCGGTTCAAGGACTTCATCGCCATTCCCAAGCCCAACATGTACCAGTCGCTCCACACCACGGTCATCGGGCCGCTGGGGGAGCGGGTGGAGGTGCAGATCCGCACCGAGGAGATGCACCGCATCGCCGAGGAGGGCATCGCCGCCCACTGGGCCTACAAGGAGGGCAAGGCGCTGGTCAGCCGGGATGACGAGAAGTTCGCCTGGCTCCGCCAGCTCATGGAGTGGCAGCAGGACCTGAAGGACCCCAAGGAGTTCCTGGAGACGGTGAAGGTGGACCTCTTCACCGACGAGGTCTTCGTCTTCACCCCCAAGGGCGACGTGAAGAGCCTCCCCCGGGGAGCCACGCCGGTGGACTTCGCCTACGCCATCCACTCCGACGTCGGAGGCCGCTGCGTGGGGGCGAAGGTGAACGGGAAGATCGTCCCCCTCCGCTACAAGCTGAAGAACGGCGACACGGTGGAGGTGTTGACCAGTCCGGGCGCCCATCCCAGCAAGGACTGGCTGACCTTCGTCAAGACCAGCCGGGCCCAGCAGCGCATCCGGGGGTTCATCAAGCAGCAGCAGCGCGACAAGAGCCAGCAGCTGGGCCGCGAGCTCCTGGACAAGGAGTTCCGCCGCGTGGGGCT
>Ga0335080_10001527_pt1 | contig 22698 bp, 21 predicted proteins | sample Lox_Sample_34_FD_206720 | JGI IMG/M metagenome (GOLD analysis project Ga0335080, IMG submission 206720) | Soil microbial communities from Loxahatchee National Wildlife Refuge, Florida, United States - Lox_Sample_3.4 | ecosystem: Environmental > Terrestrial > Soil > Wetlands | place: USA...
TCGCCAGGTCTTCGCCGTCGACGAACTCCATGGAGATGTAATGCTGCCCCTGGACCTGGCCGACATCGTAGACCCGGCAGACGTTGGGGTGCGTCACCTGCCGCGCCACCCGGACTTCGTTATAGAAGCGCGCCAGCGCGCGCTCGTCGTTGGCGGTGGCCTCCGGAAGGAACTTCAGGGCCACCGCCTGGCCGAGCGTCAGGTCGGTGGCGCGGTACACTTCGCCCATTCCGCCGCGGCCGAGCAGGCCCGCGATCCGGTATCGCCCCGCCACCACGGTCCCGGGCAGAAACCGCCCTTCATCCACGCTGCTGGTCGAGCTCAGGCTCGGACCCATCACCGCGGTCTCCGCCGAGGTCGCGTCCAGGGCAGCGGAGCAGTGTGGACAGTACCGGCTGCCTTCCGGACAGGCGTGCGCGCAGGCTGGACAACTCGGCATGGAAGACAATCTTAGCGTGTCTTCCCTAGTGTTTGGGCTTGCGCAGGTCGTACACGTACATCGACCACCCCACCTTGGCGACCGGCTGCCGCAGACGCAGCGGAGCCAGGGTATTCAACGGCGAGTAGATCCCTTCGAGCGGAGTGACGTTGGCTACGCAGTAATCGTCGATTGCATCCCAGCCCTTCTGGTCCAGCGGATCGGGATAACCGAGCTCGTTGACGCCGTAATATCGGAGCTGGGCGTTACCGAAGTAGAACACGCGCGCGCGCCGCGTGCCGTGGGCATCCAGCCAGTGAACCAGCTTTTTGACGTCCTGCCCCCAATCGATATTCGAGTCGACCAGGTATTCGGGCCCGCGCCCGGGTCCTCCGGCCAGGGTATTGAAGAAAGCCAGGTAGTCGGGATAAATGCTCGTGCACTCGGCGATCTGACCGGCGCAAAGCACCGCCATGAGAAATGCGGACTTCCAGGTCCGCGGGACCTGTGCCAGGAGAGCAGCCGCTGCCACGTACAGGAACGGGTAGATCGGCAGAATGTGCCGCATTCCCAGGTTGATGGCGCTGGTCATGCTGAACACGAAGTAGATGACCGGCGGCAGGGCCAGCCCGAGCGCCATCGGGGTGATTGCCTTGAATCCGCGCCGGATGAGCACCCACGCCGACGCGACGATCACCAGCAGCGTCGCCGCCAGCGCCGTTACCGTGCTCTTGACCGCGAACACCACCGGGAAGTAGTACCAGAAACCGGTTTTCGAGCGCATTCCGAGCAGGTAACTCTCGTGCCCGCCGGAGTTGTGTTCGGCCACCGCGGCCAATCCGTAGAGATAGGCGTGCGCCGGCAAGTGCAGCTTCAGCCCGAGCCACGCGAGTGCCTGCCCAATGAAGTTCTCCTGGTTGACCACCGTGGCCAGCGGTAGCACATTCGTGCGGAAACAGCGCACGGTCTCCGGCCAGTAGACCACGATCACGGCCAACGCCAGCACCCCGCTCAACGCCACCGCCGCGGCGCATGCACGCCGCACCGGGAACTCCGACGGCCGACGCACCCAGCAGATGAAGTACAACAGTCCCAGCGGCGGAATCAGCAGAATGGCAGAGAATTTGACGATCATGGCCAGCGCGAAAGCAGCCGACGCAGCCAGCAGGCGCGAGCGGCCTCCGCTCTCGAGGTACTCCACCCACAGCACGCAGGAGAAAAAGAAGAACACCGTCAGCGGATAGTCCGTGGTCACGTAGCGGCCATGCGCGATCAGGTTGGGATCGAAGGCGCACAGCGCGGCGGCGCAGAGTCCGGCGGCCGGACCCCATCGGCGCCGTGTCCAGCAGGCCAGAGCCGCGATGAAGAGCAGCGTCAGCAGAATATTCGCGCTGCGCGCCGCGATGAGGATGGTGTCAGCGGGCCGGCGGTTGGCATACAGGAAATCGACCCCGTAATGAACCTGGTCCTTCAGCTTGCCGTCCGGGCCGAAACGCTCGGCCACCAATCCCAATGCGGCAAGCGGCATGGCGCTGACGATTTTCACCAGCGGCGGATGCTCGATATTCCACGAGTAATCGCCGAGGGTCAGGTACGAATAGCCGGCCGAAATATGAATACCTTCGTCCCACGTCTGGGTCTCTCCCAACGCCGAACGAACCTCGATTATTCCGGCGGCAGCAGCAATCGCGGCCACCACTGGCCAAAAGATTCTCTTCATCGGGCCGTGAAGCAGGTTTCCGGGCTGCCCGGCATCCTTAAAGGGCGTAGTAGCACTCCTTTTTTTGTTGTACACTGATCTTGACGTCTTTTTCCGCTTGTCCTCGCTTTTAACCAGTCCGATTCTCGGCCCGAGAGTCCCAAAGGGTGCCAAGCCCCCGTCCGCGTGGTCCTACTTCCAACCGAACAGATAAACAATGTATCCAGGCAGAAACTTTCCTCCCCGGAGGCAGAATCGTAGAGAAAATGTAAACGAGTCGATTCGTGTGCGTGAGGTGCGCGCCGTATTTCCCGACGGCACCACCGAGATCATGCCCACGTCGGCCGCGCTTCGCAAAGCCCAGGAGATGGGCCTAGATCTGGTGCTGGTGGCGCCCACGGCGGTTCCGCCTGTGGCTAAAGCCGTGGACTTCGGCCACTACCAGTACGAACAGAAGAAAAAAGCGCACGATGCCAAGAAGAAGCAGCATGTGGTGCAGGTAAAGGAGCTGAAGTTCCGTCCCAATACCGACGACCACGACTACGACTTCAAGAAGAACCACGCGATTCGCTTCCTGCAGGAAGGCAACCGGGTGAAAGCGGTTGTGCAGTTCCGCGGGAGGGAGATCGCGCACGCCGACCTGGGCAAGAAACTGCTCATGCGCTTCGCGGCCGACCTCAACGCATACGGCGCTGTCGAGGGCCAGCCGCGCATGGAAGGCCGCAACGCCCACGTGCTGATCAGTCCCGTCAAGGCTTCCGGGAAGCACGACAAGCCGGAAAAGGCCGAGAAGCCCCCACCGGCCGCCTGAGCGGGTTCGGGCAACGCCGTTTGTGTGAAGCCGGTAGCGGCTGCATGGTAAAATCGGCAAAGGCCCGCCGGATCAGACGGTGAATATGTATAACGCCTTCTTCGGCTTCACCCTAAATCCGTTCAACATGAGCCCGGATCCTTCCTTCCTGTTCCGGAGCTCGCAGCACGAAGAAGCCCTGGCTAACCTGATCTATGGCGTCCAGAGCCGCAAGGGGTTTATTGCCCTGACCGGCGAGGTCGGCACCGGCAAGACCACCATGCTCGAGTGCCTGCGCGATTTCCTCAATGCGCAGCACATTGCATTCGCGTCGCTGTTCAACTCGCGTCTCACGGTGGAGCAGTTTTTCGAACTTCTGGCCTACGACCTCGATTTGCGGTGCAACCGTCTCTCCAAGACCGAAGTCCTGCTCTCGCTCAACAATCTGCTGCTGGAGCGCGCCGGCGCCGGACGCACTACGGTGCTCATCATCGACGAGGCGCACAACCTGGAATGGGATGTTCTCGAGGAGATTAGGCTGCTGGGCAACCTGGAAAACCGGCGGGGCAAGCTGCTGCAGATCATACTCTCCGGGCAGCCCGAGCTCGACCGCAAACTGGAAGCGCCTGAGTTCCGCCAGCTCAAGCAGAGAATTGCGCTGCGCTGCGCTTTGCGAGCGTTCACGCTCCAAGAGAGCGCGGCGTACATCAACTCCCGCACGGCTCGCGCCGGCGTTCGCGACCAGAAGATCATCCCACCGGCCTTGATCGAGGAGATCCACTTTCGCGCTCAAGGGATTCCCCGGTTGCTGAACGCAATTTGCGACAATCTCCTGCTGACCGCGTTTGCCATGGAGAAGAAGGTCGCGCGCGCGGATATGCTGGACGAGGTCACAGCCGACATGCGGTTGGAATATCCGGGAAGAGAGCCGTTTCGGCCGGATCCGAGCTTCCCCGAGCAGGTCTTGCACCGAGGGCCCGAGCTACTTTTTGGCGGCGAGTAAGCCTTAGATTTCAAAGCATTTCCCGACACCAGTAACTCTCGCGGAAATATCCCCCTTACAAAAGTACTGGCTACCCCCCATCTTTCGTTGCCAAATAAGGTACTGTTCGGGTTAAACTTCCTGTGAGACAGCGGATATCGGTAAGGTCTACGTCTTATTGACTGGCTGAAAGCCGGGTCTGACTGGTCTCACGAACCCGCCGGAGGCGGGTTTTTCCATTCTCATCCAGGAGTCACGATCAATGAAGAAGTTCCTTGCAAGCAAGCTCGTTTTCGCCGCCGTTTTGGCCCTGTTTGTATTCGCCCTCACATGGAATGCCGCCAATGGTGCACCAGCATTCCCGGGGTTGAAAATTGCCCACGGTCCGATCCTGTGCGATAGCTGTGAACAGGTTGCCCACGGTCCGATCCTGTGCGATAGCTGCGAACAGGTAGCCCATGGTCCGATCCTTTGCGATAGCTGTGAGCAGGTAGCCCACGGTCCGATCCTCTGCGATAGCTGCGAACAGGTTGCCCACGGTCCGATTCTTTGCGATAGCTGTGAGCAGGTTGCCCACGGTCCCATCCTTTGCGATACTTGCGCCCAAGTCGCCCACGGTCCCATCCTTTGCGATACTTGTGCTCAAGTCGCGCACGGTCCGATCCTGTGCGATACCTGTGCTCAAGTAGCCCATGGTCCGATTCTTTGCGATACCTGTGCTCAAGTAGCCCATGGCCCGATTCTTTGCGATACCTGTGCTCAAGTAGCCCATGGCCCGATCCTCTGCGATTCCTGCGTTCAAGCACGCCACGAACCGAGCCTCGCCGTGGAAGCCGCCGCGACAACGGCAATTGTCTGAGTCCGTTTTGTTGTGCAGACGCACCGGCCGCCTCCAGGGTGGCCGTCAGCATGGTGTGCGGGCTGGCGCGACATTTGATGGAACCGGGCCTAGAATTGTAGTGGATGCAGCTTGGCTTCGCCGCGTGCGCCTATGTTCTGGGCCTGATTCTCGACGTGCTGATCATCGGTACGCTGTTGCGCCAGCGTGGCTACCGGCGTCATCCGTTCATCTTCATATACGTCATCGTCGATCTGCTGACCACCGTCATCGAGATACCGTCCGGTCTTTCGATCAGCGCAGTGAAGACTCCCGAAGCGATCAAGATCTACGGAGCGATCTATTGGTGGAACGAGCGCATCATCCAGGTTCTGGTATTCCTGATCGTTATCTCTCTGGTGTACAGGGCGACGTCTCGCTGGGAACCGCGGCGAAGCGTGCTGGCCGCGGTTGTTCTAACCACGCTCGCGGTTGCCACGATTACTTTTTTCATTCACTATCAGACCGGGGTGAGTCCGAGTGACTGGATGGATCCCTGGACGCGCGATTTGAACTTCTGCGCTGCGATCCTCGACCTTGGTCTGTGGGCCGTCCTGATCGCAAGTGCCGAGAAGGATTACACCCTCCTGATGATCAGCGGGGCCCTCGGCATTCAGTTTACCGGGGGAGCCATTGGCCACGCTTTCCGGGACATCTCCCACACAGGAAGGATTCTCATGGGCGACCTCATGTACCTGGCCAACCTCGCCTGCCTGTACATCTGGTGGCAAGCTTTCCGCCTCGCGCCCGCAAAGGCCCGGAATCAGGTCCCGCTGGGACCCGCATCCGAAAAACCCCATTTTCGGCATTCTGCCCCCGAATAAAAAACGGGAACCGCACGCAATGCGGTTCCCGTGGGGGAAGTAACCGAAATGCCTCTTGTGGTGCCTGTTGCCTATTGCTGATCGCGGCTGGCAGAGGTGTTTCCGCTGGCGAGACCCGCAGTCGCCTGATCCGCGGAATACACTTTCACTTCCACGCGGCGGTTTTTGGCGCGCGCGTCCCGGTTCCTGGCTTCGTCTACCGGCTTGTCCATTCCAAGACCGACCTCATGGATCCGATAGATCGGAATGTCGTGTTTGGAAACCAGGTAGCGAACCACCGAATCCGCACGTTTTTCGCTGAGCATCTCGTTGTACGCCCGCGATCCGGTGCTATCGGTGTAGCCCTCTACGGCGATAAAGAAGCGCTTGCCGTCCTTCACATCCGTCGCTAGTTTGTCGAGGTCCTGCTTGGAGGTATCGGTGAGCGAATACTTGTTGAATCCGAACGGCACGGCCACCGAGCTTTGCAGCTTGTAGTCGTCGATGTTCGCGATCACGCCGCGCAGCGAATTCAGCGCTTGGGTATTCTGCTCCCCTAGCTGATTGGCCGCGTTGGCGCGGGTCATGGCCTCTCCGGCGTGCTGGTCGGCAGTGGCCGCGTGCTGGTCTGCGGCGTTGGCGCGCTCATTGGCACCGCTGATGCCGTTGGTGGCCTTGTCGTCGACCTGCTTCACCTGGGATTTGGTATCTTCGATCTGCTGGCTGTTCCGGTTAGTCTGCTCGCCGACCTGATCCACTTTGGCTTGCACCGGAGCGGTAGTGTTGCGGACATACTTCTTGGTCGCACAACCGCCCGCAAGCAGGGCGCCGGTCAGGAGGCAAGTGATTGCTAGGTGGGTCTTCATAACGTCAAAATCCTCGTTCCCCCTTGGTGCAATCCGGCAGCCACTTCTCACGCCCTCGGTTTCGCAAGGAGAAAGCCGATGTTGTGAGGCGCTGGCTGTAAAAAAGCAATATCACAGCGTCGTCAGGTGATGTAAGGTTTACCCCTCTGTGCGATTTCTTACCCTGTCGCTGCAGGCAGATCGCTTAGTACTCTTTGAGCTTCTCGGTCCAGTTAGTCACCACGGTGATGGGATTGGCGCTGGTCCACTCCAACGGCACATTCACCAGGAACCGCTGGCCGTCCGGCGAAACATCGAAGAGATTCCATGTTTTGGGAACCGGCCGGGTCTGAAACAGCGGCTGCGGCACCCCGGGCGCGATCGCTCCGTCCTCCGCGGTGGGAATTGGCACGCTCATCATGCAGCCATCCTCGGTGATGTAGAACAGCTCTGCCGCATCGCCGCGCCAACGCGGGAGTCCGCCTCCTTTGGAAACCTGCCACCTGCGCCGCGTGCCGGAGGCCAAACCGTCGAACGCCTGCACGTACACTTCGAGCTTCCCGGATTGATCGGACTGATAAGCGAGCCACTTCCCGTTGGGAGAAACCGCGGCGTAGCCTTCCGAGTAAACCGTGTCGAGAATCGGCGCAACGCGGCGCTCACCCATCGAGTAGCCCCAGACGTCCAGTCCCGTACCCGGACCTTCGACTCCGTAGAGGATGTACTTTCCGTCGCGCGACCAGTCCGTCGGGTATTTTCGGGCCGCGCTCTTTACGATCGCCTCGGGGCGGCTGTCCGGCACCGCTGCCCGGACGAACAGATCGTATGCCGCGCCCTGCTGCCCGAAGTGCGCGATCTTGTAACCGTCGGGCGACCAGACGGGGGAGCCTTCGTGCATCTCCCCGCGCGAGATTTGTTCGGCGGAGCCGCTGTGCTCGAGAATCCACAGGTGCGCTTTGCCGTCCGGACCCGCCTTGGCGACGACTCCACGCTCGCCGTCCGGCGCCACCCTCGGCGGCCCGTATTCGCCGGGCTCGCCCGACACGGCGATCTGACGGCCCGCGCGGTCGAGCCACACCATCTGCCGCGTAGGTTTGCCGACGCCCTGGTACACGAGCACACCGCCCGCCGAAACCGAGATCGGCGCCAGCGACAGACTGCGCACCGCGCCGATGTCGTTGGCCAGCACGATGGGATCGCCGGTCACTTCGAGCCTGGCCGCATCGTACGGAAGCGCGCTCAAGTTGCGTTCCTTGATGAAGAGCAAATAGCCCCGCGCCGATCCGGCGCCCGCCGCCGAGTAGACGGCATTGGTCTGGCTGGCGAACACGCGGCGGCAGACCGCGGCGTCGATCGAACCCAGGTAAACGCCCGAGCTTTCCGGGCTGTCGGTCTGCAGGTAATAAAGAAAATGTTTGCCGTCGGGCAAGAACTGCGGCCAAAGCCCGGCGCGCTGATTGTGCGTCTCATCCGGCTTCCAGACCAGCTCAGGTTTGCCGCCCGCCGCCGCCACCCGATACAACCCATCCGACAAGCCCGGAGCGAACAGAATCACGCCATCTTTACTCCACGCGCCTCCGCCCGGGGTGGCTTCCGCGTCGCAGACCTTCTCCGGAGCGCCGCCTTCGATCTTCACCTTGTAGAGTACGCGCGCCGCAAAGAACGCGACGTACCGGCTATCCGGCGACCAGAACGGCGCCGAGGCACCTTCCGAGCCCTTGATCACCGTGGCGTGCAGCGCGTCCAGCGGCCGCAGCCACAGCATTCGCCTACCTTCCGGACCGACCGCCGAAAAGGTCAGGTACTTGCCATCCGGAGACACCGCCGGCATGCCTGGATAGCTTGTGTGTTCCGGTTGTGTCACCGCGAATTTCAGAACCGGCGCCGCGGGCCGCCGGTTCAGAAGCACAACCGCGGCGACTCCAGAAGCGGCGAGCGTCAGCGCCGCGGCGCCCACCAGCCACATCCGGCGCTGAAACATCGAGGCGAACAGGTGGAGGCTTGTGCCCGGCACGCGGGCCGCGGGAGGCGCCGCCAGGGCTGCCCTCGGAGCCGGGGGCGTGGGCGGGGCAGCTACCGGAGCCGGCGGCAAAGGTTGTGCCCGAAAAATTCGCGATGCCTTGCGGGATGGAACTTCTTCGCCGCGCGGCGCTCCCCGTCCTGCGAGCTTCAATTCGATCACCGCGTTCTGAATGCGCTGACGCCGCTGCGCGGGATCCTTTTCCAGACAGCCTGCGATCACAGCGGCGAGCACAGCCAGCTCCGGGGAACCGTTTGCAAGCGGCGCGGGCGATTGAGACAGAATCGCCGATTTCAGCTCCTCAGCCGATCCCGGAAACGCCCGTCGCCCGCTTGCCATTTCGTACAACACCGCACCGAAGGCGAAGATGTCGCTGCGCGCGTCGGCCGGCCTGCCTTGGATGACCTCCGGCGCGGAATAGGCCACGTGATCTTCTGGCGACTCGGGCGCCAGAAGTCGCACGCCGTCGTTGGTGATCGCGATCGACTGCGGACAGATCGCGCCGTGCACCAGTCCGCGGCTGTGAATACGGCCGATAGCCGACCCGAGTTCGCGCGCAAGGCGCAGCGCTTCTTCGGCAGGAAGCGGGCCGGCCGCCAGATGCTCCGCCAGCAGCGTTTCGCACACCAATTCGCGATTCAGAAAGTCGAGCCGGGTGTTGCCCACAGTGAGATGTTTTCCTTTGCGTCCTGATTTTACAACCGCTCCGCTTTCCGCTCTATGAAATCACTGGTTTTACTTGTACTACCTACCTTTGGCAACACCCCGCCGTATCCTGCTATCGAAAGGCAGCAGCCGGGTATCGCAGCGGAGCCTCAACGCGGCGTGAGCTTTCTGATATTCTGTTCTTCGCGTCCCCATTGACACCGGCGGTGGCGTAGGTACAATCCAAGTTGGCAGCATTAATTCTCAACCGAAACGGAAGTGGCGAAAAATGTTCAAAGCCAGGAAAAGCCGGCCCGTCTCCCCATCCGAACCGGAAGGTTATAACTCGAGCGATGTGGCCCGCATCTGCGGCGTGAGCCTGCGCCAGTTGCAGTGGTGGGACGAGCGCAACGTGGTTTCACCGAAGCAGGACGGGCACAAGCGGATCTACATGCCGGAGGAAGTGGTCGAGATTTCCGTGATCGCCGAATTGCGGCGGAAGGGCTTCTCGCTGCAGAAGATTCGCCGCGTTCTGCGGTTCCTTCAGAAAGATATGGGAAAGCGTCTGAGCGAAGCGCTGGCCTCGTCGGCGGATATCCACCTGCTGACCGACGGAAAATCCATTTACCTGGAAGAAGCTCCCAACCGCATCATCGATCTGCTCAAGAATGCGCGGCAGCCCATGTTCCTGGTTTGCGTGACCGATCAGGTGAAGCGCCTGAGTCCGCCCGCGGAGCGCAAGCCCGCACGCAGCGAGACCGGCCAGTTGACGCGCAAAGCGCGTATCGGGTAGGGCTACTGCGGCTGGGCGCCGCGGTAAAACGACATGACGAGTACCAGCAGGACTACGACGACACCTGCCACATACGAGAACGGAGAATACAGCTCCATCTGGTGTTCAAAGGACCCGATGCCGTCCACCAAGGTCTGTCTGAATCCCGGCGAGATCGTGAGAAACAGGCCGCCCATGCCGAAAAATCCCAGGACTCTTGTCATCATCTGAATCCATCATCATCCATGCCGAAGTCGGATTCCAAGCTGCGATAGTACTGGTCAGCGTAAGTTATCGGCACAGGTTAATAACGAATTCACCCCCCAAGGGGAGCAGTCGCCGTCAACCGGAGTCAACAAGCGGGCGTAACCAATCGGCCGTCTGGCCAGTCCAATGAACTGAGGCCCTGGCAAACCGTGTCCCGACACGGTATGCTAGTGGCCAAGGAATACCAGTTGACCCGCAACGTCCCCACGGCTGGCCGGTAAGTCAATGAAAACCAAACTCTCCGCTACCATTTTATTCGCCGGCGCTCTGCTGCTGGCTCCTGCCTTCGCGGCCAGCGCGCCGCAGGACGACCTGGAACGAAGCATCAAGACGCTGACCAGCGCCCTTTCCATGGTCAGCCAGAACTTCGCCGATCCGGTTTCCAGCGAGAAAGCCATCTACCAGGGGGCCGTGCCCGGCATGCTGCGCACCCTAGATCCCCACTCCAGCTTCCTCGATCCGAACGAATACCAGGACATGCAGCGCAAGCAGCGTGCCCAGTATTACGGCATCGGGATGCTGATCAGCATGGATGGCCCGAAAGTGATCGCCATGGAGCCGTTTCCCGGGTCGCCCGCCTGGAAGGCCGATCTGCGGCGCGGCGACGTGATCGTCGGCGTCGACGGCAAGGACGTCACCGGGAAAGATTCTTCGGCGGTTGCCGACATGCTGCGCGGCCCGCGCGGCACTCAGGTCAAGGTGAGTGTGATGCGCTCGGGCGCGGTGGATCCGGTCACGGTCACCGTCACCCGCGGTGAAATCGAAACCAGCCTGGTGGACGCCTTCTGGTATAAACCCGGCATCGTTTACCTCAAGGTGACCAGCTTCGAAGCCCAGAACGTGGCCAAGGACGTCGAGGCGGCAATGCAGCGGTTGGACGAGTCGAAGGTCAAAGGCCTGATCCTCGATCTCCGCGAGAACCGGGGCGGCCTAGTTACGGAAGCCGTCTCTCTGGCCGGCCGCTTCCTGCGCGACGGCCAGGTGGTGGTTTCGCATCGTGGACGCGCCGAGCGCGAGCAGGTCTTCAAGGCGCATGGCAACCCCGTGGCCCAGAAGTACCCCATCGTCGTGATGGTCAACGGAAACTCGGCGTCGGCTTCTGAGATTGTTTCCGGCGCGCTTCAGGATCACGACCGGGCCCTTATCTTCGGAGACACCACGTTCGGCAAAGGGCTGGTGCAGGCTTCCTTCCCCATCGATCAGGGCGCTGCGCTGCTGCTCACCATCGCGCACTACTACACGCCTAGTGGCCGGCTGATTCAGCGCGATTATTCGCACCGCTCCTTCTTCGACTACTACTACGCGCGCAAGGACCCGTCGCATGAGAACAGCGATGACGTCAAGCTCACCGACGTAGGCCGGAAGATGTACGGGGGCGGCGGCATTACCCCCGATGTGAAGTACGAGCCGCCGAAGTCCAGCATCTTCCAGCGGCGCATCTTTAATTCGTACGCGATCTATCGTTTTGCCTCGACCTATTTCGGCGCGGACAAGCCCGCTCTGCCGGTCAATTGGATGCCCGACGACCAGTTGATGGCCCGCTTCAAGGACTATCTGCAGAGCACCAACTTTCCCATGACCGACGAGGACTTTCAGCGGGACAAGGAGTGGCTCCGCCAGCAGATTCGCAACGAGTTCTACATGCGGGCGTTCGACAAGAAGACCACCGACCGCGCCGCCATTCAGGACGATCCGGAAGTTGCCAAGGCTGTCGACGCCATGCCGAAAGCCGAAGGCTTGTTAGGCGAAGCCCAGAAGCTTGCTCCCCGCCGGATGTAGGACAGGCTTCAGCCTGTCCTAAGGTCGCGCTTCGTTCTTCGGCGCCACCAGCCCGACCCGAGTGGGTTTGTTTCCCGCGGCAACCTTCGTTACCTTGGCGACAAGCTGGAGCGATTCCACGGGCGATATGATTCGGGTCAGGGCGCGCTCGGAATCCAGTCCCGTCAACACGGCGAGCTTCCACGAAGGAAAATAGATCTCCAGCACGCGAATCCTGCCGCTGCTGCCCTCGAACCATACGGTCAGCTCTTCGTCCTCTTTGACCGCCTTCTGCATGGCGTGGATCTGGCCGAGTACGATGTTCCCCAGGTTTTCCGCCGGGGCCGGTTTCTCCGGCTTCTCCGCAGCCGAAAGAATCGCCTGCTGCGCAAGTTGCTTGGTGAGATCGGCGAGTGCCATCTGGTGTGATGTTAGCATGCGCGCGAGCGGGCCACGCGCGGCGCCAGGGATCACTTTCCGCGCAGCCGGAACGTGATACCCGCGACGGCGGTTAGCGGGTATCCGGGCGTTCCATGAATCCTCCAGACCGCCGGCGCATCGGGCATGACCCTCGATTCGAAGTAGTTCTGCGTCTCCCAGTAATCGCGGTTGGTCAGGTTGTCCAGGCTCAGGTTCAGTTCTACTCCGCGCCGCACCTGTTTCGCAAGGCCCAGATCGAAGACCGTGTGGCCGGAGGCTACGACAGATGCGTCCTCGCCATCCAGGCGGTAGTGATTGATGGCGCGCATCCGCAGCGACCCGCTCCAACCGTGCCACCCGGCGAGCGTGAGCGCCGCATTGGCAACGAAGTGAGGGGCGCTGTCCACGTATACGCGATGATCGCCGCCGCGGAAAAACGCGTTGCCGATTTTGGTCATCCCGCCGTTCAGCGACAGCCGTCGTGTGATGGCCACCGACGCCTTAGCCTCGTAACCGTAGGCCCGGCTTGGCCCCTTGAATTCGAAGCTGCCGTCGTCGGGGATGTAGACCTGTTCGTTCGAATGGTCGATCCAGAAGGCGTCGGTGCTGATGGCAAACCGTCCGAAGTTCGAAGACGTGCCTAACTGGTAGAAATCCGTCGTCGCCAGCCTGGGCTCGTCGGGACGCTGCACCACCCCGCGCGCGTCGATGCTGTTGATGCCGCGCCCGTAGTTCGCGGTCAGCGTAAGAGGAAGCGCGCGCGCCGGCGTAAATGCCGCGCTGCCTTTCCCCTGCCACCGTCCCGCGGCCTGTACGCCGCTTTGTTCCGGGTTCACGCGGTCCGTCACGGCGAACCGAAACTCATCGAAGCGCAGTCCGCCGCTGAGCAGCAGCCGCCCGCGCCACAGCGTGAGACTCTCCTGCGCGTAGCCTGCTCCGTTGGTGACGTGCGCGTCCGCGCGGGTCGTCACGCCGGTCGGGTTCCGGCCATCCCGCGGGTAGAGCCCGACGTTGATTTCGTTGTCGTGAAAGTTCGCCCCGGTAACCAGCACCGCTGCAACCGTTCCCAGATGATGCGGGTGTGTGTACTGCGCGTTCAAGCCCTGCTGCAGCCGCGAATCGTGCTGCTGAAAGGCATCACCGTTCGCGGGATCGTTCAGGTAATAAGTGAAGTTGGAATACAGATCGAAGAGCGACCGCGACACAAATCCATCGGCTTTGAACGTGTCGCCGTTGGCGCGCAGCTTGCTGTAATACGCCGACACGGTGCCGAGGCGGACGCGGCCCCCATCGCTGGGATCGACATAGCCGAACCGGTCGAGCGCGCCCGCGCTCACCAGGTCCAACGGAATCTGGCCCGACGAGTAGAAATCGTTCCGCCCCAACAGAAACCGGAAGCCGAGTTTCTCGTCCTGCCCCAGCGAGACCGTGTAGTTCGCGTTCACGTTGTCCCGCCGGTAGCGCAGCGGATTCCGGAACGGCCCGTCCGTGTACGAGCCTTCGTACGCAACGTAAGCGTCGGTGCCGGCCACGTCGGGGCTGTAGGCGAAGAACCCGCGCCCCGTATCGAAATTGCCGCCTTGCAGGCGCAAGGTGAACTCGTCGGGCAGGGACTCCCGCTGACGAATATGCACCACGCCCAGTCCGCTGAAATCGCCGTACTCCGCGCGGAAGGGACCGTTGATCACCGTGACGTCCTGAATCAGCTCGGGGCTCAAAGCCTTAAGCGCGCCCAGATATCCCTGACCGTGTCCCTGCGTGCCCTGGTTCTGTTGCACGTCGTCGACCAGCACCTTGAGACCACCGTTCACACCGCCGTGATCCAGGTTGAATCCGAATCGCCGGATCTCCAGTGATTTGCCGCCGCCCTCATGTTGGCCCGCGTCGATGCCCGCGTTCAATTGCTGCATCACCTGGTCGTCGCGCGTGAATAGAGTTCGGTCGAACACTTCGGAGTTGCGCAGGTCGACGCCGGGCTCGACCGCCGCCGCCGAAATGACCACGCTCTGATGCTGGCCGGCAATTCCAGCGAGCGCCAGATCCACTCGTGTGCGGCCATCTTCGGCAACGATGACCTCGTGTGCGGCGCCGCGAAAGCCGGGCGCCTCCGCCGCCAACTGGTAGCGCCCCGGCGGAACACTCGGGATGCGAAACTCGCCGCTCGCGTCCGTGGACGTGGCCGCAAGTTCGCGCGATCCATCCAGCAGCCGAACCGTCGCATGCTGGACGACCCGCCCCTGAGGATCGAGCACGCGGCCGCCGATCTGGCCATCGCCGCCAAACGCCCACATGGCGAACCCCAGAAGCAACGCCAATCTGTGAGTAGCACGAATCATAGAATCGTATTACTAACACACGGTTCTCACCGCTGCTGGTATTACGAGCAGAGCCTGCTATCGGATTGCCGTCGCCTCAGCATGGCGCGAACGTGAACACCACCACCCCGACCACGAACCAGATCACCGAGAACACCAAACCGTAGCCGAAGAAGCTGCGAAAGTCCACGCGCGCGATGCCCGCGATCACAACGTACCAGAAAGGCGTGAGAAAGTTGCCCATGTGGTCGCCGACACCCAGGGCCAGCATTCCGCGCGGTACAGAGACCCCCACCGCCATGGCGGTCTTCACGGTCACGAAGCCTTGCACTGTCCATTGGCCTCCGCTCGACGGGATGAAGCAGGCGAACACCGTGCCTGCAAGCGCGGTAATAAAGGGGAAGGTCGAAGTCCCGGAAATCGAAGCCGCCGCCAGGGTCGCCTTCTCACCCACGTTGGTGTACTGGACCATGCCTGCCACGCCTGCGTACAGGTGATAGAGGACGATCACGGCCCAGCTTGCGCCGATGCCGGCCTGCACGCCCCGCGCGAACCGTTGCACGCTGCGGTAGAGCATGAACGTAAGAAGCAGGAGCGTCACGTTGAGCGAGTTGATATCCAGGCTTGCCCTCCGCACTACGAAGTGGTAGCCCAGCCATACGGCGAACATACTGCAAAGGACCGCCGGCACTGCAGAACTTCGCTCCAATCCTTCCGACAGGCTGCCTGCGCTCTCGCTCCTGGGAACAGGCGCTTGCACGGCCTTGGTCAATGCCAGAGACTCGGGGAATTGCGAGATTGCCCGGCAATTTCGCGGCATGAGCCAGCATGCAGCGATCATCGCCGCGCCGGCATAGACTGCTTCATGAATCAAGGCCGCGGGCGACCAGATGGTGGCCGACAGCGGAACGATCCCGATTACAGGCTGGAGGAAGTGTCCGGCCGAAGCCACCAGCAGAGGGCCGCTGGACGAGATGCCGTACTGCCATACCGCTTGTGCCGCCGTAGTCACGCCCAGCAGAAACGGGAAGTCGATGGCGATGCCCCGGCGCTCCGCTTCCGCCGCGCAGTAGATGGCGATCATCGGGCCCAGCGCATAGCCCAGCCCCCAGTACAGGTACGACGCCGTGCCGGCCCCCAGGAACGCGGTCACGATCACCTGGTTGCGTGAGCGCGGCAGCCGCGCGAGCCCGCCGATGGCCCGCCGGAGAAACGGCGTCGCTGCCAGTGCCGAGCTCAACACGATGATCAGGGTCATCTGCATGGTGAACGGCAGGAGCATCCAGAGGCCCTTGTAGTAGGCATCCGCCATCCGTTCGACCGGGTTTCCCAGGGCAAAAGCTACCAGGGTGACCGACAGCGTGAGAACCACACTGGCCGTGATCGCATCCGGCACCAACCCGGCGATCAGGTGAGAAAAACGCTCCAACCTCGTGCCGCCCTGCGAGTCGCCCATTTCCGCCCCCCTAAATGCAGCCATTGATTATAGCCTTGAAGCCGGGGGCTTCGCGCGCGGCAATTCGATGTGCGGCGTTTGACTCTCAACCCGCGGTTTTAAACAATGAAGTCTCTACGTGTGCGGATGTGGCGGAATTGGCAGACGCGCTAGATTCAGGTGCCCCCTGCGCCGGAACCCTACGGGTATGTCTTTGCAGTGTGCGGAGTTTCCCGAGTCCGGTAAGGCACGGCAACTGAGATTCCCGTAGGAACCACTACAGTTCCACTACAATGTGGATGTGACCAGCCTCATCAACTCTAACCGCCAAGCAATAGCGGAACTTGTGCGCCCGCTACGGCGTGAACCGCTTGGAGGCATTTGGCTCCGCGCTGCGCGACGATTTCAGGCCGGACGAGAGTGACCTGGACCTGCTCGTCGAGTTCGCACCCATGGCCCCGTACGCGCGCGTCGACGCCTACTTCGGTCTCCGCGATGAACTCCAGGTCCTGCTGGGGCAAGAGATTGATCTCGTGATGACTGGGGCAGTGAAGAACCCGTACCTCGCCCGCAACATCGAAAGCACCAAGCAACTGCTCTATGCGGCGTGATGAGCGGGCCTACTTGAGCGATATCCTCGAATCCTGCGACGCGATTGCGGCCGCGGTTCAGGACATGGATCTGACGGCATACCAATTCTAACCGCCTGGTCCGCTCCTCCGTCGAGCGGGAGTTCATCATAATCGGCGAAGCTGTTGCGGCGCTTGCCCGAGTCTCACCAGCAACGTTCGCGGCGATCACTCGGGCGCGGCGATGTCTATAAGCAACAACTCGAATCATCTGCGCGAGCGGCGACGAGAGCCAGGTATCTTGGTGCGCTGAAAACAGTCAAGAGGCAACTCGGCGGGCTGCAGACTCAACACGTCATCGCTCTCGCTGCCCCGGCCACAATTGCACAACCCACGACAAAGACGGCCGACAGCGCACCTCAATTCACGCCCCTCAGCTCTGACCCCAAAATGCAGTCGATTCTTGGGCAGCGCTGGCGTGAATGCGTTATCTGTGTCAATTCGGGCGCGCCCCTCGCTGCCACTGTGATGAAGGGCGGGATTCTCGAAGGCCTCCTGCTTGCGAAGATTAACCAACTTCCGAATCAGGCACCTGTCTTCACGGCGGCCTCAGAGCCGAAGGACAAGGCCGGAAAGACCCTGCCGCTGAAAGACTGGACCCTCAAGAACTACATCGATGTGGCGCATGAACTGAAGTGGATCTCAACCACGGCCAAGGACGTGGGCGAGGTGATGAGAGACTACCGCAACTACATCCGTCCCCAGAAGGAGCTATCACATGGGGTTACCCTCGTCGACGCTGACGCCCAAATGCTGTGGGAAATCGCCAAAAGCGTCATCCGACAGGTCCTATAACGCCTGAGGCCCGCGATGGAGGCCATCTTGGCGCCGATAGCTCCAAAATCTAGTGCGTGGGAAACGACGGGAATAGATGTTGCGGAAAGCCGCACAGAGCCCTCAGTGGCCACCCGCAGTGGATGCAGCACCCGCAAATCAACAACTTCCCGGGCTTGTTATCCGAAAATCCGCCAGCCCGGATGGGTCGCGCTTTTTCGAATCGAGAACCACTACAGTGCCTTCTGCGGAACTCGTGGTAAACTCAAAGGTGCCAAACACATGCGGATGTGGCGGAATTGGCAGACGCGCTAGATTCAGGTTCTAGTGGGGGCAACTCCGTGGAGGTTCAAGTCCTCTCATCCGCACCAAAGTCCATGCGGCTGCGCGGCCCGCTCACTCCTGGCAGCTCAATAGTCCAGCTTCGATAGAAAACCGAAACTCTGCAGCAGACTATCCACCGGATTCCCCGGTGTCTGATCCTGCTCCACGAAGTAGTGCTCCACCTTCGCTGATTCCGCAGCCTGCAGAATCGCCTTCCAGTCCAGCGTACCGTTGCCGACCTCTTTGAATGCGCTCCGCTCCACAGATTCTTTGTACAGCAGCGGCGTGCCCGCCTGCTTATCCTTCAGATGGACCAGCGGCACCCGCCCCGCGAGTTCGCGCAGCATGGCTGCCGGATCGTGCCCGGCCACGCTCACCCAGAAGCAATCCAGCTCAAATCCACATAGATTCTTGTCCAGCCGGTCCACCATGACCTGAAAACCGGTGGTCCCTTCCATCGGCTCGAACTCGAAGGCGTGGTTGTGGTAACAGAAGCGCAATCCGGCGGCGCGGCACTTCTCGCCGGCGCGATTCAGCTTGTCGGTGAGCACGCGGATCTTGTCCAGCCCCCCGCGTTCGGCCGGCGGCAGGTACGGGAAGACCGCGAATGCGAAGCCCCACTTCTTCGCCTGGTCGATGGCACGCGCCAGGTCGTCTTCCTTGCCGGCGTTCATGAGCGTGTTGTCGAGATGAATGCTGACCGGTTTCAACCCCGAGTTCGCGACCGACGGCCAGATGCGGTCCAGTCCGGCGTAGGTCGCTTCGATCTCGGTGTAGCCGATACTCTTGATCGCCGCCAATATCTCCGCCGGCTGTTTGGGCAGGATCTCGCGCACTGTGTAGAGCTGCACTCCGAGATCGCGGAGCCGGCTCGCCGAAAGCCGCGACCCGGCTATCACGGCAGCCGCCGGCGCGGTGTGAAGAAACTGTCGCCTGGAAAGCATACCGTCATTCTAAGACCTACCCAGGCGACGTGCGCGGTCTACATCGCGTCTCGACGGGCGCCGGTAGACCGTCACACTAAGTTTCTAGTGCCAGCGGTGCCAGCCGGGGCCCCCGATCACGACGCCCACACCGAACCCCGGACCCCAGTATCCCGGATATCCGTAGTAATACGGGCTGTAGTAGGGGTAGGGATAAGGATAGGGGTAAGCCCCATAATAAGGCCCGGGCGCATAAGCACCGGGGGCAGGCGCGGGTCTGGGCCGCGGCTGCATCACGCGCGACTGCACCGGCTGGTTGTAGTCTTCGGGCCCAGCGTAGCGGTAGGCATACGTTGCGCGTGTCGTGTCGACGACGACCGGTGCATCGAGACGAAAAGTCAGGGCGGTCTCCGGATAAACAATCGTGGGGTGCCCGCGGGTCAGCAGAACGCCGATCAACCCGGCTGCCGCGCCGGCGCCGGCGCCAATTGCCGCGCCTCGACCCCAATCGGCCATGGCGCCAATTGCCGCGCCCGTAGCAGTTGTAGCGCCTACGGCAGCGACATCGTTGCCGACGCTGGTCGGGCCGTTGCGGGTCGCCAGAGAGGACTGCACGTTGGCTTGCGTACCGTCTGCCAGCGTAATTCCAGTCAATTGCAGAGAAAGGCGGCTGGTGCCTTCGACGCGGCCCGCCTTTTTGGCTTCCGCCACGCGCCCTACGACGTTCTGCCCGCGTTGGGCGACGACTACACCGTCCACAACGATGGGCTGGTCCAGAGTGGCAGTAAAGAGGTCGCCCTGTTGATTCCGATCGCTGTTCAAACCCTGGCTCATGCGCACGGTAATGAAGGTACCCGGCTTAATGGTCAAGTCCGGCGGAACTCCATACGGCGGAGGAGACTGTCGCATAGCGGAGGAAGGGCGATCATTGGGCTGTTGCTGGGGGTTCCCCCAGCCATCCGCCGGCGGGCGCGCTACCGGCTGGGTGGGATCCTGGCCGGTGACCTGGGGTGGCTGAGCTGCTTCGGCGGGAGCCGGAGGTGGATCGGTCGCGCGGCGCCAGCCCCCCGACGACTGATCCTGCGCCCACAGCATCACGGTTCCAGCGGTCAGGGTTGTTGCCATCAGACGAATGCAAGTCATAAGCGTAGCCTCGTACTGCTCCTGCATACCGTATTGCACGCGCGATTCCACTGCCAAGTGATTGATAAACCTAGTTCACACAGGTGCCGTCGATGGCCGGTTTGCACCTCGCTGGTGGTTTTCAGCCAGGGGCCCGGGAGCAGGGCTGCCGCGTGCTATCTTATGGAAGAACAGAAACTTGGGCAGGGCGCGGCGCAACTTGCGCGAACTCCGCAAAGATAGCTAAAATCAACGCGTTCACAAAAATCCCAGGAGGCATCATGGCAGTTGAGCAGAAGGTGAAGCAGATTATTGTCGAGCAACTGGGCGTCGATGAGAGCCAGGTTGATAATAACGCGTCGTTCGTCGACGATCTTGGCGCCGATTCGCTCGACATCGTGGAATTGGTCATGGCGTTCGAAGAGGCCTTCGAGCTCGAAATCCCCGACGAAGACGCAGAGAAAATCACCACGGTGAAGGACGCCATCGACTACATCGAAGGCAAAACCTCTAAGAAATAACTGCCGTCCGGGAGAAGATTATTGTCACGGAGAGTGGTAGTGACCGGCGTCGGATTAGTGACGCCGCTGGCGATTGGAACGGAACTGTCCTGGGATGCGCTGAAGGCTTCGAAATGCGGCATCGCTACCATCACGCAGTTTGACGCCAGTGCGTTTTCCTGCCGCATCGCCGGAGAAGTCAAAGGTTTCGATCCCTCGTCCTACATCGAGAAAAAAGAGATCAAGAAGATGGGGCGGTTTATCCAGTACGCCATCGCGGCGTCTGATTTCGCCCTGAGCGATTCCGGCCTCAAGGTCACGCCGGAGATCGCTGAACAGGTGGGAGTCTATATCGGCAGCGGAATCGGCGGCTTCGAGGTGATCGAGCGCGAGCACCAGACGTTGCTCGAGCAGGGGCCGCGACGCATCTCGCCGTTCTTCATTCCGGCAACCATCGTGAACCTCGCCTCGGGACACGTCTCCATCCGCAGCGGCGCCAAGGGGCCGAATTCGGCTACCGCGACCGCCTGCACCACCAGCGCCCACTCGATCGGCGATTCCTTTCGGATCATCGAGCGCGGCGACGCTGTCGCGATGATTTGCGGCGGCACCGAAGCAGCGGTCACCCCGATGAGCATCGGCGGGTTCGCGGCCATGCGCGCGCTATCCACACGCAACGACGAGCCGGAGCGCGCCTCCCGCCCGTGGGACAAAGGCCGCGACGGATTCGTAGTCGGCGAAGGCGCGGGAATGCTGGTGCTGGAAGAATTGGAGTTCGCCCGCGCGCGCGGCGCCAGGATCCTGGCGGAAATTGTCGGGTACGGGATGAGCGCGGATGCATTTCACGTAACCGCTCCGCCCGACGACGGCGACGGCGCCTACCGGGTGATGCGCAACGGGCTGAAGGACGCCGGCATTCAACCCGAGCAGATCGATTACGTCAACGCCCACGGCACGTCCACCGAAGTGGGCGACCGCGTGGAGACAGTCGCCATTAAGCGCGCATTTGGCGATCACGCCTATAAGCTGGCGGTCAGTTCCACCAAGTCCATGACGGGGCATTTGCTGGGCGGCGCCGGTGGGCTCGAAGCCGGCATCACCGTGCTGGCCATTCGCGATCAGATTGCGCCGCCCACGATCAACTATGAATGTCCCGACCCGGCCTGCGATCTGGACTATGTTCCCAACCATGCGCGCCCGATGCAAATCGAATACGCGCTTTCCAACAGCTTCGGTTTCGGCGGCACCAATGGCTGCCTGATCTTCAAGCGCTACCAGGAGTAGCTCCAACCCCATGAAAATCGTAGTTGCCATCAAGCAGGTCCCCGCACGCGATTCTCAATTGCGCATCGCTGCCTCGGGACGGTGGATTCAGGAAGACGACTTTACTTTCGAAATCAATGAGCCGGATGCCTACGCGCTGGAAGCCGGCTTGCAACTGAAAGAAAAGCACACAGGCGAGGTAGTGGTGATGTGCCTGGGTCCGGCACGGGCTTCCCAGACCATCCGCGAGGCCCTGGCAAAAGGCGCCGACCGTGCCATCCACCTCGAAGAGGAAGATCTCACCGGCCTCGATCCGCTGGCGGCCGCGCGCCTGATGGCAGCGGCGCTGCAAGCAGAAGCTCCAGACCTGGTGCTGACGGGGCTGCAGTCGGACGATCTCGGTTACGGGCAGACGGGCCCGATTCTGGCGGAGCTGCTCGGATTGCCACACGCCACCATCATCATGGAAGTGGAGAAGCAGGACAGCGGCATTCGCGTGAAGCGGGAACTGGAGGACGGCTGGTTCCAGCACGTCGAGATGCCGCTGCCGGCGCTGCTCTCCATCCAGTCCGGCATCAGCAAGCTGCGCTACGCCACCCTGATGGGAATCAAGAAAGCCAAGACCAAAGAGGTGAAACGCATGACCGCGGCCGACCTGGGCGGGGCTTCGGAGCCCAGCATTACCATCGACCGGGTCTACCTGCCTGAGCGCACCAAGCGGACGCAGTTGTTCGAAGGCAATCCGCAGGAGGCCGCGGCAAAGCTGGTGGAGAAACTCAAATTCGAGGCGCGGGTCCTATGAGCATCCTGGTGGTGATGGAACAACGCGGCGGCATGTCGTTGGAGACGCTCGCCGCCGGGCAGCAGATAGCGAAAGAGCTGGGCACGACGGTAAGCGCGGCGCTGGCCGGCGGAGACTCGGCGGAGCCGATTCCCGCTGCGCTGGAGAAGGCTTATTCGGTCGAGCATGAGCTGCTGAAGCAGTACACGCCGGACGGGTACGCGTCGGCGCTTCGCCAGCTCATCGCGCAGGTGAAGCCGGCCTGTGTGCTCTTCCCGCACACGTACCAGGTCCGGGATTTTCTGCCCAAGCTGGCCACGTCGTTGGGCAAGGTCG
>Ga0335080_10001529_pt1 | contig 22682 bp, 16 predicted proteins | sample Lox_Sample_34_FD_206720 | JGI IMG/M metagenome (GOLD analysis project Ga0335080, IMG submission 206720) | Soil microbial communities from Loxahatchee National Wildlife Refuge, Florida, United States - Lox_Sample_3.4 | ecosystem: Environmental > Terrestrial > Soil > Wetlands | place: USA...
TACGTTACGCCTCCATGCTCGTGCCGCTCGTAATTGTGAACATGGCCCGACAACACCACAATGCGGAAACTCGCCTGAGCTTGCCTTTCCTCCAATACCTTCGCCAGGGCTTTTTCGGCCGGGCGAGCCGCGTGACCTCCCGCGTGGACCCCTACTTCCGAAGAACTGGTGTAAGGCGGGTGATGAAGCATGAGGAAAACGAAGTCCACGTCTGAGGGCACGTGGTCCAACTTTTTCAGAAGCCACTCTCCTTGTGGGCCGACAACCTCTGCTTGCGAGCTATCGAGCACCAGAAGCAGCGTGTTCCCGGCCCGTACAGAGTAGTAGTGACTGTCTTTCAGGGCGGGGAAGTGTCCGAAATAGTTCCCCATCGCAATTTTCAGGTCGCCGTGGAACTCATGATTGCCCAGCGCAGGATATATCGGGATACTTTTCTGCCTCCAGACCGCCGTCTCACTTTCCCAAACATCCCAATCCTTTTTGTCATATCCGTTGAAAACGACGTCACCTGAAAAGCAAATAAAGGCGGGATTGGCGTCGGATATTGCCTGCACCAGCGCCATGCGCGCTATAGGGTTGGCATCCAGCGTGTCGCTTGGGTCGTGGAAGCGCGTATCGCCGTAAGCCACGAATCGGAATGGCGGCTTGACGTCCTGCTTGAGATCGATTGTCGTCGTTTGTGGATTCGATCTTCTCCTGGAGTAGATCAGAAAGCCCGCGACCGCCAACACCACTGCCAGGCCGAGGCAGAATGCAATCTTGGAGCGATGAGATTTTGTCATTCTACGATTGGGTGGAAAGTCTATCTATTTTGCCACGGCAGTTGCTTCCGTTCTAAACTGCGACTCGGCACGTATCTCGCATGAAACTGTTGATCGTAGAAGACGAAACCCGCATGGCCGACCTCCTGCAGAAGGGGCTGACGGAAGAGGGACATGTGGTGGCGCGGGCGTCCGATGGGGCCGAAGGCCTCTCGCTGGCAAAGTCGTACGAATTCGACATCATCATCCTCGACGTCATGATGCCCAAGCTCAGCGGCTACGAGCTTGCAAAAAGGCTCCGCGCGGAAAAGAACCGAACTCCAATACTTATGCTCACGGCGAGAGACGCCGTTCCCGACGTGGTTCGAGGCCTTGATCTCGGCGCCGACGACTACATGACTAAGCCCTTTTCATTCGACGAGCTACTCGCTCGCTTGCGGGCCGTGAAACGGCGGGCTCTGGCAGCCGAAGATACTCATCTGGAGGTGGCCGACCTGGTGCTCAATCCCGAAAGCCGGGAAGTAAAACGCGGACACGACCGCTTGTCCTTGACGCGCACTGAATACAGCCTGCTCGAGCGCCTAATGTACCGGGCCGGCAAAGTCGTATCCCGCCGTGCTTTGATCGAATCGGTTTGGGGATTCGACCGCACTATCGAGGAAAATACTCTCGATGCCTTTATGCACCTGCTCCGGAATAAAATTGATCCACCCGGCCGCCCCAAACTCATTCATACGGTCCGTGGCGTCGGCTACATGATTCGTCCGGATGTGCACGCATGAAAAAGTTCTCCATTGGCGTTCGTCTGACGCTCTGGTATCTCCTGATCTTCGCGCTTGGAGAACTGGTATTCGGCGCGGGCATGTGGACCATCCTGCACGAGAACTTGTACGACATTGTGGACGACTCCCTGGAGAATCAGCGCGACGATATCAAGACGTTCCTCGCACAACAAAAACCCGGGGCCACCGTTGATCAGGTTCGCGATCAGATTAAGGACATTTATTCGGCCTCGCACCTGGGCGATTACCTCGCTCTGTATCTGGCAGACGGCACGCTGATCTACCGCTCCCCTCTTCTGGAAACGCATGCCCATGTGTTGTTGCCCCCCGAGCGGATCAGGCGTCCGCTCTCGCAGAGTCGCCGCATCGATGGCCAGCCCGTGCGGTTCCTTTTCCAGAGGTTCGATGTAAATGGAAGAACGTTCGTCCTCGAAGTCGGTACGCTCGCGGATGATGCGGTTGGTACGTTGCAGATGTTCCGCTCTTATCTTTTGATTTTTGCTCCATTCCTGCTGATCGCGGCGGCGGTCTTAGGGTACTGGATGAGTCGAAGGGCTCTCGCGCCCGTTGACGAGTTAGTACGAACCGCGCGTGACGTCAGCGGAACGAGTCTGAGCACACGCCTTCCGAAACTGGAGACGGGTGACGAACTGCAGCGGCTGTCGGATACGCTGAACGAAATGCTCGATCGCATCGAGGCCGCATTCTCGCGTATCACGCAGTTCACTGCGGATGCCTCGCATGAATTGAGAACGCCGGTTTCACTCATTCGAACTGAATCCGAGCTCGCGCTTCGCCGCGCCCGTGCCGAAGAAGAGTATCGCGAGTCGTTGCGCCACATTCTGCATGAAGCGGAACGCACAACGGGATTAATCGAGCAATTGCTCGCTCTGGCCCGCGCAGACTCGGGTCGGGAGGTGTTGCAGCTCAGCAAACTGGATCTGCACCCCATACTTCAAGATGTCGTCGATGGATGGCAGGCCGTTGCTGCCACCCGCGGTCTGCAATTCTCAGCCGAACTGGGACATGGCACGGTGTTTGTTCTCGGAGATGCTCCTTTGCTGCGGCGGGTCATCGACATCCTGCTGGACAACGCTTTCAAATACACGCCGTCTCCAGGCGCGGTCCGGCTGATTGTGGAAGACAGGACGGATGAGGTCGAGATTTCCGTACAGGATTCCGGCATTGGCGTCGATCCGCAAGAGCAATCCAGAATTTTCGAACGCTTCTATCGTGTGGACAAAGCTCGCAGCCGCGATCAGGGCGGCGCAGGACTAGGACTCGCGATTGCTCAGTGGGTCGTCACGCAGCACCACGGCGAAATTGTCGTTGAAAGCCAACTGGGGAAAGGCGCTACCTTTCGCGTGCGTCTGCCGAGAACACCCGCGCCAGTAGCGGATCCTCAACCGGCATGATCCGCGCTCTGCGTCTAGCCGATGTCCCGGGCGCCATATTCAAAAACCCAAGTCGTACCGTACAATAAAGAAGCCTTCCTGAATCTCCAATGCCGGGATGGCGGAACTGGCAGACGCAGCGGACTCAAAATCCGCCGGTACTTGGTACCTTGCAGGTTCGATTCCTGTTCCCGGCACCAGCTTAACCCCCACAGAATGAGCAGCTAAATCGTGGCGGCTCGCCAAAGAGAGTCATGTGTGACAGACGCAGCGGACTCTAGAATCTTTTGCCTTCCGCGACTGTAGCGATATCCAACTGAAATAGTTGGCCTTATCTAAAGCTCCGAGAGCGATCCAACCTATACACCTCTTACACACCTCCTCAGGGAAGGGCGGGATTAGAGTCTCCGGTTCTTCCCCCACGGGCCGCCCGGCTGCCACACTTTGTCTTCTTCACCGCCCTTCAGAACGCCGCCCACAACTGGCATCACGAACTCTCGAATGACTTCCATAATTTCTTTCAGGGAAGAGTCTGCCTTAAGCCCGCTCTTGCGCAGAAACGCTCGCCATTGTGTCTGCTTCGTTGCGAGTTCATAAAACTCAGCCCGCAGTGCTAACGGCGTCGATCTCGGCAGAGTCGTACGCCGGGTCTTGAATGTTGCCTGAATGGCCGCCGCGAGAGTGGTACTCTGGAATTCGAACCTTTGCGCAAGCACCCAGAGATCATAAAAGTCCTTCATTCGGCTATTCGCAATGCCGAGTTTGACCATGGCTTCAAACTTTTCCGCAACTACACTCTCCTTGGAATAGGCGTGCAATTTGGGTGCAGGAAATTTGAGGAGCGTGGGGTATTCCAATTCCTCTGATGCGGGAACAATGGTGTCTCCGAGACCGACGTCAATTTGAAGAGGAATGCGCACATCGCCAAGCCGTGCTTCCACGCGTACCCGAACTCCTTCGTAGGCTTCCTGATCTCCAATTCTTTCCACACGAATCGTGTTCGGTAGAAACGTCAGGCCATCGTCTTCCACATTTTGCGAGCATACCTCGGCGAATACTTTCCGGAAGTTTGTATCGGACAGCACACGTCCGAGTAGATCGAGATCTCGGGTTGGACGATAGATCTCCGCGGTCCAGAATTGCAGGAGCAGAGCGCCCTTGAGGACAAACGCGTCTCGATGGGGAGAAACGCTCAGGCGATAGAGGAATCGTTCCAATCCATAACAGGTCAGGACAAGTCCAAAATCTTCCTTGCGCCCAGTTGCCAGATTCAGCAGTCGCTGCCGAACCGAAGCCGGCATACTCGCAACAGGTTTCTTCACGTGAGCGACTCCAGGTATGGCTGCATCACGCGCGCCACCCGACAGACTTTCGCGGCCATGAAAAGTTCATCCATCGTGGCTCTTCGCTGCCGGTAACAGTCGCGCAGCGCTTCCAGCGCGACCTCCAGCCCTATCTTGTTGCGGTATTTGAAACAATCGGCGACAGTCTTAGCAGGACCAAAGATTCGCACGACAACTCCTTCGAGTTTCTTTTCCTCGATGCCATAAGAAAGGGCCTTCCCGGAAAAATGCACAACACGCATCGGCGGATAATCCGCGCGGGGGCGGCGAGCCTCGTGGGCAATTGCTATCCAAACCTCATGTGGCGATTGCGTTGTGAGCCCATGGAAGCGCAGCGCAGAAAGCAGGCAGATGACGCCGCGTGGCACGCGTTTCGCTGCCTCCACGAGCGTATGGTGCTCAGTCACCCGGCTTCCATCGGCGACGTAGAGTCCTCTTCCCACTTGCCTCACAAGCCCACGGTCTTTAGCCTGGCGGAGATATTCCCGGGGGATACCCACCCTATCCAGTTCGCGCGGCCGGAATACCCCAGCGTTCCTTACCATGCGGGCTACAAGTTCTGCCTTCGAAATTGCCATAGCCATTATTTACTATATGCATGCATATTATAGCAAATGCAGGCATTTCGTAAACACGAAAGTCACGTCGATATCGATACGCCAAAAAGATTCCGCTGAACACTCATCGCACGAGGTGCTGAGCTATTTCTCTTGAGGTGGGACGCGATGATAACGGTACTGCCGGGGCTTGAAGTGGAGGTTGAGGTAAGCGCCCTTGGAATCGGCCGCCAGGAAGGCGATGTGCTCCTCGGCGGGAACATCGAAGTATCGATAGACCTCTCCACTTTCTCTAAATTCCAGTTCCAGCACGTGCTGTTCGGGCGCATACCCGATGCTGGCGATACTGCTGGAGTCCACAGGAACTCGCTGCATGCTTTCTTGGATGCGGATGAATCTCGGAAGGATCAGGAGCGGCCGTCTTCTGCTCTCAAGGTGAGGGCAGCGGACAGCGCCCAAGGACATTTTTGAAAAAAGGGCGGGTAATCCTGAAAGAGACTTACACAATGACTTTCACAGTTTTACATTCTGTTCATTGATATCTCCCGTATTTTCAGTAGCTAGCGGGAATACGCAGCGGACTCAAAAATCCGCCGGTACTTGGTACCTGCAGGTTCGATTCCTGTTCCCGGCACCAATTTAAGCCCCTACGATTTCGCACATCTCCTCGGGAGTTTCCGACGCCTGCCCGTCCGAGCGTCTTGCTAGTTGCATCTGGGCCCAAACTTCGAGCTTCAAAACACGAGTTTCTGTTTGATCGTGTCAGGCAAGGGCCCGCCTGCGGGAATCTTGGTCTGGCCGACATAGATGTGCTTCAAACCTGGGAGCCGTGCCAATACGGCAAGAGAAGTGGGTGTCACCGGTGTGTCGAAAAGATTCAATGTCTCCAATTCGCTGAGTGACGCCAGTGCTTGAACTCCCGAATCAGTGATTCGCGTATGCATCAGGCGAAGCGCTCGGAGACGCTTCATGGCGCCGATTCCATTGGCAGATCGGTCCGTAATGGAAGTACCGGAAAAATCCGCTGAGACGATATGTTCTGCAACGGGTGAAAGCGCTGCGAGTTGGGAGTCGCCAAATTGCGACTTCAACCAGCCGGCGTTCACTGCGAGGTCCGACGTGCCACGAGATTGATATTCGACAACATTCGGAAGTTGTTGCTGCAGTTTCGCCACGACTGGTTCCAACGACGCGCGCTGCTTCTCCACTGAAACCGGATCGACATCTGGAAAACTCACTTCCACCGGCGCCTTCAGATCGCCCATTGCGACATTGTTCAATACAGTTTCGGCTGGGGCTGTGCCCGAAGCTCCCGAGGTCACCCAGGCCTCGATCAGTCTCACATCCGCCGGAGACAGCGGACTCCTTTCGGGAGGCATGAAGTCGCGGTCCGACGAAGGCAGAGTGACGCGCCGCAGGATCTCGCTCGACTTTGCATCTCCGGCTTTGATTGCGGCACCATGCTTCCCACCCCGCATCACGGCTTCGAAGCTGTCAAGGCGCAGATTTCCTTTGTGTTTATTCCTTCCATGACAGGTTACGCAGTGCTGCGCAAAAATTGGCTGGATATGAGCGCCATAGAATGTGCCGCGGCCTCCGTATGGAGAGTTTGCGGGGGCGTCCAGCGGATTTGAAACGCCGAGCAATCCAGCTAGAGGGGCAGGCATGAACTCCGTCAGATGATTTACGCCCTGTGTTAACTGCCCTCCGCGATAACCGGCAAAACACACCGCGCCGGCCGTGACCGCCAATCCAACGGCATATAACTTGTGGACCGGTACATCGGTCGACGCCCGCCATGCCCAACACAACCATACTCCGAAGACGACGAGAAAACCGGACCACATGTGTTGTACGACGATACTTCCGGAGTATCCTCCGCTGCGCGCGAGAGACCAACCCAGTCCCGCAGCTAGAATCGCACTCAACGTCGCAAGGCCCAGCACGAAGGTAGAGGAGGATCGGAGATAAGCGAAACGGCGATTTCGCCCGACGATCTCGATGACTGGAACCAGAAGCACGAGGGCGATCGGTAGATGCACAGCCAGCGGGTGCAGACGCCCGAAGAACTGCATCAATTGCGCGCGTTCCTTGCCGTCGGGAGGCGCCCAAAGCAGAAGTGAAGCCAGCACTACGATGGCGATCAAGCAAATCAATCCAAAGATTGAGAGTGCAGACAAGCGGCGGGTCTGAGTCATTGCCACCAAACCTTAGCGCTGACAGAGCCGAAGGGGCAAAAACTCATGCGAGGATCTCGCCGACCACTCGCGCTGGTTTCACACTCGTGAGTTTCTGGTCCAATCCCTGGAACGGATAATTTAGCTTGTGATGATCGAACCCTAGTAAATAAAGGATCGTCGCATGCAGGTCTCGAATCTCCACGGGATCTTTGGCAACTTCGTAACCGAGGTCGTCGGTTTCGCCATGGGTGAAGCCCGGCTTCACCCCGCCACCCGCCATCCAGATTGTGAACGCTCCCGGATTATGATCGCGACCTGTATATTTCGTCACTTGCCCACTGCGATTCTCCCGCATGGAGGTGCGTCCAAACTCGCCTCCCCAAACAATCAGTGTGTCTTCGATCATACCGCGCTCTCTCAGGTCAGACAGCAGAGCCGCGATTGGTTGATCGACCTCCAGGCACCGCTTCACGAATCCGACGTTAAGCGAGTCTCCTGCATTCGAGCCGTGACTATCCCATCCCCAATGATAGAGCTGGATGAATCTCACGCCCCGTTCCGCGAGACGGCGAGCAACCAGGCAATTATTCGCAAAACTGGATTCCCCAACCTTCGACCCATACTTCGTCCGCACCGACTCGGGTTCCTTATGGATATCCATCGCATCGGTCGCATCCATCTGCATGCGGAATGACATTTCATACTGCGCGATTCGGGTTACCGTCTCCGGATTGCCGAATGCCGCGTAGTTTTGTTGGTTAAGCTCGTCGATGGCATCAAGCATATTGCGGCGCTTCGAGACGTTCACGTCCGGCGGGCTGTCCAGATACAGAACGGGCTCCCCGTGCGAGCGGCATTGCACTCCTTGGTAGACACTGGGGAGAAAGCCAGTGCCCCAAAGTTGCTTGCCACCATCGGGCATATTGCCACCAGAGATCAAGACAATGAAGCCAGGCAGGTTCTGATTCTCTGTGCCTAAGCCGTACACGACCCAGGATCCAAGCGAAGGATAGCCGAGCCGGGGATTACCGGTCTGGACAAGCAACTGGGCAGGCGCGTGATTGAACTGGTCGGTACGCATCGACTTGATGAAGCACAACTCATCGAGATGCTTTTCCAGATGTGGCAAACGATCGGAGATCCAGTGTCCGCTGTCTCCGGTCTGATGGAATGGATACTGCGGACCCATCAGCTTTGGTACACCCGTAATAAATGCGAAGCGTTTGCCGGCGAGCAGGGAAGCGGGGCAATCCTGGCCATCAAGCTTCACGAGTTGAGGTTTATATTCGAACAGCTCCAGTTGGCTGGGAGCTCCGGCCATGTGTAGGTAGATCACTCGCTTGGCCCGAGCAGCAAATTGCGGCGGAAGAACAGAAAGCGGATGCTTGGGATCTCGTGCCAGGTCGAGCGGCTTGGTATAAGCATTGGAATCGTCTGCGGCCATTCCAAGGAGTGGTGCGGCCATCGTTCCGAGAAACATCATGCCCAGGCCGCCCGACACGGAACGCAAAAAGTGGCGGCGCGTTTGAGCCTGCAGCCTCGACAACTGCCTCTCCGGATGCAATGGGTTTGCCAGGTCGAAGTTCTTCATAAAGTTCAACGTGTCAGAGAAGCATCAAGGTTGAGGAGAACGCTCCCCACAGTCTTGAATGCCTCGAATTCTTTCGGTGACGGACCCGCTGTCCCCGAAGAATGATCGAACGATTGGAAGTTCGCGCGCTTCAAAAGGGAAATGTCCGCGGACTGAAGCGTCTTGTCGAACAGTCGCCGCAGGACAGCAAGTTCCTCTGTCGTGGCTTCGCGAGACAGCACCAGGCGCGCTTCGTAACGCAAGCGATCGTCCACGCCGGCGTTAGCTGCGGGCACCTCTTTGATCGTTTTAGCCGCGAGAGCTGCGGCAGCTTCGTCGTAAACCGGATCATTCAACGTCACCAGAGCCTGGAGCGGCGTGTTGGTCGGAATGCGGCGCGGCAAACTCGTCGCGCGGTCAGATCCGTCGAAGATCATAAAACTCGGATAGCCGCTGGTGCGCTTCACGAACGTATAGATTGCCCTCCGATAACGATTGGGACCAGTGGCGTCAATCCACTTATCGCTGTTGTAGACCGAGTTCCATATGCCGGGGGGTTGCGGCGGCATGACGGGCGTTCCACCCATGGTGCGATCCAGCAATCCACTGGCGAGCAAGGCCTGATCGCGAACCATCTCGGAAGTGAGCCTTTGCTGCGGCCCTCGCGCCAGGAGACGATTCCTCGGGTCTTTTTGAAGAAGCTGAGGAGTTGTAACGGAACTCTGACGATAGGTTGCGCTCGTGACGATCTCGCGGAGGAGCGCCTTCATATCCCAATGCAGGTCATTCTCGAAATGCAGCGCGAGCCAATCCAACAGTTCCGGATGAGTTGGTGACTCGCCTACGCTGCCAAAATTTTCCAAAGTCTCAACGATGCCTGTGCCAAACAGTTCTTCCCAGTAACGGTTCACTGCCACGCGTGCCGTCAAAGGCTGGCCGGGAGAAAAAAACCACTTTGCGAATGTCAGCCGGTTACGAGGAGCATCCTTGGGTAAGCTTGGAAAAATCCCAGGGACATCCGCAGACAAGTCAGGGCCGATTTTGTTCAGAAAGCTTCCGCGTTCGAATTCCTTTGTGACTCGGCGTTCGTAGGGTTCTTCTTCCGACATCACCGGGACATTCACACTCGGAATCTTGGCTAGGCGAGCTGAGATATCGGAGAGGTGCGCAATAGCGTCTTTCCGTTCCGCACTCAGAATTCGAGAATGGAATCGCGGATCGCCACTTACGAAGAGGCGAACCCGCTTGATTTGTACCGGCTTGTAGTCGATCTCGCGGGTTTGTCGCAAAGCGACTTCGATCTGATCGTTTGCGTTCAGCTGCAAAGGCTCCGCGAGAACGCCGACAATCCAGCGCGTACGAAAGAGTTTCGGATTCGAGGAGAACCCGTCCTGAAGCAGCTTGGAAGTTTTCTCAGCTTTGTTGTATTTGTCCGGTTCCGGAGGCGTGACTGATGACTCCAGATTTTCTGTCGAGTCATGCAGGAAACTTCCGAAGACAATTCGATCTTTTCGGCCGCCGGGATGCACCACGAAAGCCTGCACCCGATCTACGATGAAGCCATCCTCGGGTGTGTGGCGTGATTTCTCGGCATCGATCGGAGGCACTTCAATCCGAATAGCCGACAGTTCCGGCAGATTGGCGGTGGTTTGAAGTTCGTAATCCGATACCGACGGAGTTGTGGGATCAGCAAATGCTTCGCCATCACGAAGGTGAAATGTTTTTGCCGGCGTGCCGCGAGTCCGGGCAGCCGCGAGGCGACTGTCGAGCACGCGGATTCGCTCGAGCTGGTCCGCAACCGACTCTTTCTTCTTCGTGGCAGATGAGTCTTTGTCCTTTTCGAGTTCCCTCAGATATTTTTCGGCGTCAGGGAGAACCTCCAGCAGCGCCGGACCTTCGTCGGCGCCTGCCGATTGGATAGGAGCAGCTTCCCATTTGCCGGCCTGGACTAACTCCCGATCCCCTGCCACCGTACTTCGCAACAGAGGCGCGAGTTCCTGCTGCAGTTGAGCGGCTTCAGCGTACTTGCTCTTGTCTTTCGGAACCCTCAAGTTCGGGAAGTCGTCGTCGCGGTCCGCATCATCGGACCCATTGAAGAACGCAAGCGACTTGTAATACTCCGGATGCCGAATCGGATCGTATGGGTGAGAGTGACACTGAACGCAATTCATCGTGACGCCGTTCAGCACAGACCACGTTGTCGCGACGCGATCCATCACCGCCACGAGTCGAAACTCCTCGTCATCCGTCCCCCCTTCCTGATTGTTCGGGGTCTGCCGGCTGAAGGAAGTCGCGATCCGATCCTCAAACGTCGCATTTGGCAGCAGGTCGCCGGCCAGTTGGGTGATCACAAACTGATCGTAGGGAATATTTCGATTGAAAGCGTTCACAACCCAGTCGCGATAGACCCATACTCCGCGACGAAGATTGTCGGCTTCGTAGCCATACGAGTCCGCATAGCGGGCGAGATCAAGCCACATCGAGGCCCATCGCTCCCCGTACGCCGGAGATTGCAGAAGCCGGTCAACCTGCTTCTCGTAAGCGTTTGGCGAATTATCGCTGAGAAACGCGGCTTGCTCATCCGCAGTTGGAGGAAGCCCAGTCAAATCGAGGGAAACTCTCCGGAGCAACGCGGCTTTGCTCGCTTCAGGCGATGGCGACAAGCTCTCCTTCTCGAGGCGGCTCAAGATGAATCGGTCGAGTGGCTGCTGAATCCACTGTTCGTGCTTTACCGCGGGCAACTGCTGAGATTTCGGAGGTACAAATGCCCAGTAGTCGGACCACTTCGCCCCTTCTTTGATCCAGCGCCGCAGTAACGCAATCTGGTCTTGCGAAAGAGGATTCGCATGGAATGGCATCCGGTATTCCGGATCTTGTGAATTGACTCGTTTGATCAGTTCCGAAGAGTCGGGATCTCCGGGAACGATCGTCGGTTGGCCGGATTTTCCCTTACCCAGGGCTTCTTCTCGAAAGGAAAAAGAGACGCCAGCCTTCTGCCGGACGCCGCCGTGGCAGGAGCTGCAATTCTGGTTCAGGATTGGCCGAATGTCGCGGCTGAAATCCACCGCATTGGACGAGCGGGAGAACAGCGAACGCGAGCACCCTGAAGAGAGAAGTACGCCAATTGCAATCGCAAGTAGAACGGCTGCAAATACAACGGGGCGAGATGAGGAACATTTGAGCATCAGCAAGTTAAGCTTGCGTCGTTGGAACCCCATTAAACCGAGCGGAGGGATGCCTTTGCCAAAATGTTAGCACCGCTTGATGACGTGTCAAGGCGAGCGGTCGACGCATCGAGGTTTTTGCCGAAATTGTACGAAATGCGCGATTGAGGAGATAGCGTGACTCAACATGGATGGTGGAGGATACTCTCATTTTCGCTTGACTGGAAAAGTTGATGTACCTAGAATCTCGACCACTGAACGCGCGTCGTCCGGTTTAAAAATGGGTGGACAGGGCATCGAACGACGGGAAATTCTTCGATACATTGGCATCGCCTCTATAGCTGCGACATTTCCCGGATTCCAACGCTGGAGTTTCGCTTGTCCCGCAGATTCGTCGCACACTGCACGTCCGCAGTCGCCGCACGCTGACTACAAGCCTCTCTTTTTTTCCGCAGATCAGTATCGCCTGGTTGAGCGTCTGGCGGAAATGATCATTCCTGCCGACGATTCACCCGGCGCAACGGAAGCGGGCGTCGCCGAGTTCATCGACTTCATGGTGGCGAACCGGGTCGCTGTCAGTCCGAATGCGGAGATCCGGTCTACTGCTGACGCCATCCGGCAAGGCGAGGCTGCGCAGGAACGCTTTATTTCCGGACTCGACTGGATGAATGCGCGGGCCAAGTCAGAATTTGGAAAGCAGTTTTTGGAAGGCTCCTCCGAACAGCAAACAGCCCTTCTCGGAGAACTCGCCTACAAAGCCAAGTTCAAGCCGACCACTGAGAGCGGAAGAGAATTCTTCCAACTGATCCGCGACTACACTGTCGTTGGTTATTACACAAGCAAAGTTGGGTTAGAAAGCCTGGGCTATCCCGGGTTGCGCACGGTCTGGCCCAAGATGCCGGGGTGTACGCACCTCGACGATCCCGAACACCTTCGCCTAAAGAAAGGGTGAAAGAGAGGCCGCTTGTCAGAAAAGATGTTCGACGTGATTGTCGTGGGCACAGGAGCAGGCGGTGGGACCGCCCTTAAAGTTTTGTGCGAAGCCGGCCTGAACGTGTGCGCTCTAAATTCCGGCCCACGCATTGTGCCTGAGGATGATTATCGTGGACACCGGCAGGTGTACGACCTTAAGTATCGCGGCTTCGGAGATCCACTTCGCTTCGCGGGCAAGCCCCACCAGGAGCCGTATTCCGTCGAAGAATCGGAATACAGCGAAGGGCGGGATCTTTTCGAACACGACATCGAATACTCCAATGCGCCCGGCACCGACTGGTATTGGAAACGCTGTAAGGCAACAGGAGGTAAGGCCAACTTCTGGGGCCGTTCCTCGGCGCGTTTCGGCGACATCGACTTCAAAGCTGCCGACCTTGATGGCTTCGGCGAGAACTGGCCGGTGGACTACGCCGAAATCGCTCCCTGGTTCTCGAAAGCTGAGCGCTACATGGGAGTTGCGAGCACGATTCAGAATCGCCCCAGCAATCCGGACGGCGAGTATCTTCCACCGATGCCGTTCCGCTGCTTCGATTTCATCTTGCAGAAGGCATGCGAAAAGATCGGAATCCCGTATCTGCCCGATCGCTGCGCGCAACTCACGGTGGAACACGGCAACCATCCTGCCTGCCACTATTGCGGAAACTGCTCTCGCGGATGCGATGTCGGGGCGTTCTTCTCACCTACTTGGTTCACAATTCCCGACGCGGAAGCGACAAAAAAGCTCACCCTTCTGACGAATGCGCTCGTGCGCTCGGTGCTGGTCGACGAAAATGGCATGGCCAAAGGCGTGGCCTATATTGATCGAACCACGAAGCGCGAAGTCGAGGTCTACGCAAGCGTTGTTGTTCTGGCCGCATCATGTGTCGAGACAGCACACATCATGTTGAACTCGACATCCCGGAACTGGCCGACGGGAATCGCGAATTCCAGCGGACAACTCGGCCGCAACCTTTGCGAACATTTATATGGCACTCCCGGCTACGGGTATTTGCCCCAATTAGTCGGACAACCACCCACTCCGGATAACATCGCCGACTCCACCGTTTCCTGGATGCCGCGTTGGCAGAATCTCAAGAATCCTCGCGAGGAGAAATTTATTCGCGGGTATTCGGTGTACATGGGCGGAGGTTGCGGAGAGTTTCCCGGTCATTATCGCCAGATCGAAGGTTTCGGAAAACAGTTCAAGAGAGACATCAAGCGCTACTATCCCGCAACCGTTGGCGCGTTACTACAAGCTCCGACCCTGTCGAGTCCAACCAACTATGTTGATATCGATCCCGAGAAGAAAGACATCTTCGGAATTCCCCAGCTCCGTTTTCACTTCCAGTGGGGAGAGAACGATTTGCTGATGTGGAAACACTCCAAGCAGGTCATGATCGATCTCTTCAAAGCGGCAGGGGGTGAACTATGGGGCGCAGACAGTGTGCCCAATCGTCCGGGCACAAGTTTGCACGAGACGGGCGTTTGCCGCTTTGGAAACGACCCCAAGAAATACGTAACGAACAAGTGGGCGCAGACCCACGATGTCTCGAATCTTTATATTTGCGATGCCAGCATTTTTCCAAACTCTACGGACAAGACTACGACGATGCCGATCGTTGCATTTGCCATGAGAACCTGCGATCACATGCTCGAGAACTTCCGCCAGGGACTTCATAAACGGGTTTGAAGTTACAGCGTAATGGCATGGCTTCTTCGATTCGACCTGGAATCGCAAGAGATCTTTCGCCGGTGATGCGGCAGAATTGAGAACGCCGAACTCGAATCACCCTTTGATCGCCGCCCGTATCTTCGGCGTGCCTGTAACGGCAGTTTTGAGGCTCTCATCCGCAACGATCAGGTTCAGCACGGTCCTGGTCATCTGCTCGTCGATGTCTGGGGCACGTCTCAGCTCGACGGGATACCGGACGAGCAACTCAAGGCCAGCATCAGCAAATTGAAGCCGTGCCTCCGGCCGGGGAGTTTGCACATAAATGTCGACACGCCGTTCGATTCCGGCGTGTTGCCGCTCGATTTCGTCCTTATATTTCGCATAGACCGAGTTCACCGCAGCGACGAGCTTGTCTTCGGCGTCTTTGTGGTTGCCTCCGGGTGCGATCATGATTACCACCTCGTGCCACGAATATTCCGTCCCCGGAATCTGCTTGAAGAGCGGTGTTCCAGCCTGGAACAGCACGGAGTTCGAGAACACAACGATTCTCCCCGTCGGATAGAAATCGAGTCCGGTGCCTGCCAGCTCCATCAAGTAAAACCTGACCAGGCCGATATCGACGACATCTCCGGTGATTCCAGCAACGCTGATCCTGTCGCCAACACGGATTCCGTATCTCCCAATGATGAAGAAGTAAGCCGCAACCGAGAGCAACACTGCCTGCAATCCCACAGCAATGCCGGCCGTAATGAATCCTGCGAAGGTCGCCAGCGAACTGAATTCGCTGACGAAACCCATCACCAGAACGATCGCAATCAAAACTCCGATGACCACGCGGCGCAACACAAGAAACTGTCTCCGTCGTCGCGGATCCCCGATATACCGGAATGTCACTCTGCGCCAGACCTCCGATAGAACGAAAATCAGCACGAGAGCGATGACAATCGCTCCAACCCGTAGTAGCACTGCGCGCAGCACGAATCGCGACTCGCTCGAGATCGAGCTTCGCCATTCCTCGAAGTTGGTCTTGGCGTCATCGAGCACGATGAGTTCCTGGCTCAACGGCATCATGGCTGCAGAAAGCTGCTTAAACCGGTTCGTCAGCGCCTGGAATGCCTCCCGCTGCGCCTGCAACTGTTGCGGATCAGTCGCCGGGGTTTGGTTCGCAAGATCCTGACTCTGCTTGATCGTGGCGCGCAGAGCATCCCTCAGGGGGGTACGCATCCGGTCGGCGAGGTCGTGTGTGTAATTTGTCTCTTTAATCAGGGCGTCGATCTGCCGCACCGCGCTCATGTAGTCGTAGAGCGTAACGGCTTCGCTGACGAGGCCGCCGGCATTTGCCAAAGTAGGTTTTGCCGCTGCCGTAGGCGCCGCAACCGGCTTTTGCCCATTTTCTGTTCCGAGCACTTCAGGGATCGACTTTGCCAGCCGGTCGATGTCTCCCTCGATCCCGCCCGCGATCTCGCCGTTGCTCACCACGAACGCCGACATCTTTTGGACCGCGTCGAGAAGCGACTTCTGCAGCTCAAGTTGTCCCTGCAGCGCGTCCCGCTGCGAGGTGAGCGCGAGACGTTTCGAAGCAGGAGTTCTTTTCAGTTCCACTTCAATCTTGTCGATCTGTTCCTGAAGTTGCTGAATTTGGGTTGCGGTTTGTTCTTGAAGCTGGACGAGTCTTTGGGCTTGGCTCGAGGATCCCGCCTGGCTGGAGACAGTTTTCTTCTGCTGGGACGCGATAATGCCGCTCTCCGCCTTTGCCGACTCAAAGGCCAGCTTCACCACCTGCGCCCCAACGCTCTTCGCGTTGTCCTGGTAGATCGCGTCGCTTGCCAATCCGACGGATCGGGCATTCGTGGTCGCATGCCGATACCAGTTGATCACCTGGTTCAAGTGATGGAGCGCAGCATCGCCGTCGAGTTGAAGGGGCGGCAACTTGCCTGATACCTCGGAATTCTGCGCGCTTTGGGGAGTCGTCTCAGGCGCTTTTGAGTTCTGCGCCGGTCCAGTGCCCGTAAGACCGAGGCCAACTAGCAGCACGATGCTGACAATGAATGGATTCAAATCGCTGGCTGCGTGCCTACGCACCGATATTCTGCGCTTGTCTTTGTTTTTCATGACTTTTCTGAGATTCAGTGCAGAATGTTTGACGCAGTTTGAACGACGGACGTCGAGAGTTTTTTCGACGGAGAACTTGACCGTGGGATGCTTCGCCAGCCCTCGCGTTTGCCTAGAATTGTTGCGTCGAAGGGGTACGCAGCTTGAATCTTTGAACTTTTCCGGTCGCCGTCTTCGGCAACTCCGGCAGGAACTCTACCCAGTAGGGACGTTTGTAAACCGGCAGGCGCTCTGTAATAAATTGTCGAATCTCTTCGGCAAGGGAAGTTGTTCCGACGTGCCCCTCGCGCAATACCACGCAGGCGGCAGGCTTTGGCAATTCGTCCGAATCGTGCCGGAAGACAACCGCGGATTCGAGGATCGCCGGATGCTCCGACAACACCCGTTCGATCTCAATCGGGCTTACCCATACCCCGCTGACTTTCATCATGTCATCGGACCGTCCCGCGTACCAGAAGTAGCCGTCTTCATCCTGGTGATATTTGTCGCCGGTGCGGATCCAGTGGCCGTTGATCGTGGATTTCGTCTTCTCGTGTTCGTTCCAGTAATAAGCGCAAGTGGAATCGGCCTTCACCAGCAGATTTCCCACCTGCCCCTGTTCAACCGGTTGGTCGCTATCGTCAACGATCTTTGCTTCGAAGCCGGGAAGAATTCGTCCACTGGATCCTGGCTTCACCGCTCCTGGAGCATTCGAGATCATCATGTGCAGCGCTTCTGTGGACCCAATGGCATCAAGAATCTCAACCCCGAATCTCTCTTTGAATCGATGAAAGACTGTGGCTGGCAATGATTCTCCCGCTGACACAGCGTGTCTCACCGACGACAGATCAAACTCGCGTCCTTCCCGCGAATAAGCGAGCAACTTCACATAATTCGATGGAACGGAGAAAAACAGCGTCGGACGGTGCCGCTCGATGATTTCGAAGATATTCTGCGGCCGCGGAGGACTTGGCATCAGGATGTTGGTGCCTCCCACCGCCAGCGAAAAATACAATCCATTCCCGAGTCCATACGCGAAGAAGAGTTTCGCCACGCTGAAGAACCGATCCGCTTCGCTAATTTTCAGGATCGCTTTCGCGTAGCGCTCTGCGCTTACCACCATGTCATGCTGCAAATGAACGCAGCCTTTGGGTGCACCGGTGCTGCCGGACGAATACAGCCAGAACGCGGCATCGTCTTTGCTGGTTGGGGCTGCTTCCAATTCCGAAGAACTCTGGCTCAGGAGTGACTCCAGCGAAACCATGCCGGGTGCGTCGCCGGCTACGACGATCGTTTCGAGGTAGCTCAGTTCGCTTCGCGGGATCGCAGCGATCAACGGCAGTAGAGACGCTGAAACCACAGCCACACGCGCCCGGCAGTTATTCAGCAGGTATTTGTAATCTGGCGACTTCAGTAGTGTGTTGATCGGAACTGCCACGGCACCGATCTTGATTGCTCCGAAGAAACAAACAGCGAACGCGGGAGTGTCCACCAGCAGAAGCAGTACCCGCTCCTCGATGCGTACTCCTAGACTCTTCAGCGCGTTGCCGAATCGGTTGACTCGCGCCGAAAGCTCCCCGTAGCTGAGACTGCTGTCTCCGCACTCGATCGCCGCCTTAGCGCTCCGGCCTTCAGGCACATGCCGGTCCACGAAATACGTGGCGGCATTGAAACAGTCGGGCAGCAAAATAGGAGCAACATCGCTCATCAGCAATTGCGCGGTCCCCTACCGCGATTGCTCACTAAAATAGCGCACTCTCTTTGATGAAATCGAACAACTTGATAAACTCCACTACTCGTCGGGAGACATCGCTTGTCCCAACCACGCATCGTTGTCGTCGGCAGTTATGCCACCGGCCTCACCATGAGAGCAGCACGCATTCCGGGCTCCGGAGAGACGCTGCTTGGGACGGGCTATCGCGTCGATTTCGGAGGCAAAGGCTCAAACCAGGCTGTCGGCGCTTCGCGCCTAGGAGCGCAGGTCGATTTCGTTGCAAAGATCGGTACGGACTCCTTCGGAGACATGGCGTTAGGGCTATACCGTGAAGAAAACATCGCTACGACTTTTGTTCAGCGTATCGCCGATATTCCAACCGGTGTTGGCTTCATCGTGGTCGAAGCCTCGACCGGACATAACGCGATCGTGATCGATCCAGGTGCCAACGACCTGCTAGGGCAATCTGATGTGTCCGCTGCCAAGTTGGCTATTGATTCTGCTTCCGTGGTCCTCACGCAGTTGGAAACGCCCGTTGCGGCCGCCGAAACTGCGCTAAGTCTGGGACGCGCTGCAGGCGCAGCCACGATCCTCAATCCAGCGCCGGTACGGCCCTTGGCGGACTCCGTTCTCAGCCTCATCGACATTCTGACTCCGAACGAAACCGAAGCCCGCATTCTTGCTGGAAGGCCGCCGGATGCACACGTAGAAGCAGAAACAGTTGCGCGCGAATTGTTAAACCGCGGCGTGAAGCAGGTGGTCATGACCCTCGGCGAAAAAGGTGCGCTGCTGATCAGCTCCAAATCGCAGAAGCATTTTCCCGCCATCAAGGTTCAACCGGTTGACACAACTGGGGCAGGGGACTCATTCAATGCGGGACTTGCCGTGGCTCTCGCCAATGGCGAGACACTCGACGGGGCGATCAACGTTGCGATGATCGCCGGCGCGATGGCGGTGACCAAAGAAGGAGTGATTCCGTCATTGCCACGCCGGGATGAAGTGCTTGCCTTCTGCAAATCGCGTGAGATCGAAGTCCCGATGTGGCTCGAGTCTGACTCGGTTCACGCTTCACAGGGATCGCCGCACCTAATATAGAGATCACCGTGACGAACGCTCAATCGCCTAACATCGTGAGATCGCCTGAAGCTGCGGCTGCTTTTCTTGCCTCGCATATTCAACACACCTTGATTTCCAATGTTCTGACTCAAGCGCTCTGGCAGAAACATATCGAGGAATGTTTGAAGTATCGCTTTAATGCCGCCATGATCCCGCCTGCATGGGTCCACAAGACCTCCGAGCGGCTGCTTGGGACGGGAATCCGCGTCGCGTCCTTCATCGATTTTCCCTACGGCACGATGACCAGTGACGGCAAGGCGGCCGAGGCAAAAAGCCTCGTCGATGCCGGTGCCGAAGAGATCGACTTGATGCCGAACGTCGGCTTCCTGCTCTCTGGGATGGAGAACGAATATTTCTCTGACATCCAAGGAGTCGTGCGCGCGGCGGGAAACGCGCCTGTCAAAATCATGCTGGAATTGCCGCTCCTCAACGAAGAGCAAAAGAAACGAGCCGTGAGTCTTAGCGTCGAGGCTGGGGCTTTATATCTCAAAAACGCCAGCGGAGGAGCCGTCGGAGTCGCCACTCCTGATGACATGCGCTTCCTGCGTCGCCTGGCTCCGCCACATGTCCGCGTGAAGGGGTCCGGTGGCATTAAGACAGCGCAGCAGGTACGCGATCTTCTCGATGCCGGAGCCGATCTCGTCGGAACGAGTTCCGGTGTGCAGATCATGAGTCAACTGCTGCGCAGCGAAGTACCCGCTCATTCCTCCGAATCAGCCTACTAATTTTGTGCCTCGTTATAATCGTGTCCTGGCACAACTCTGATCCCATGCGGCCATTCCTAACATTCGTGCTGGTCGGCGCGCTTTTGTGGCCCGCAGCCACCTTTGCCCAAACCAAGGCGACTTCACAAGGCACGTCAGCCGAATCTGCGGAGTCTCACCTGGGCAAGGGATACGACGCCCTGAAGCAGGACCGCTATCAGTCCGCTGAAGAAGAATTCCGCGCCGCCCTCGCGATCGATTCAACTCTGGTGCTTCGGGCCCAATTCCCGCTCGCGGTCGCACTCTTCGAAGAGCACAAGTCCGCGGAGGCCCGCCGCGAATTCGAAGCCGTCAGAAAACAAACCGGAGACCACCCTAACGTTCTTTACTATCTCGGCCGCCTGGACATCGACGACCGCGACTTCGCCGCTGCGATTAACCATTTCAGCGGAGCGGCCGCCAAGCCTCCATTTCCCGATACCGCTTACTACCTGGGCTTCGCCTATCTGAAACAAGGAGATCTTCCAAACGCCGAGAAGTGGCTGCAGGAAGCGCAGCAATCCACTCCGCGGGATTCCCGTGTTCCGTATCAACTGGGACTCGTCTACCGCAAGCAAGGCCGCGAAGACGAAGCGCAGAAAGCGCTCGCCCTCTCCTCTGATCTGCATCGCCAAGATGACTCCGAGGCGCAATTGCGCACCGAATGCGGACAGAAGTTGGAGAAGGGAACTCGCGAAGAAGCACACGCCGTATGCGACAAGCTTTATCACGATGACGATGCCGACCGCCTTACGGCACTCGGTATGATCTATGCGCAGCACGGCGATCTCGACGCAGCCTTAAAGCCTTTCTTGAAGGCGGCAGAACTCTCGCCGCAATCTCCGCAGGTTCAATACAACCTGGCTCTCACATATTTTCAGTTGCATCGCTTGGCTGAGGCGCGCGTCCCGCTGGAGCAGGCGTTGAAACGCTGGCCCGACTTGTTTCCTTTGAATGCTCTTTACGGGACGGTGCTGATCAATCTCGGAGAAGAAGAGCGGGCTTACCAGATTCTCAAGCATGCGCATGAGCTGAATCCTCAGGACACGGCTGCGCCCGACACACTCTACCTTCTGGGTCTCAAGCTGGCTGCCAAGAGCGAATCCGCCAAGCAATATTCCGAAGCCCTGCGCTATCTGGGTGAATCCGCAAAGTTGCGGCCACAAGAAGCCGAACCGCACAAGACAATGGCCGAGGTCTACATCAAGCTCGGTGAGTCTGCCAAGGCGAATCAAGAGACGAAAGAAGCGGATCGTTTAAACCGGAAGGATTGATGTTTTACTTGAACTGGTACCCGGGCTTCAGCTCACACCGGAGTACCTTCGTCTTATCTGCATTCTCGCTGGCGCTGCAATTCGCCCAACTCAGGACATAAGCGGGACCCAGCGGGAAGAACACGCGCTGCTGATCCACGTCTGCCACAACCGTCACTCCCTCCACTGCGGCCGGCAACGTAAAGCTGAGTTCACGCCCGAAAATCACCGGATAAAATTGGTGCCCTATGTTTGTCGGCATCGGATGCAACACTTCAGCTTCAAGCAGAAAAGTAGTTGTGTCAGACCAGTTTCGAGCCGAAACCGAAATAATCTGTCCTCCCTTGGACGACTTCTCGGACTCGATTTTCGTGAATGGACATGGCCCCGCAATGCACGAGACTCGCGCATCGCGAAATTCGTTTCCGTTGCCCGCGTCGAGCGTTGCTGATCCAAACGACGCCTTCCATTTCCCATCCGGCGAGCAAGGATGTTGATTCTTGCACGGAATATTTCCTTTATTTTCGACTTGGAAGGTTTGGACGGCGCTGCCGATATTCACCTCGGCCGTGCTCTTCATGGAATATCGCACCGTGACGTTGGAGATTGCCGTCGGGGGTTTGGAATCTCTCACCGGCGCCATGGTTCGGGGAACCATTTGGACGATGTACAGCTTGTCGCCCACAAATTCCTGAACGTCGAGAAGAAAATAGTCGGGATGGCGGAACTCCAGAGTGATCGGCGCACCCCGCTTCGTGCCTTCATGCAATGGGATCAGAAACAGGCCCGATGAATCAGACTTCACCGTCTGAATCTGCAGGCTGTCGATTGCCGTCACCTGCACGCCGGAGATCGGACGCTGCTTTCGCACATCCGTGTCCTTCACCGTAATTGCGCCCTGCAGCACAATCACACGGTGGGCGGTGCGCCACCGTGCATACCACAGCCCTCCCGCCACGCCGGCTGCGGCGAGGATGAACAGGCCAAGGGCTAATGCGAATGCGCGTTTTCGACTCACGCTGTCACGCTGTTACATCTGGTGTTTAAATTAATGAATGATGGTAATTTAAGCAACGAGCGTTGCTCCACTTCACGAATGCAACATCCTCTACCGTGGGGATCGCATCTGTTTAGGTTGCCGTCTAGCGCTCGGAGTTTACTCAAATCGCGACGCGGATGACGAAAACAGCAGCGAATTCAATTTCCCGCCGCCAGCTTCTCAGGCAAGCTCTCGGTGCTGGTGTGTGCTTGCCGTTTGCATCGCCGCTGTTCGCCCAATCGGCTCAAAATCCTCCCACACAGAATCCCGCGACGACGAACGTCCCGGCAGGGCAGTTCGTCCTTAGTCAGGAAGACGATCAGTTTCTTCA
>Ga0335080_10001530_pt1 | contig 22679 bp, 19 predicted proteins | sample Lox_Sample_34_FD_206720 | JGI IMG/M metagenome (GOLD analysis project Ga0335080, IMG submission 206720) | Soil microbial communities from Loxahatchee National Wildlife Refuge, Florida, United States - Lox_Sample_3.4 | ecosystem: Environmental > Terrestrial > Soil > Wetlands | place: USA...
CAAGGGCCTCGCCGCGGTCACCGGCGAGCACTACGAGGGGGGCCACTGGCTCGGGACGTTCGCCGTCTACCTCGTGACGGGCCGGGGGCTCGCGAAGGGGGCCGCCCCCGTGCCCGCGCCGTGACCGTCCCTTCCACGGCCGCGCGCCCCTCCGGCCGGACCCAGGTGCTAGCATCCGCGGTGCGGCACGATCCCGCCGCTCTCCGGAGGCCTTCATGAAAGCTGCCCTCCTCCTGCTCGGCGCGGCCTCGGCCTGCGTCGTCGGGCTCCCCGCCCCGGCCGCCGCCGAGGGCCCTTCCCATCCCACCCTCGCCATCGGCTCGAAGGCTCCCGACTTCGACCTCCCAGGGGTGGACGGCAAGCGCTACTCGCTCTCCAGCTTCGCGGGCGCGAAGGTGCTCGTGCTCGTCTTCACCGCGGACCACTGCCCGACCGCGCAAGCCTACGAGGGGCGGATCGAGAAGCTCGACGCGGACTTCGCGGGCCGCGGCGTGCGGGTCGTCCTCGTCTCCCCGAACGACCCCCTCGCCCTGCGCCTCGACGAGCAGGGCTACACCGACCTCGGAGACACCCTCGAGGACATGAAGATCCGGGCGAAGGACCGGGGCTGGACCTTCCCCTACCTCTACGACGGCGAGACGGAGGCGATGTCGCGGAAGTACGGCCCCGTCGCGACCCCGCACGTCTTCGTCTTCGACGCCGAGCGCACCCTGCGCTTCGTCGGCCGGGTGGACGACAACGAGAACCCCGCCAAGGCCACGACCCACGACGCGCGGGACGCGATCGAGGCGGTGCTCGCTGGCAAGCCGGTGCCGGTCGAGACGACCAAGGTCTTCGGCTGCTCGGTCAAGTGGTCGGAGAAGCGGGCCTCGGTCAAGGAAGGCTACGAGAAGTGGGCGCAGGAGCCGGTGGCGCTCGACCCGATCGACGAGGCCGGCGTCCGGGCGCAGGCGAGGAACGAGATGGGGAAGAAGCTGCGCCTCATCAACGTCTGGGCCACCTGGTGCGGGCCGTGCGTCATCGAGTTCCCCGACCTCGTCTCCCTCCACCGGATCTACAGGGGCCGCGACTTCGAGGTGGTGACCGTGAACGCCGACGACCCCGACAAGCGCGACAAGGCGCTCGAGTTCCTGAAGACGCAGCAGGCCTCCACCCGCAACTACACCTTCGCCAAGGCCGACCCCTACGCCCTCGTCGAGGCGGTCGACCCGAGGTGGCAGGGCGACCTGCCGCACACCATCCTCGTCGCCCCGGGCGGGGAGGTCCTCTACCGCTCCGAAGCGGCCTTCGACACCCTGAAGCTCCGCAAGGCGATCGTGGGGTGGCTCGGCCGCTACTACCACTCGACGCCGGGAGGGAAGTGAGAGTGCCGAGGAGGTCCCGCTAGCGCCCGGTCGTGAGGGCGTCCCCGGGAGCGATTCCCCTCTCGGCCTTGCCGTAGTCGAGCTCGCTCCCGCGCAGGCTGTGGGGGACGACGTACACGGCGAGCATGACGAGCGCCGCGAGGACGGCCGTCCCCCGCGCGACGCGGTCGGCCGGGTCCGGCCGCCGCCCGAGGACGACCGCGGCCGCCACCCAGGCCAGCCACATGGCGAGCGTCTTGTCGTCGGTCAGGTCCCCGCCGAACGGCCACCCCGTCCAGAGCGCGCCGAAGGCGAGCTTCTGGACGATCGGCCCCAGGACCAGCCCCCCGATACCGATTCCGACCACGGCGACCCACGCGTAGCGCCGGGCCTCGGGCCGGCCGAAGGCGGCGGCGAGGGCGGCCCGGACGCCGATCATCATCGACAGGAACATGGTCACCACGTGCGGGACGAGCACGAGCGCCGGCACGTCGCCCTTGAAGCGCATGACGACGGGCGCCCCCTCGGGGACCCGGACCGGGCCCGCGGGCGTCGCGAGCGTCACGTCGTACTCCAGCTTCCCCGCCGGCGGCTGGGTCGGGAGGAGGCCCACGAGCGTCTCGCCCTCGCGGCTCATCGCGACCTCCCGGAAGAGATCGGCGGTCGGGTAGCGGCGGTAGCGCACGACGCCCGTCACCCCTGGCGGCGCCTGCACCACCACCATGAGCGGCTCGCCCGACGTTGCGCTGCGCAGGAGCCGCCACCTCACCGGCCGTCCGGCGACGACGGTCGTGCCGAGGCGCGGGTGCGTGGGGCCGGTCAGGCGCTGCCAGACCGCGGCGCCCACCATGAGGAGGAGCGCGGCGATCCAGAGCAGGACGGCCGATCGATGGCTTCGCGGATCAGGCACCGCCGGAAGGTAGCACGCGGTCGACGAACAGCGGGCCTCAGCCCGGCTGGCCGGACGTCCGCCGGAGAAGCGGTCTCACCGCGGCCATCAGGACGAGGACGAGACCGAAGGTGCACACCATGGCCGCCCCGGTGGGAAGGTCGAGCTTCACCGAGAGGTAGATGCCGAGGAAGGAGACGACGAAGCCCATCGTCCAGCCGATGGCGAGGCGGGGGCCGACCCGATCTGCGTAGAGCATCGCCGCCACGGAGGGGACGATCAGGTAGCAGAACACGAGGAGCACTCCCGCGATGAGAACCGACGAGGTCACCACGAAGCCGAAGGACGCGTAGAAGAGGAAGTCCCAGAACCTCACGTTGAGCCCGTCGCGCTCGGCCCTCTCGCGGTCCATGGAGATGGCCAGGAACTGGCGGCGGAACAGGTAGTGGAAGGCGCCGATCACGGCGTACAGGGCCGCGGTCTTGCCCACCTCCCACCACGAGACGGCCAGGATGTTGCCGACCAGCATCTCCTTGAGGTGCTCGCTCTCCGACGTGGCGTGGCTCATGGCGAGGATGGTGGCCGCCGAGGCCACGGCGTAGGCGATGCCGATGATCGCCTCCTGGGGGATGCGGGCGCGGCGGATCCTGATCGTCGAGAAGATCGCGGCGCCGATGAAGGTGAAGACGAGACCCATCGGGTAGACCCACGGCCCGTGGGGATCCTGCCCGGTGAAGGGAAGCAGGATCGCGATGGTGGAGCCGAGGGCGGCGATCTGGGCGAGCGAGAGGTCGACGAAGATGACGCCGCGCTCGACGACGTGGACGCCGAGGTAGGCGTGGATGCCGGTGAGGATCAGGCTGGCCACGAGCGGGGCGGCCAGGAACCGGAGGTAGTCGACGAAGTCCATGCTATCTGGCTCCCGTTTCCTTGGCCGCGGCCACCAGCAGGCCGAGATCGTGGTCGAACAACGTGATGTAGTCGGTGACGTCCTTCTCGCCCCCGACCGAGGGCGGCATCACCAGCACCTTGGCTCCGGTCTCCCGGCCGATCGAGTTCGGTGTCTTGAGGTCGAAGTACGGCTCGACGAGGAGGATCTTCACGTTCTGCCGCTTCATCTCGGCGATGAGGTCGAGGGTGTGGCTCGGGGAGGGCGGGATGCCGGGGCGGGGCTCGACGTAGCCGACGACGTCGAGTCCGAAGCGGTCGGCGAGGTTGGGCCAGGAACGGTGGTAGGTCACGATCTTCAGGCCCTTGTAGGGGGCCATCATGGCATCCCAGCGCTTCTCGGCCTCGGCGATCCGCTTGTCGAAGTCGGCGCAACGGGAGGCGAAGTACGAGGCGTCGCCGGGGGCCATCCGGGAGAGCTTCTCCAGGATGGCCCTTGCGACGCGGCGGCCGTTGTCCGGGTCGAGCCAGTAGTGCGGGTTCCCGAGCGGGTGCACGTCGCCCATGGCACGGGTGATCTGGCCGGTCGGGATCTCGAGGATCTTCACGGTCAGGGAGGCGTCGAGGTAGCCGTCGGCACCGGGCTGGATCTTCGCGTTGCGGCTCTGCTGGATGAGCGGGGGAAGCCAGCCGATCTCGAGCTCGCGGCCGACCACGACGAGGAGGTCGGCCTTCGAGAGCTTGAGGATGAAGCTGGGCTTCGCCTCGACGAAGTGCGGGTCCTGGTAGCCGCGGGCGATCGACTCCACCTTGACCCGATCGCCGCCCACCTGGCGGGTGAGGTCGGCGAGGTCCTCGGTGGCGGCCATGACGTTGACGGCGGCCCGGGCCGGCGGGGAGGCGGCGACGACGGCGAGCGCGGTGATCGTCAGGAGTCTCATGGGCGGCCTCGATCAGAAGGGATGGGCGCCGTGGGCGCCGATCGCGTAGATGAACTGGAAGAGGAACTCGTCCGCCTTGTTCCCTTCCCCGAAGTAGGTGTGGCGGTACTGGCCGCGGATCTGGCTGAACTCGCTCGGCCAGTAGGTGAGGATGAACGAGCCGCCGGTGTCGCGGAGGCCCGGCGTGAAGGCTCGCTGCGAGTTGTCGTATCGCACGCCGGCGAACCAGCGCCGGCCGAACTGGTATTCCAGGTAGCCGTAGCCCCCGACGGCGTCCTGCGGTCCGGCCAGGTTCTCGGCCCGGCTCCACGTCACCTCGCCGCGGGCGATCAGGTGGGTGTAGATGGAGCGTCGCAGCGGCCGCCACCGTAGCGTCGCGTCGACGCCGAGGAGGCGTGTCGTGGTGTCGGCGGTGACGCCGTTGTGGCCGTAGGCGATCGAGCCACCGAGGTCGAGGTTGGTCGACTCGGAGAGGTCCTGGTAGCCGCGCAGGTGGCCCACGTAGGCGAGGTCGCCTCGCGTCGGCGCCTTGAAGACCTCCGACTCGCCGCGGTAGACCTGCCCGGTCGCCTCGAGGAAGATCCAGGGGTTCGGGACGAGGCGGGCGACCGAGATGCCGGCGTCGGAGAGGGCGTCCTCGCCGCCGAGGAGGTTCTTCGACACCAGGGGACGGTCGATGAACGGAAGCACGTGGTTGTGCTGGCTGTCGACCTTGCCGAAGGCGTCCCTCATCTTGCCGACCTTCAGCAGGAACCCCCCGGGCAGGGTGGGGAAGGTGATGAAGCCTTCCTCGACGCCCACCTCGTCGGGCCCGACGGTGAAGAAGAAGTCGGCCCGGGCGTAGGGGTCGACGACGGCCTGGAAGGAGATCTCCGACTCGTGCATCTCGAGCGACGGCTCTCCGCCTCCGGGCGACTTCCCGGCGGCGCCGATGAAGTCGCCGATCACCGCGATGTCGGGGTTGAAGACCTTGGATGCCGAGGCTCCGCCCCCGTAGACGGGGAGTGCGCTCGGGCCGCCCTCGGTGGCAGCGCCGGGCGGAACGGCCGCCGTCGTCGTCGGCGGCGCCTCGACCGGGGGCGCGGGCGAAGGCGCTGCGGCCGAGGCGGCCTGGGCGCCTGCCAGCGGCTGGCCCGCGGCCTCGGCGGTCGGCGTCGGAGCGGCCGCGCTGGGCGCGCCACCGCTCTCGAGGGCCGTGATGCGGGACTCGATGGCGGCGAGGCGTTGGCTGTACTCCTGGCGCAGCGCCTCGAGATCGTGTCTGAGCCGGGCCAGGTCCTCGCTGGCGGGCGTGGCCGTGGCCGGCGGGCTCTGGGCGGCGGAACTGGAGGGAGGCGGCGCGATCGCCAGAGCACTACCGGCCAGGACGAAAGATGTCACGGCACGGGACCACAGACGCATGTCTTCCTCGAGCACGGAACCGGAGCCACTCGTGCCCGATCCTGGCGGCGCGCGTTCGTCACGCGCGGCCCTGGACCCGGCGGGGAACCTACGAGAGTCGGCACAGGCGGCGGGCGGCCCCCGCCACGAGGCGGCGCGCTGGGGCAGAGAGAAGGGCTCGGTCACCACGTCCGGAGTCCCGAGCTGGAGAAGGCAGGCGTTGCAGTGCGTCTCGAGGAGACAGACCACTCTATCCAAGGGTCCCCAGCCGGTCAATCGACCTCTCCGCTTCGAGAGAAGACGCGGATCCGGCCCGGGCCGGGGGTGGTGAAGCGCCCCACGCGCCGGCATTCCTCCACCCCGCGCGCCCGGAGCGCGTGGAGGAGGGCTTCTGTCCGCTCCCGAGGCACGGCGATCAGGAGGCCGCCGGACGTCTGGGCGTCGGCGAGGAGGACGCGGTCGACGCGGGAGAGGTCGGGCGCCCACTCCACGAAGGGAGAGACGTGCTCGAGGTTGTCGAGCGTGCCCCCCGGCACGGCGTCGGCCGCGACCAGCTCCCTTGCCGGCTCCAGCACCGGCACCGCGCCCGCCTCCAGCTCGGCGTCGAGCGAGGAGGCCACGGCCATCTCCCGCAGGTGCCCGAGGAGGCCGAAGCCGGTCACGTCGGTGCAGGCGTCGGCTCCGACCTCCAGCATCGCCTCGGCGGCGGCGCGGTTCAACCGCCGCATCGTGGCGACCGCGCGGCGCGCGACCGTCTCGTCGGCCAGGCCGCGCTTCACCGCCGTGGCGAGGATGCCCGTCCCGATCGGCTTGGTGAGGACCAGCGAGTCGCCCGCCCGCGCGCCTGCGTTCTTCACCACGCGGTCCGGCCGCACCACTCCCGTCACGGCGAGGCCGAACTTCGGCTCCGTGTCGTCCACGGTGTGCCCGCCGACGATGCAGACGCCCGCCTCCCGCGCCACCTCCGCCGCTCCCTCGAGGATGCGCTCGAGGACGCTCAGGGGCAGGCGGCGGGACGGGAACCCGACGACGCTCAGCGCGAAGAGGGGCTTCGCCCCCATCGCATAGACGTCGCTCAGGGAGTTCGCCGCGCTGACCGCGCCGAAGTCGAACGGGTCGTCGGCGATCGGGGTGAAGAAGTCGACGGTCGAGACGAGGGCGAGATCGGGACCGAGCCGGTAGACGGCGGCGTCGTCCGCGGTCGAGGCGTCGACCAGGACGGCCGGGTCGGTGACCTTCGGCAGCTTCTTCAGCACCTGCTCGAGGTCCTGGGGACGCAGCTTGCAGGCGCAGCCCAGGCCGTGGGTGAAGCGGGTGAGCCGGATCGTCTCGTCCCGCCCCTCCACCGCGACCGACGGCCGGGTCTCCGGTCGGAGACGGCGAACGGCCTCGGCCACGATCCCGACCGCCTCGTCGATCTCCCGCTCCGTCGTGCCCCGCCCCACCGAGAAGCGCAGCGTGCCCATGGCGTAGCGCATGGGCACCCGCATCGCTTCGAGGACGGTCGAGAGGTCGACCCCCTGCGCGTGGCACGCCGCGCCCGCCGAAGCGGCGAGCCTCTCCCCGATCTCGGCGAGGAGCGTGCTCGCCTCGACCCCTCCGATGCCGACGCTGAGTGTGTTGGGCAGGGCCGCCTCGACGCTGCCGTTGCGGCGCAGGTCGCCGATCTCCCGCGAGAGCCCCTCCCAGAGTCGGTCGCGCAGGGTCGCGAAGTGGCGGCCGTTCGCCTCGAGGTTCCTCCGCGCGATCGCGCAGGCCTCGCCCAGCCCCACGATCTCGAGCACGTTCTCCGTCCCCGCCCGGCGTCCCGCCTCGTGGCCGGCGCCCAGGATGAGCCGCGGCGCTTCCACGCCCGAGCGGACGTAGAGCGCGCCGACGCCCTTCGGCGCATAGAGCTTGTGGCCGGCGAGGCTCAGGAAGTCGACCCCCAGCTCGCCGACGTCCACCGGGATCTTGCCCGGCGACTGGGCGGCGTCGGTGTGGACGAGGATGCCCCGCTCGCGGGCGAGGCGGGAGATCTCCGCGATCGGCTGGATCGTCCCCACCTCGTTGTTCGCGTGCATGATCGTGACGAGGATCGTCTCCGGCGTGAGGGCTCTCGCCACGTCGGCGGGGTCCACGCGGCCCTCCTCGTCGACGGGGACGCGGGTGATCCTGTAGCCCTCGGCGCCGAGGGCGGCGCACGGCTCGAGGACCGCCGGGTGCTCGACGGCCGAGGTGACGACGTGGCGTCCCCGGGCGCGCAGTCGGCGGACCACGCCGAGGATCACCGTGTTGCTGGCCTCCGAGCCCCCGCTCGTGAACACGATCTCCTCGGGCCGGGCGCCGAGGAGGCCCGCCACCTGGAGGCGGGCCTTCTCTACGGCGAGCCGAGCCGCCGCCCCGTACGGGTGGCTGCTCGAGGGGTTGCCGAAGTGCTCGTAGAGGAAGGGGAGCATCGCCTCGGCCACGGCGGGGTCGACGGGCGTCGTGGCGTTGTAGTCGAGGTAGATCGGGCGATCGGTCACGCCGCCGCGCCCGCGAGGTCGAGCCGCAGCCCCTCCCGCGCCACGAGGTTCCCGTCCGACTCCGAGGCGAGCTCGCGCTCGATCGCCGACATCGCCTCGTCGTCGTGGTCCGGGTCGTGGTGGAAGACGGCCAGTCGCTTCGCTCCCGCCCGGCGCAGGAGGCGCAGGCCCTCCTGCCAGGTAGAGTGGCCCCAGCCCACGCGCGCCGGGAAGCCGGCGTCGGTGTAGGTCGAGTCGTAGACGACGAGGTCGGCCCCCGCGATCAGCTCCAGCACCCGCTCGTCGGGCCGTCCGGGCACGTGCTCGGTGTCGGTCACGTAGCAGACCGAGCGACCGCGGTGCTCGATGCGGTAGGCCGTCGCCCCGTTCGGGTGGTTGAGCGGAGCGGTGCGCGCGCGCAGGCCGGGGCCGAGGTCGAGCGTCTCGCCGGCGGGGAAGTCGGTGAACTTGAGGCGGGCCCGCATGACGTCGAGGGGCACCGGGAACATCGGCTCGTGCATGTGGCCTGCGATCGCCTCGCGGATGCCGCCCTCCCCGGCGAGGTGACCGGCGAACACCCGGAACGTGCAGCCGGGCTCGAAGGCGGGAGCGAAGAACGGGAAGCCGTTGACGTGGTCCCAGTGGGTGTGGCTGAAGAGGATGTCGGCCTCCGTAGCACCCTCCCGCTTGAGGATCTGGCCGAGGGGACGGATGCCGGTCCCGGCGTCGAGGATGAGGATCCTCTCGCCCGCCCGCACCTCGAGGCAGCTCGTGTTGCCTCCGAAGACCATGTGGGAGGGCGACGGGCAGGCGATGCTCCCGCGCACTCCCCAGAAGCGGACCGTCAGGGCCGGCCCTTCCACCATGCGCCGATGATACCCCCACGACCAGGCGCGATAATCCGGAGCCGAGCGAGGACCGCCCTGGCCAGGACCCACGAGCCGACGGAGTCGGTCGCCGCCCTCCGGGACGCAGTGGCCGTCTTTCTCCTGGCCGCCGCCGCGGCGGTCTACGGCGGCGTCAATCACTACCGCCTCGCCCACTTCTATCCGCTCGAGTGGGACCTCGCCATCTTCGAGCAGGGACTCTCCCGGCTGACGCGCCTCGAGGCGCCGATCGTCACCGTGCGCGGGATGAGCCTGTTCGGGGACCACGCGAGCTTCGTCCACGTGATCCTCGCCCCGCTCGACGCGCTCCTCGGTCCGGCGCTCGGCCCGCACCTGCTCCTCCTCGTCCAGACCGCCGCCCTCGCCCTGTCGGGCGCGCTCCTCTTCGGCGTCGCTCGTTCCCGTCTTCCCGCCCCTACGGCCCGTCTCGTCCTCGCCGCGTACCTCCTCTACCCGCCCCTCCAGCACACGTGGCTCGAGTATTACGAGCCCGTGAACCTGGCCGTGCCCTGCCTGATCGGGGCCTGGGTGGCGATCCGGGAAGAGCAGGACCGCGCGGCCCTCCTCTGGTCGGGCCTCGCCCTCCTCACGATGGAGAACGTGGCCCTCACCGTCGCCGCTCTCGGAGGCCTGGCACTCGTGCGGGGCCGGCGGCGGCTGGGCGGCGTCCTCGCCGGGGGAGCCCTCGGGTACGTCCTGCTGCTGATGGCCTTCGTCTTCCCGCGCCTCCACCCGGGCGGATACGTCTACGGGGAGCGGCTCTACGGGGACTTCGCCACCGACCTGCCCGGCGCCCTCGCCTATCTCGCGCGCCCCGACCGGCTGCTCGGGCGGCTCGCGGCGGAGGGGAACGCGACCTACCTCGCCGGCCTCCTCCTGCCCGCGGGCTTCCTTCCCCTGCTCGCCCCGGGCGCGCTCGTCCTCGCCGTTCAGCTTCCGCTGAACATGATCTCGTCCTGGCCCTACGCCCGGGAGATCCGCTACCACTACGTCGCGCCGATCGTTCCGTTCGTCTTCCTGGCCGTGATCGAGGCTCTGGCCGCCCGCCCGGCGGGCGGCCGCGGTCGCCGGCTCGGCGTCACCCTGCTCGTCACGGGCACTCTCGCCGGCCAGTGTCTCTTCGCCTCGCCCTGGCTCACCTCGACGCGCTACTGGCGCGGGCTCGCTCGGGACGCCTCGGAGAGGCAGGAGACGGCGACCCTCCTCGCCCTGGTGCCGAAGGAGGCCTCGGTCTCGGCCCAGTACCGGTTCCTGCCGCACCTGGCCCGGCGCCGGCAGCTCTACATGCTCCCCGATCTCGGCCCCGGCGCCGGTCCCGACGCCGTGGTCGTGGACATCGCCGAAGCGCAGAGGAGCGACCGCGATCGCGAGGCGCTCCGTCGCGTCCTCTCCCGCTGCCGCGAGGCCGGGCGCACGAGCGGGGGCACGGCGCTCCTGTGGTGCGAGGAGGCGCCCCCGGCACGCGGGCTCTCGCCCCCGACTGCAAGACCGTCGGCCCCTCCTCGCTGATGACTCGTCGGATCGTCCCCGATCCCGCAGATCGCTCGTTCTGGCGAGCGCGATCTGCGGCCGCGGGACGGCCGAGGCGTCCTGGGAGACAATCGCGGGGATGCACATACCGGACGGCTTCCTGAGCGCGGGCGTGTGCGCGGGCACGTGGGCGGCCTCGGCCGCGACCCTCGGCTGGGCGCTCCGCGGGGAGAGACGGGACGCCGAGCGCGTCCCCGCGGGGACGCTCGGCGCCCTCTCCGCCTTCGTGTTCGCGGTCCAGATGGTCAACGTCCCTCTCTTGCCCGGCACGAGCGGGCACCTCGTGGGCGGGATGCTGGCCGCGGCCCTCGTCGGTCCCGGGCGGGGGCTCGTCGTCATGGCCGTGGTGCTGGCCGTGCAGGCCCTGCTCTTCCAGGACGGCGGCGTCACGACGTTCGGCGCGAACCTCCTCACGATGGGTGGAGCGGGATCCCTCGGAGGGCACGCGGTGGCCTCGCTGGTGATCCGCGTCGTTCCCGGGGTGCGGGGGCTCGTGGCGGGGCCGGTGGTCGGCGCGTTCGTGGGCACGCTCGTCGGGGCGGCCTTCGTCGCCCTGGCCCTCGCCCTCTCGGGCCTCTACCCGGTCTGGGCCGTGCTCCCCGTGCTCCTCTCGCTCCACCTGCCGATCGCGCTCCTCGAGGCCGCTCTCACCGGCGCGATCCTGGCCACGGTCCTGCGCTGGCGTCCCGACCTCGTCCGAGGCCTGCAGGAGGCGGGCCGGCCCTCCTCCCGCTCCGCTCCCGTTCTCGGCGGCTTCGTCGTCGCGCTCGCGGTGGCGGCGTTCCTCGCCCCGTTCGCCTCGAGGCTGCCGGACGGGCTCGAGGCGGCGGCCGAGCGGCTCGGCTTCGCGGGGGCGGCGCGCGCGCTCTGGCCGGCTCCGGCACCCGACTACGCGCTGCCGTGGTCGGCGCTCGGGCGCGCCGGGACGGCCGTGGCCGGCGTCCTCGGGACCGTGGCCACGGCCGTGCTCGCCTGGGGCCTCTCGCGCGGGACGAGCGCGCCGCGGGAGAAGGGACCCCGCCGGTGAAGGGCTCGCGGCCGGGCCTCGTCCTCGCCGCCGGCCTCGCGCTGGCGGCTGCGGCCGCCCTCGCTCCGGCCGGCCTCGCCGGCTCGCCCGCTCCCGGCTGGTCGTGGGGCGTGTGGGGGCTCGCCTTCGCGGGCGGGGCCCTGGCCTTCCTCCTCGCGGGCAGCACGCTGCCGCAGGTCGTGCGGCGGCTCTCGTGGCTCCTGCCCTTCGTCCTCGTCCTCGCCGTGCCCGCCGCCCTCCTCGCCCCTCCCGGCCGTCGCCTGGGCACCGCGGCCGCCCTCGCGGCGCGGGCCCTCGCCGCGACTGCCGCCGCCGCGGGGACCGCCTTCCGGCTGGGCCCACTCGGCCTGGTGCGCGGGGCGCGGGCGCTCGGCGCTCCCGCGCGCCTCGTGGACGTCCTGGAGACCGCGCTGGCGAGCCTCTTCGCCATGCTCGACCAGGCGACGGCCATGCTCCGCGCGCGCGAGGCCCGGCGGACGGTGCACGGGCCTTGGGCGTCGGTCGTCCGCGAGCCCACCTCGACCGTGCGGGCCTTCGGGCGCTTCGCAGGCGCGTTGCTCCTTCGGACCCTGGAGCGCGCGGAGGCCCTCGAGCGGGCCCGGCTCGCGCGCGGCGCAGACCTCCGATGAGCGTCGCCCCGGCGGCGGTCGAGGTCGAGGGCCTCGCGTACCACTACCCGGACGGGTCTCCCGCCCTCCGCTCGGTGTCGTTCCGGGTCGCGCCCGGCGAGCGCGTGGCCCTCCTCGGCCCCAACGGGGCCGGCAAGTCCACGCTCCTCCTGCACCTCGCCGGCCTCCTGCCCGAGAGGCAGCGCTACCTCCACCGTCACGACCCCGGCGACGCGCCCCACCGCCACGACGTCCAGGGCCGGGTGACGATCGACGGCGTCCTTCTCGATCCGGCGACGGCGCGCGCGCTGCGGGCGCGGGTGGGCATCGTCTTCGAGGACCCGGACGACCAGATCGTGGGGCTCACGGTCGAGGAGGACGTCGCGTTCGGTCCTCGCGCGCGGCGCTGGGCGCGGGGCGAGGCGGAGGCCGCGGTGCGCGAGGCGCTCGGCGCCGTCGGCCTCGAGGGACGCGAGTCCCGCTTTCCCCATCACCTCAGCAGCGGGGAGAAGCGCCGTCTCTGCCTCGCCGGCGCGCTCGCGTGCCGGCCCGGCCTGCTCCTGCTGGACGAGCCGTCGTCGGGCCTCGATCCGCGCGGGCGCCGCGAGCTGGCGGCGCTCCTGGCCGGCCTCCCGGCGACGCTGGTCGTGGCGAGCCACGACCTCTCGCTCGTGGAGCGGCTCTGCGCGCGGGCGATCGTCCTCGACGGCGGGAGCCTCGTCGCGGACGCCCCGGTCGGCGAGGTGCTCTCCGACCACGGCCTGCTCGCGCTCCACGGGCTCGCATGAAGAGTCGGGGAAGGGAACGGGAGGAGTCACGGACCGGACCGGTACACGGGCTCGGGTCCCGCGGCAGGACCGACTTTCACGACCCGAGCCCGAGTCGCATGTAGCATACTGTTGGCCATTGAGGAGCCCCTGCAGCCCGTGACGACGAGCCTCGCCCTCGCCTTCCTCCTCGGTGTCGCCGCCACGCTCGCCTCCTCGTGGGTGTGGCGGCGCCGTGCTTCCGCCCGGAGGGGGCCTCTCGTGCGAGGGACCGTCGACGCGGCCGAGGGCGCGGCGAGGGCGCGGCTCGCCTCGAGCGAGGCCGGGTTCCGCGACCTCGTCGAGGCCGCCGACGACGTCATCTTCCGCACCGACGCCGACGGCCGGTTCGTGTACGCCAACCCGGCCGCCGAGGAGGCCCTCGCGCACGCGGGGGAGACGCTTCTCGGCCGGGCCTTCCTGGACGTCGTGCGCGCGGACTACCGCGAGGAGGCGCGGCGCTTCTACGAGGACCAGCGCCAGCAGCAGATCCCGAACACGTACTGCGAGTTCCCGATGGTCAACCGGGCCGGGGAGGACCTCTGGGTCGGCCAGCGCGTGCAGCTCGTGTCGGAGGAGGGCCGCTTCGCCGGCTTCCGGGCGGTGGCCCGGAACATCACCGAGCGCAAGCTGGTGCAGGAGGCGATCGAGCGCGAGCGGCGGCAGCTGCGCCAGATCGTCACCCACGCCCCGGTCGCGATGGCCATGCTCGACCGCGACGGCCGCCACCTCGCCCACAGCACCCGCTGGCTGCGCTACCTCCGCACCGAGGACCCCTCGGTTGTGGGCCGCACGGTGGACGAGGTGTGGCCGGGGATGCCGCAGAAGTACCGGCGGGTGCTCGAGCGAGCCCTGGCCGGGGAGGTGGTGAGCGAGCCCGAGGACGCCTTGGAGCGCGAGGACGGGACGCGCGTCTACCTGCGCTGGACGGTGCACCCGTGGCGCGACACCGACGACGCGGTGGCGGGCGTCGTCCTGGTCGTGCAGAGCATCGACCTCCTCGTGCGGGCGCGCCAGGCCGCCCTCGAGGCCTCCCAGCTCAAGTCGGAGTTCGTGGCCAACATGAGCCACGAGATCCGCACCCCGATGAACGGCGTCATCGGGATGACCCGCCTCCTGCTCGACACCGGCCTCGGCCCCGAGCAGCGCGAGTACGCCGAGGTCATCGACCAGTCGGGCCGGGCCCTCCTCGAGATCATCAACGACATCCTCGACTTCTCGAAGATCGAGGCCGGCCGCATCGACCTCGAGAGCGTCGACTTCGACCTCCGCCGCGCGGTGCGCGAGGTCCTGGGGTCGTTCGCCGAGGCCGCGCAGGCCAAGGGGCTGGAGCTGCTCTGCCTCATCCGACACGACGTGCCGAGCGCCCTGCGCGGCGACCCCGGCCGCCTGCGGCAGGTCCTCACCAACCTCGTCGGCAACGCGGTCAAGTTCACCGACCGGGGCGAGGTCGTTCTGCGGGTGACCCTCGACGCGTCGCCCGAGAACGAGGCGGCGGTGCGCTTCGAGGTCCGCGACACCGGGATCGGCATCGACCCCGAGCTCCGGCCCCGGCTCTTCCTGTCCTTCGTCCAGGGGGACGGCTCGGCGAGCCGCCGCCACGGCGGGACGGGCCTCGGCCTCGCCATCTCGAAGCGCCTCGTCTCGCTGATGGGGGGCGAGATCGACGTGCGGAGCCACCCCGGGCAGGGCTCGACCTTCTGGTTCACCGTGCGCCTCGCGCGGCAGGGCCCGGGCGCGGCGGCGGCCCCGGCCGTCCCCGCCCGCCTCGCCGGGCGCCGCGTGCTCGTGGTGGACGACAACGCCACCAACCGCCAGATCCTCAAGCAGCAGCTCGGCTACTGGGGGATCCGGGCGACCACGGTCGAGTCCGGCCCGAAGGCCCTCGCCCTCCTCCGGGAGGCCGCGGGATCGGGGCCCGGGTACGACCTCGCCATCCTCGACATGAAGATGCCGGAGATGGACGGCCTCACGCTCGCCCGCGTGATCAAGGACGAGCCCGCCCTCTCCTCCGTGCGGCTCGTCCTCCTCACCTCCTTCGGCCAGCGCGGGCACGGGGCGGAGGCGACCCGGATCGGCATCGCCGCCTACCTGACCAAGCCCGTGGACGAGGCCGACCTCCACGACTGCCTGGTCGAGGTGCTGGACGAGGGCCGGCCGCGGCGCGCCCCCCGCCTCGTCACCCGTCACAGCCTCCGCGAGCTGCGCCCTCCCGTCGCGGCCCGGGTGCTCGTCGCGGAGGACAACGAGGTCAACCAGAAGGTCGCGGCTCGCATCCTCGAGAAGCTCGGCTACCGGGTCGAGGTGGCGGACAACGGCCGGGATGCGCTCGAGGCCTGCGAGCGCACGCGGTACGACGCGGTGTTCATGGACGGGCAGATGCCGGGGATGGACGGCTACGAGGCGACCCGTCGGATCCGGGAGCGGGAAGGCGCGGGCCCGCGGCTGCCGATCATCGCCATGACCGCGAGCGCCATGAAGGGCGACCGCGAGAAGTGCCTCGCGGCGGGGATGGACGACTACGTCTCGAAGCCGGTCACGCCCGAGGACCTGGAGCGGGTGCTCCGTCGCTGGGTGGGCGCGCCGGCGGCGCCCGCCGAGCGGGCAGCGGCGGAGCCGTCGTCGGCGGGAGGGCTGCTCGACGAGGGCATCGTGGCCAGCCTCATGGCCGTGGACGACGACGGCACGCTCATCGACGAGGTGGTCGCCACGTTCGTCAAGATCGCGCCGGTGCGCCTCGGCGCGATCCGCCGGGCGGCGAAGGGCAACGCCGCACAGCTCGAGCGGGCGGCCCACAGCTTCCTCGGCAGCTGCGGCAACCTCGGCTGCCGCCGGATGGCCGACCTCTGCGCGCGGCTGGAGGTGCTCGGCCGCTCCGGCTCCACCGAGGGCGCCCCCGACCTCGCCCGATCGCTCGAGGAGGAGTACGCGGCGGTGAGGCCCCATCTCGAGGCGTTGCCCGCGCGCCACCCGCGGCGGGCGGCGGCCGGCGCCGCACCGTCCGGGTCGTGATCGGCGACGAGCCCCGGTTCGACTTCGGCGCCCCGAGCGGCGGCGTCGGCTGGAGCCTGCGCGGCTCGAAGCCCGACCGCAGGGTCGAGGCTCTCTACCGCGGCCCCGCTCCCTGGCCCCGCCTCTTCGAGGCCGCCCCCGCCCTCGGCCTCGCCCTCCTCGTGTTCTGGAAGACCCGGTCCTTCGCCGCGGTGTGGCCCGCCTACGCCTACGTCGGCTTCCTCCTCCTCGACCTGCTGATCCTGCCCCAGCGCCGCCTGACGAAGTGGATCCGCAACGGCTCGGCGGCCGTCTTCGTGGTCGTGTACGGCGGCTTCGTGCTGCCTCGGCTGGGCCGGCCCGCGCCCATCGGAGGTCCGGCCCTCCTCGTCGTCCTCGCCGTCGCCGGCTTGCCCTACCTCGCCGCGAGGGGCCGTCTCGCCCTGGCCTTCGTCCGCGGCCTCGTGGGGGCCGGTCTCCTGGAGCTCGGCGCGCTCTACCTCGCGCCGACGCCCCTCGGCCCGCACGTGGCGCTGCCCCTCTTCTGCGCGGCCTTCGCGTGGGAAGAGCGCTCCGTGCTCTGGCGCTTCGTCACGCCCGCCCTCGCCGCCTACGTCGTCTTCGTCCCCCGATGGCTCGGCGGGGGCATCGAGCTCTTGCCCCACGCGATCGCGGGTCTCCTCGCCTGGGGGCTCGTGCGCTTCCTGGCCCGGGGAGGCGGCGAGCCTTCGCCCGTTCGCGAGGAGCCCGTCGACACGAGGTCCTCCACCCTCGGCCTCCGCGACTGACCCGCGAGTCGCGGCGGGCCCTCAGGAGGCTGGACGGGGCTCCCACGGCCGCCCTCGCGCCCAGCCGGCGACGGCCTCTTGCAGCGCGTCGAGATGTCCTTCGAAGAAGTGATCGGCACCCGGGATCACGACGAGCTCGCGGGGCGGCGGGAGGGTCTCGACCAGCGCGCGGAGCGCCTCGCCGGAGCCGAACGCGTCACGCTCGCCCTGGACGAAGAGGCTGGGCAGGCGGGCGGCCCCGAGGCGGGCCAGCTCGCCCGCCCGATCCGCCGTCCCGATGGGGAGGCCGAGGGCGAAGGCGGAAAGGACGCGCCGGTCGCGGGCGGCCACGCGCACCGCCACGAGCGAGCCGAACGAGAACCCGCCGAGGACGAGGGGAAGGCCGGGGAGGCGTTCCTGCAGCTCGAAGAGGGCGGCCCGCGCGTCCTCCTCCTCGCCGACGCCGTAGTCGTGCACGCCCTCGCTGCGGCCGACCCCACGGAAGTTGAAGCGGAGGACGGCGAGGCCGGCCGACTGCAGCGCCTTCGCGGCGCGGAACACGACCTTGAAGTGCATCATCCCGCCGTGGAGGGGGTGCGCGTGGCAGACGACCGCTGCCGCGACGGGGGGCGTCGGCGGGCGCATGAGGATGGCCTCGAGGCGGCCTGCAGGCCCGCGGAAGTCGAACGCCTCGTTCGGCACGTCGCTCAGGCGATCGGACGCAGGTCGGGGAGCGGCGGAAAGGACGTCGCGGCGTGGGTGATGACCGGGGCCGGGCGCTCGCCCCGGGCGAGGAGCGCCGCCACCTCCTGGACCGCCGGCCCGGCGACCCGGGGCAGGACGACCGTCGCCACGAGCCGCCCCTCGCGCACCATCCGCTGTCCCACGTCCGGCGCCCCGTCGCACCCCGCGACCGGGATGCGCGCCACGTCCGGCTTCCCCGTCTCCGCGGCCGCCGCGGCGAGGGCCTCGAGGGCACCGCCCGCCATGTGATCGTTCTGGCAGGCGACGAGGTCGAAGGGAATCCGGCCCCCCACCGCGAAGCGCAGCCACTCGCGCACCGTCCGCCCCGCGAACGCGGGGCTCCAGTCCCCTCCCGCGAGCACGACCTCGAACGGCGCCCCCGCCGTCGCCTCCCGCATCCCGGAGGTGCGCTCGCGCGAGGCGAGGCTGCGCAGGCTGCCCTGGATGTAGAGGACGCGCCGCCCGGCCGGAACGAGGGCCAGGAGCTGCCGGCCCTGCACGCGACCCGTCTCCACCTCGTCCGGGCACACGGTGGAGACGACCGCGGCCGGGAACTCCCGCCGCACGGCGTCGAGGTCGTCCTCGACGGCGTTCAGGAGCACGAAGTGGACGCCCGCCCCGGCCGCCTCGCGCGCCACCCGGTCGAGGCCGTGGTCCCGCACCGCCATGACCAGGAGCGCCGCCGGCCGCCGGCCCGGGTCGACGATCAGCCGGCGCAGCGCCCCGAGGTGCTCGACCAGGCTCTCGCCGGTGAACACGGTCTCGACCTCGATGCCGGCCTCGCGGCCGGCCGCCTCCGCGTCGGACTTCAGCAGCTTCTGGAACTGGTTGCTTTCGTCGACGAGGGCCAGAACGACGCGCGCAGGCAATGGCTCCTTGGTTCTCCCGCCGGCCAATCTAGCACGCTCGGCGGTCGAGCGGGCCGTCGAGGGCGCGTCAGGCGGTGGGGGGAAGGGCGGCGGCCGGCGCGTCCGCGGATCCTGCGCGCGCCCGCGACGCCCGGGGCGGCGGGGTGTGCTGGTTCGGCTCCTTCAGCACGCGGACCGCGCCGAGCCCGCGGGCCCGTCCGAGGGTCTCGCGGCGGAGGGCCCGCTCCGTGCCCTTCGGCGCCCCGGGAACGACGGCGAGCTCGTCGAGGCGGGCGAGGAGCCCGCCGAGCCCGAGCTGGTAGCGGAGGGAGAGCGTGGCCACGCCGACGACGTGGCCCTCCTCCGACTCCGCGACGCGGACCAGGAAGCTCGGGTCCGTGATCGTCCGCCGGAACGTGCGGGCGAACGAGACGGGCTCGGGGTAGTAGCCGACGTCCTCGAGGAGCGACAGCACGGCGACCCCGTCCTGGAGCGTTGCCGGCCTCACCTGAACGCTCATCGTCCCCTCCTGTGCCCCCCGGGCCACGGCCTGTGTCGGCCGGGCCACGGAACCGACGCCTTTCGGCGGCCTTGCTTCGATTCGGTGAGAGGAAGTGCAAAGGAGGGGCCACCGGGCGCTCTTCGAGCTCCGCCGAGGAGCGCGGAGGCCGGCGGCCGGGAGGGCTCACCGCCGAGCGTCTGAAGAAGACCCCGTCGCGCGCCGGGGGTCGCTCAGGAGCAGGCGACGGCCAGCTCCGGCTCCGGGCCGCGGCGCCGATCGTCGATCCGGGCCCGCAGCAGGTTCTCGAGCCAGACGAAGGACACCGGCTTGTGCAGGAACGCGTCGACGCCGAGGCGCGCCGCCGCCTCGGCGCGCTCGGGCGAGCCGTAGGCGGTGAGGACGACCACCGGCGGATCGTGGCGGAGGTGGCGCAGGTACGCGGCGATGGCGAGGCCCTCGGACCCCACACCGGGCGTGAGGCACACGTCCGCGATCACGGCGTCGAACGTGTTCGCGGCGAGCCGCTCGGCCGCTTCTTGCAGCGAGGCGGCGGTGTGCACCTCGAATCCCGCCCCCGCGAAGTGGGTCTGATAGGCCCGCCTCACGCTGTCTTCGTCGTCGACCACGAGGAGCCGTTCACACACGCCAGGCGGGGTTGCAAGGGCGATGCCCGGCTCTCGCACGGGCCGATCCGATTCCAATTCAACGACTTGTCGCCATGCCACCGGACGTGTCCGATCGCCGTTGGCGGGGAAGCGGACACGTGACAGCAGCGGGCGCGACTCGTGTCAGACTGGCGGGGGGCCTCGAACCGGGGAGGGCAGGGTCATGGCCATGAGCCGCGAGGAGCGGGAGGCGCTCGTCCTGAAGTACGCGCAGGGTCCGGCGCGGGTCCGGGAGGCGCTCGCCAACGTGCCTCGGGAGGCGATGCAGTGGCGGCCGGCGCCGGGGAGGTGGAGCGCGCACGAGATCGTCGTCCACTGCGCCGACTCCGAGACGAACGCCGCGCTCCGCATCCGCTACCTGGTCGCCGAGAAGGAGCCCCTGATCGTCGGCTACGACCAGGACGCCTGGGCCCGCGTCTTCGACTATCACGCGCAGCCGCTCGAGGACTCTTTGGCCGTCGCCGCCGCCGCGCGGTCGCGGACGGTGCCGCTGCTGCGCCGCCTGACCGACGCCGACTGGGCGAAGGCGGGCCGGCACACCGAGTCCGGCGCCTACACCGCCGAGGATTGGCTCCGGAGCTACGCGGCCCACCTCGAGGGCCACGCCCGGCAGATCGAGGGGAACATCGAGGCGTGGAAGGCGAAGCCGTCGTCACGCTGACCGGCATGGAGCGGTCGGGCGCCGCCGTGGCCGGCGCCGGCTCCGAGCGGCTGGTCGTGCCGGGCGGGATCCCGGGGGAGAGGGTGCGGGTCCGCGCCGTGCGCTCCCTCGGCCACGCGACCCTCGCCGAGATCCTGGCCGTCGAGGAAGCGTCGCCCAACCGGGTCACGCCCCGCTGTCGCCACGCCGGCCGCTGCGGAGGCTGCGCCTGGCAGCACGTCGCCTACCCGGAGCAGCTCCGCCGCAAGGCCGCCTCGCTCGACGTGCTGCTGCGGCGTGCGATGGGCGACCGGGCGCCGAAGGTCCTGCCGGCCATCGGGATGTCGCCGGGCGGCGACGGCATGCCGTGGCGCTTCCGGCAGAAGGCCGCCTTCGTCTTCGGAGGCTCCCCCGGCGGGCTGGTCATGGGCCACTTCGCCCGGGGGACGAACGACGTCGTCCCGGTCGAAGAGTGCCCGGTGCACGCGGAGCGGGCCAACCGCATCGCCTTCGCCCTGCGCGACGCGCTCGTAGCGGCGGGCGTCTCCCCGGCCGGGGTCGGCACGGAGGGCCTCGCGCGCCACGTCGTCGTGCGCACGAGCGGCGACGGGAGGGAAGCGGTGGCGATGCTGGTCGCGACGCGGGACGATCCCGTCCTCGGCGAGCCCCTGCGTGCCGTGCTCGCCGGAGAGGACCGGCCGGACGGCCTCGTCCTGAACCTGCACGACCGTCCGGGGCCGTACCTCGTCGGGCGCCAGTCGAGGCGCGTCGCCGGGCCCGGGCACGTCCTCGAGGCCGCTCTCGGCCCGTCGTTCCTCGTGTCGCCGACCTCCTTCTTCCAGACGAACGTCGAGGCCGCGCGGACGCTCGTCCGCCTGGTCGTCGAGGCGATGCCGGGGGAGAGCGGCCTCCGCGTCCTCGACCTCTACAGCGGAGGCGGGCTCATCGCACTGCCGCTCGCCCTCCGCGGCCACGCGGTCACCGCGGTCGAGGAGAGCCGGAAGGCCGCGCGCGACGCCGAGCTCAACCGGCGGCAGAACGGCGTCCCCGAGGCGCGCCTGAAGCTCGTCTGCACGTCGGTCGAAGCGGCCCTCCCCCGGCTCGCCCCCGGCGCCTTCGACGCCGTCGTCCTCGACCCGCCGCGCGAGGGCTGCCCGCCCGAGGTCGTCCGCGGCGTCTTCGGACGGCTGAAGCCCCTCCGCGGCGTCCTCGTCTCCTGCAATCCCGAGTCCCTCGCCCGCGAGCTCCCGCTCGCCGTCGCCGAAGGCTACCGGGTCCTGCGCGTGCAGCCGCTGGACATGTTCCCCCACACGCCGCACGTGGAGGCGGTGGTCGTGCTCGAGCGCCGGGAGACGGGTGCCGGGGGGAAGGCCGTCCGGGGACAGGCAACCCAGGGACGGGCGGCCCGGCGGCCCGGACCGCCCCGCAGGAAACCGCGCTGAGCGCCCGCCTCAGCCGGGCGGCCGCTCCGCGACCAGGACGTCGAGGCTCGTGGTCTCGCCGGGGAGGACGCGCGCGGTCGCGCTGCCGTAGGTCTTGGCGTCCCGCCCGGTGGCGATCCCGATCGAGCCCGCGGGAACGGCCAGCTCGAAGACCCCCGGCTGCTCCGTCGGCCGCCCGTCGCCCACGGGCAGCGACCAGAAGGCGATGCCGTCCCACGAGGTCACGCGCGGGAAGAGCCCCTTCACCGGTGCGCCGTCCGGGCCGACGACGCGGGCGAGGATCGTGCCGCCGGGATGGAGGGCGAGGGTGACCGGGTCGCCGCCCGGCGTGACGCCCGCCCGCATCGCGAAGCCGGCGCTGCCCGAACCGCTGACGAGCGTGTACGGCTTTGAGTCGAGGTCGGTCAGGTGGAAGGAGCCGTCGGGCAGGACCCGCGCGTCGCCGCCGATGTAGCTCGTCACCTCCCCGTTGGAGTCGACCGCGTACACCCGGACGTCCGGCGCGGGCCGGCCGGAGACGTCCAGGACCCGGCCACGGATGTCGAGCCCGGCCTCCATCTCGAGGCGCACGTCGGAGAGGCCGCTCGAGCCGACGGTCACCGCGAGCGACGAGGGCCGGTGCCCGATGGCGCGCGCCTCGAGGACGTAGTCGCCCGGCTCGGTGGCGATCGAGAAGCGGCCGTCGGGGCCGCTCGTCCCGCCGCCTTTCGACTTCCCTTCGGGCCCGGGCTCGCGGAGCAGGACCTGCGCGTCGGCCACGGGCGCCGCCGACTCCTTGTCCACGACGCCGCCGCTCACGCTCGCCTCGCCCACCTCGAAGTCCAGCTCGTAGCGCTCGGCGTCGGGAATCTCGACGTCGCGGCCCGGGTAGCTCTGGTCCGGCGACTGCATCTGCACGTGGCTCGGGCCGGGTCCGAACGCCAGGAGCTCGTAGCCGCCGTCGTCCCGGGTCGTGGCGGTCAGCGGCGGCGGACCTTGAGGTGGCGGCAGGGCGGAGGAGGTCATGCCCATGAAGGAGGACACGGCGCCGAAGTCGTGGCTCACGACGCTCACGGCCACGCCGCCGAGGCCCTGTCCCCCGCGGGTGACTCGCCCTCCGACGACCACTTCCCTGGTGACCATGTCGATCGACGTCGTCTCGCCCTCGCGCACCTCGACCTCGCGGTTCGCGGCACCGGCGAGGATCGTCATCCCGGTCGAGCCGCCGACCTGCGGGTGCGAGGGCACGCGGGTCATCAGCACGACGGTCACCCGGCCCGCCGGGACGTGGTCGACCGTGAACGAGCCGTCGGGCA
>Ga0335080_10001531_pt1 | contig 22677 bp, 22 predicted proteins | sample Lox_Sample_34_FD_206720 | JGI IMG/M metagenome (GOLD analysis project Ga0335080, IMG submission 206720) | Soil microbial communities from Loxahatchee National Wildlife Refuge, Florida, United States - Lox_Sample_3.4 | ecosystem: Environmental > Terrestrial > Soil > Wetlands | place: USA...
TCCGGCAAGCTGATCGGACAAGATATCGCCGAACAGGTTGGTAGTAACGATCACGTCGAACTGCCAAGGGTTCATGACGAGCTGCATCGCGGTCGCATCCACGATGCGATCGTCCATCTTAACCTTGCCTTCGTATTTCTTCGCGACCTCGTGGCCGACCTCGAGAAAAACGCCGGTCAAGGCCTTCAGGACGTTGGCCTTGTGAACGACCGTCACCTTCTTCCGTCCGTTCTTGAGCGCGTAGTCAAATGCAAACTCGATGATCTTGCGCGATCCTTCGCGCGTGTTGACGCCTGTCGAAATGGCGACGGCGTGCGGATCATCGCCAATCGGGATATAGTGCTCGAAGGCGACATAGAGACCGCCGAGATTTTCTCGGACCAAAACGATGTCGATATCGTCGTATCGACCCCCAGGAACCATGCTTCGAACCGGACGCACGTTGGCGTAGAGGCCGAACTCCTCGCGCAGACGAACGTTGATCGATCGAAATCCTCCGCCGACAGGCGTCGTCAGAGGTCCCTTCAAGGCAAGCCGCGTGCGACGGATGCTGTCCAGGGTAGCCTGCGGTAGCGGATCATGACTTTCCTCGATGGCAGCCAATCCGCCCTGGCGAATGTCCCATTCGAACGGGGAGCCAAGGGCTTCGAGAATGTCGACTGCCGAATTCACGATCTCCGGACCGATGCCGTCGCCTGGAATCAGTGTCGCGGGAAGCTTTCCAGTTAACTTGTTCGTGGTCATCGATATTCTCTCATTGAATTGATGAGATGATAGTCGGGCCGCAGACCGGCGCGCGAATGCGCACGTCGCATGCTTCACATGTGGAGTAAGCAGCAGTAACCAATTCAGCCCCCGAATCGGAAAAGTGATACAGGATTTACGACAAGAATTTCGCGACGTTCGGATTCGCTAGGTACTAGGATGTCAAAGAAGGCGCGGACCTTTTCGTAGTTTTCACTCGTTTCGAACTGAGTGTGGGGCCAATCGCTTCCCCAGATCAGACGATCCAGACCGATGGTATCCCTGAGCAGAGGATAAGCCGCCTGGGCGACTTTCTCGCCGGCACCTTCTTTGCCACTTCGATACGGCGCGGACAGCTTGACCCAAAGGCGTCTGTCCTTGTCCGCTGTAATGTTCCTGAGCCCGGAGTCCTCCACACTGATTGTCGAATCCGGCAGCCCGAAGTGATCAATCACAACTGAGACGCCGGCGGCTGAAAGTGCGGGCAGAAGAAATTGCAGATCGTGAGCGGAACGCTGTATTTCAACCTGCCAACCAAGGTCGGCAATCATCCTCAACAGCCCGGGCCATGGCTCAGTATCGAGCGAGGGAAGTTGCCGCCCCACGAGGTTCAATCGAATACCGACAATCCCCGCGGCATCAAGCGCCTTCAGATCCTCCCGCGATATGGATGGCGATACGACAGCGATCCCACGCAATCGCCCGTTAGCCGACCGCAGTCCATTCACCAGATAGCTGTTGTCCTCACCAAGAAAGCTCGGCTGCACCAATACTCCTCGAGAGATTCCATTGGCGTCCAACATCCGCAAATAGTCACTTAGCGTGGCATCATAGGCCGGAACATAGCGCCGCTCGTCCGACAACGAGAGGCCACGCTCGAAAATATGCGCATGGGTATCAATCCCACCGGCCACGCTTGCGGCCTGACACTTCGAATTAATCTCGGCAGCCAACGTCGCTGTCATAGCGAACAACCCCATATTGGACTCACGCCTGGACAACGCTGACAAATGTCGAAGCATGCTTGCATTGTCTCGGCCGACACTCATGCCGTGGAGCCCTCGGCTAGCGCGGGCGCGACCGATACCCTGTCGGTGGCTGAGAGTTTCTTACCCTTGGTTTCGGGCAACATCAGAACCGCAACCACGACGATCGAATATGCGCTCGTGGCGACGATGCCAATCGCTGAGCCAAAGCCGATCGTCTCGCTCAGATGACCGACCAGCGGCGGAAAGGAAGCCGCGATAACGCGGCCGAAATTGTAACAAAAGCCAACGCCTGTACCGCGCACGCCACTCGGATACAGTTCGTTGAAAAGTGCGCCGAGACTTGCCGGAATCCCCGCCGAGAAAAAACCCAGCGGGAAGCCCAGGACGAGCATTTGCGCGTCGCTCAATGGCGCGAAGAGATATGTGATCACAGTCGCGACACAGGCTGCCGCAAAGAAAAGAATGTTTTGCCGGCGGCCGATCCTGTCCTGAAGATAGGCACTTGCTATACATCCGCACCAGAATGCAACGATGATGACGGCAAGATAGCTCCCCGTCCCAAGCACCGAGAGTTTACGCTCCGTTGAAAGGTATGCCGGCAAAAAGGTGTTCAGCGCATAGAAACCGCCGTGAGCGCCGACGCCGAGAAGACCGCCGATCGCAGTCATCCGGATGACGTCGGGAGCAAAAATGCCAAGCAGTGGCGCGCGCGTGGAGGACGCCGGATCAGCCTTCGACTTTACAAAGGCGGCTGGCTCGGGAATTGATCGGCGAACGTAAACGATCAATAGCGCCGGAAGGAGGCCAACTGCGAACAGAATGCGCCAACCCAGCTCCACCGGCAGCAAGAGCGAGGAAATGGTGGACAGAATAACCGCGGCGCCCCATCCGACAGCCCAAGCGCTTTGGACACTGCCGAGCGCCTTTCCCCGATGCTCCGGCCGGATTATTTCGGCCATCAATACTGCACCCGTGGCCCACTCGGCACCGAATCCTATTCCCTGCAACGCTTTAAGGACCAGCAGTTGATTGAATGACTGGACAAAGGCGCAGATGAAAGTCGCGACGGAAAACCACAAGATGGTGACTTGCAATGCCTTCACTCGCCCGAAGCGATCCGAAAGCGCGCCTCCCAACCATCCCCCGAAGGCCGACGAGAAGAGCGTGATTCCTCCGATCAACCCCGCATCCGTTCGGCTGATACCGAAGGTCGCGATGAGAGCCGGAATAACGAGGCCAAAGAGCTGGACGTCTAGGGCATCAAGCGCCCAGCCGCCAAAACATCCCCAAAATGTCCGTCGCTCGACGGACGAAATCTCACGATACCAGTTGAACATTGCAACGTTCCTCCCTGGCTCCCCCTCATCGTCCTTTTTGCTTTTGCTTCGCTTTTTTAACGAATTTCGACGTGATAGCGATACATGTCGGCCGGCCCGCAAGAGACTCGCCATTCGATCGGAACGCGCTCAAAATCGAACGCCACCCTTTCTATGACGATAACCGGAGCCCCTTCGGCAATGCGGAGCATCTTCGCGTCATTCCCTCGGGCGATGTCTGCCATCAGCGTCTCTTCGGCCGAAGAGATGATTTGACCGCAATGTGATTCGTACATCGGATAAAGCAGATTTCCGAAGGCGATCGTTTCAATCTTGAGGAGCTCTTCGAATTTCCCCTTGGGTAGCCAGATCTCCTCTAACAAGACGGGCGCTTCATTCACGAAGCGAAGTCGTTTCATGCGGATAACTTCCGTCCGCTTCGGCAAACGTAGAGCTGAAGAGACCGCCGACGGCGCCTTCAACACCTGGCGTCTGAGGATTCTGCTTTCAGGAATGCGCCGCTCGCCTTGAGCCGTCTGAAACCTGAAAAAGCGGAACAACGACGCATTAAAATTTGCTCTCCGAACGAACGTTCCCTTTCCCTGAAACCGCTCCAGCAACCCGTCGGCAACCAGAATATCCAGGGCCTTACGCAGAGTGCCTAACGCGACGCCGTGCGTTTTCGCTAATTCGGATTCTGAAGGAATGGCGTCGCCGGGCCGCCAGGTTCGTCCGATCCCCTGTGCAATCCGATCCCGCACCCGCTGATAAAGCGGAAGCCTTGAATCCGTTTCCTCCGAACGTTTGATCATTTAGTCCTCTATAGGAGTTGCATTGGCTCTGTCAAGACAGTCCTATAGTTTGCCACGCTGAACATGATTTCCTGCAGTGAGAGATGCGTGTTGCCAGTGGCAACCTTCTTCCGTCGTGCCTCATTGTTTCCGTCTAATTATTTTAATTATGCTGGCGACGTTGGGATCGGCCCCAACCCAAGCTTACTGGTCGCGTAAGGAATGCTGACCTGTGGGGATGGTCGACGACCGCCTCTCGGGAGATGCCGTGGTCGTCGTATTCCTTGATCGAGATTCCGAGTCCTCGGCAAACGCTGGTCCATGTAATTCAGCCGCCCAGGAACTGGGCCGGCTCTACCAACCTACATTGGCCATCCAGGCAAAATCCTTAAATGAAATCACCCCCAGTGCTTCTATTTGAGATAGCCCAGAATCAGCAGAACAGCGGTGATCGTGACAGCGCCTCCAATTCGCGTGGCAATCTGAGCGAACGGCATCAATTGCATCCGGTTGGCGGCGGTCAGGATGGCTACATCGCCGGTTCCACCTTGGCCGCTATGACACGCGTTCACGATTGCGGTTTCGATCGGATACATGTTCATGAGCCGGCCGACAAAGAAGCCGGTCGCCATAATGGCCATGACCGTCGAGACGATCGTGATGATATTCGCGAAATGAAATGCCGCAATCAGCTTGTCCCACGGTGTCAGCGCCACTCCGATGGCAAACAAGAGCGGATAGGTCATGGTGGTGCGGACGAAATCAAACACCACAAGACCGCCGACTTGGAGCTTGGGCGAAACCGCTCGGGTGAGCTTGGCAAGTACCGCCAGGAACAGCATAGCAACTGGTGCCGGCAGCCCGAACAGGTGAAAGCAGATCACGCCGAGCAGATAGAGCGTGATGGCGGTGAGCCCGGCGGCCGCGATGGTGCTGACCCCGACCTGCCCGACACTCTTTTCCGGTCCGCCTTCTTCATGCCCGCCGTCGTCAGCGGCCGCCTGGATGTCCACCTCACCCTCCTTCAGCGGTTGAAGACGCCCTTCGCCGGTGAGATGCGGGTACTTCTTGCCGACGAAATTGAGCGCGCCAGAGAGCAGGATTGCCGTGAGGCTGCCGAGCATGACCGGCGGCAAGACCTGGGCGAACACCTCACCCTGCGCGACACCGGTCAGGGCTGCATACCCAATCGACAACGGAATAGCCCCCTCTCCTACGCCCCCTGCCATGATCGGAACCACAACATAGAAAAAAGTATGGTAGCTGCCGAGGCCAAGCGCCGTACCCACCGCCGTGCCGACAAGCGCAGCAACAACGGACCCAACGGAGAGTGGAACGAAGACTTTGAGGAAGCCTCTGATCAGAACGTCGCGGTCCATGCCAAAGATGCTGCCGACGATGATGGTTGCGATGAAGATATAGAGGAAGTTGGTGGCTTTGGTGAACTCGACAATCGAACTTTCCAACTTTGCCGGTATCAGATGGTAGTAAACAAGTGCCGAAGGAATGAAGGTCGCAAAGATAGCGGCCGCTCCGATATTTCGCAAAATCGGAATCCTCTTGCCGATCTCGGCACAGGTGAACCCGCCTAGCGCCAGAACCGCGATCATTGTCGGGCCGTCGGATTTGACCTCGCCCGTATAGACGAGTGTGGCCACGAGACCGACCAGCACAACATAGATGGGAACGGGGATGATCCCAATGCGATAGTCGATCAACTGCCACCACCGCTCCGGCCAGAAGCGCTGACCCGGGCTATGCAATCCGGCTTCCTCGTGAACGTCTTGAAGGCCGCCCGTGCCCGACGTGATTGCATCTGCATCTCGTGCTGACATGTTCGTTCCCTCTGTGCTTCGCGCGAACGCGCCTTTAAGGCACCCCTCGCAGTGCAACAATGCGGTCGCTGCTTATTACCTTCAAAGTGACGACGGATCGTATAACCTGTCAACAACTCTCGTAGCCCGAACTCGATTGGCTTGGGCTGTTTCAACTTAGCCGAAGAAGGCGAGAGATAGCTGAAGCTGAAGCCGCTGAGGACCTACAACCATTTCGACGCGATTTGTTCCCGTTGCTGGTAAAACGAAATAAACAATCTCTCCGGGGAGGCATGCCGATGACCACCGAGACGGTGACCCTCGGCGCAGCGACGGTGTATGATCGCGCGGATCGCCGCCGCCGAATTTGGGCTATTTTTGCGAGTTCGTCAGGTAATCTGGTCGAGTGGTTCGATTTCTATGCCTACGCCTTCACGGCGCTCTATTTTGCGCCGGCGGAACGGCGGCACCTGTGTTGCTGCTGCTCGCACGCATGGTCCAGGGGCTTTCGGTAGGCGGCGAGTACGGCACCAGTTCAATGTTTCGGGACGCGAGCGTTGCGGTGCCGTTCGGTGTCATTGGCTATCTCATAGTTCGATACGCCACCTACGTCTTGCCCTCGGGGTGCTGGAATGTCCGCTCTTGGAAAAAGCAGACATTGACGGCGTTCTAAGCGCCGCGACCGGCCGTATCAGGCTCGGCGGTGGTGAAGAACCGGCAGCATCCGGCGATGAGCCGGGTGATCGAGTAGTCGGGACGATTACTTGGCGCGTAAATGCCACGTTCGGCTGACCTCAGCCCCCAAGCAATAGGGCGGAAACAGCCATCTGGATCATCAAACCAATGCCGACGATAGCAATTGTGAGATACACCTCGGCGGGTGAAGACGGTGCTACTTTCATGGGCTACCTCGCGTCGTTGCGAAGTCCCAACTCAACCCCGAGCAATATTCGCTCTGGCCGGTGCGCAAGGCGATAGAACCACAGTTTAAATTAGCAGCTATGGTTAATGAGCACGGCAGTTGGATCGCCCAAGCGTTGGGGTTCGTGGGTCCCAACCAATCGTCGCCGCGTGACATGGCCGCCGCCCCAATCCATGCTACCGGCCTGGAAAAACCTGGTGGGAAGTCCGCCAGCGGAGAGATTGCCACACCGGCGCGCTGGCGGCCCGCGCCGTTGATCGCGAACGCTGGCCATGACCACCCGATCCACCAAAATCACGTTTGGCGAAATGCGCGCCAGCATCGTGCGCGGCGTCGTCGTCTTTTGCGCCGACTACACGTGTTCGCACTCTATGGCCATGAGTGCCGACAGGTGGCCGGATGACGTCCGGCTCTCGGACGTGGTGGCGAGCTTCACCTGCAAGGTGTGCGGCAAGTGCGGCGTCGACATGCGGCCGGATTTCAACTCATCCACAAGGAAGCACGCCCCGGTACGTTGACTCACTTTAGGACACCGCCTGGGATAGAGCAGATTCTCCTGAAGGTCCGAGCTGCATAATGAAACAATTTATTGAAGAGCGCGTCAGGCTGATCCGCCTGATGGCCGACAAGGCAGACCCATTCACCAAAGTCCGCCTTCTAAAGCTGGCTGAAAGTTATGACGAGAGGTTCGGGCTGCGGTCAAAGCCTATGCACCAGCGCAAAGATCTTCCTCCGATAAGCATCGGCTCACCAGAACGATAGGGCCATGTGCGGCGCACCTTGGGCTTGATGGAGCTGGGGCTGAAAAAGAAATGGCTGGTAAAGGACGACTCGGTCGCTTCACCTTGAAAGCCGACCGACAATTTATCGCCTTCGCGGCGAACGGCGCCGCCGCGTCCCAACTTGCCCGAAAATTCAACACGTCTATCATGACGGTCGAACGGAAGGCGAGAGCGCTCGGCATTTCGCTAAAGAAACGCCCAGAGAAGAGTAGGACCAATTGAAACTATGAAGTTCGCCGCTAGCCGACCGTTCGCCAACGCCGATATCGCCGCACGCAAGCTGGTGGAGATCGCGAACAACGTTGAGGCTGTGCAGGACGGCCGCATTTATATCGAGCGGGTAAACGCGCCGTTCCTGGCGGCGGGCGGCACCGGCGACGACTTCCGCGCTGGGATCGGGCGCGCCATTACGCTCGGGTGGTTCTGGCTTCACGAGAGCGGGACCTACCTGAGGTTCACGGACAGCGGGGCGGCGCTGTTTGCGTAAGGGGTCAATTGGAATACATCGTCAGCCCAACGGTCAGGAAGAGACCGCGAAGGCCTACGATTGCCATTCCAATGAAGAAGCGCTCGGCGTTCATGATGCGATTAAAGGCCTCAATCATCTGACACGCCGCGCACCGATCAGGACGAAGATCAGTGTCGCAGGTTTAGCGCCCGAATTTCGCCAAGCGTGTCGAGTGCCGTTTTGCACGACGACATCACCCGCTTTGAGTGCGACTGTTTTCCCGTCGTCAAGTTCGAGCGATATCTCGCCTTCCAGCAGGATTCCATAATCCACGCTGTCGGTGGTGTGCATTCCCGGACTTTCGGGCTCGAACCGCTCAGCAAGTCCCGGCAGACGAGAGATGTACTCGGCGCCGGCCGCGGCGGGATCGAAGTCCGGCGACATCATCACGGAATCGGGTGGAAAGGTGACCTTCATCAGCCGCGTCTCTCCGACCTCTGGCAGTACGCTCTTGCGGTCATCGGCGACGTTGTGTCCGTCCCAGGGAACGGACGGTGTTGGGGCCGTGCCCCAAATCAACGTGCTGTCGAACCCGGGCACCGATTCAAACGGCTTTGCGGAAAGCGATTGGTCCAGACCGACTGAGGATTTCCCATTGCGGTGAGACGTGACGATCAAGCGCGTCATTGCAATTCTCCTGCCTATTCGTGGACGATCACGACATTGCTGAAGCCGCCCGTCCTGCGATCGACCGCTTCGAGTGCCTTCGATATGTCCTTCAGCGGATAGCGCTCATGCTCGAAGACCGAGAGATCCAAGGTCCCAGCCGCCGCCATCTCGACCATGTCCTGGCCTTCCGCGACGTCGAACCAGAGCGAGCCGATGACGCTGATCTGGAAGCACATCAGCCTGAACATCTCCAACGGTAGGGGCTCTGCCATGCCGCCAATGTCCACCATCCGTCCGCCACGTCTCAACGCGTTGATGCCCGCGAGAGACGTGGAGCTGGGAGCGCCCGGCCCCACTGCGTCGATGAATATGTCGGCTCCCAAGCCGTCGGTGTGCTCGCGCACCCACTCGTCCAGCGGGCGCTCGCCGGCCGAAAGCACGTGAATCCGGGAGGGAGCGATCGCGCGCAGGCGTTCGAGCAGCTTCTTGTCCCGCGCTACGCCGAAGATCTTGGTGACGCCCATCCCTAACGCGAGAACGACCGCTCCTAGGCCGAGCGTGCCGGTCGCGCCGCTGACGATGACACTCGTTCCCGCGCGAGCACCGGCTTTGCGCAGGGCGGAGTAGGCCGTTCCCAGATATCCGAGGCGGGCGGCGGCCTCATAGGATACCGACGGCGGGAGCTTCACCAGGGACGAGGCCGGTGCCGTCATGTACTCGGCGAAGCCTGCGTAAGGGTAGTCGACGAAGACCTGGCTCGAGCGCGGACCGAAGCCGAAATAGCCGAGGAACGTGTAGGCGTCGCAATTGATGGGTTGCCCGCAGCGACAGGCGTGGCATGACCCGCAAGACGTACCGGGATTCACGTATACCCGGTCCCCGACCTTGATGGACTTGACCCGGCTGCCGACCTCAACGACCTCTCCGGAGGCGTCCAGACCGTAGATGGCCGGCAATGGCGGAAGCGGAAGGAAGGAAAACCGTTCCGCGTAGTGCGCCATTACGTTCTTCATGTTCGGGATGATCCCGCACGCCTTCACTTTGACCAGAACGTCGTTGAGGCGCGGTTACGGAACTGCGATCTCGTCGATCGAAAAGGTGGTGCCGACTTGATGCAGCCGAGCGGCTTTCATTGTGGCCATGTGGTTTCCTTCCCTGATGGTCTGTGACGGTGGTTAGAACGCAGTGCGGCGTCGCGCTCCGGCCGCTAGGTCGTCGCTTGGATCACCGGTCCATGTTGCGAAGTTCGGGCGCGCTATCGGCTTTGCCGGTAGCTTCGCTCGTCAACCTGTTTCAGTTCTGCAGCTGGTCATCGTTTCCTCCGTACGCTCTGCGGCGCTTTTGTTTTGTTGCTCTAACTATCGAACGAGCCGGCCTGGACCACAACGCATTCAAGCAAACTGTTCGCTACGCGAACATCCCGAAGCGGCCGGCTAGTAGGTTGCTCGCCCGCCCGAGAGGTCGAATACGGCGCCCGTGCTGAACGAGCACTCCTCGCTGGCGAGCCAGCAGACGAGCGAGGTCGCCTCTTCGATCGTGCCGAATCTCCCGAGCGGAATCTTCGACAACATGAAGTCGATGTGTTGAGCGGTCATCTGATCGAACAGGGGCGTCTTGATCGCCGCCGGCGTAATGCAGTTGACGCGAATGCCCGTCCTCGCCGTTTCCTTGCCGAGCGATTTGGTGAGCGCCATCACGGCCGCCTTGGATGCACTGTAGGCCGACGCGTTCGGGTTGCCTTCCTTCCCCGCTACCGAGGCGACGTTGATGATGCGGCCATAGCCGCCCTTTTCCATGATGCGGACAGCGGCGCGATTACAGTAGAAGGCGCCGTTGACGTTGACGTCGAAGACTTGGCGCCAATCGCTGCCCGAATAATCCTTAACGGCTCCGTTCGGCCCCGTGATGCCGGCGCTTGCGACCAGAATGTCGAGCCGCCCGCCTAGTGCATCGATGCTCCGTTGCATGGCGGCGTCGACCGCGTCTTCCGCTGCGATGTCGATCGGCTGTGTGTCCGCCGCGCCGGCGTCCTCCGCTGCGGAGGCAAGGGCGGAGGCGTTCAAGTCCCACATGGAGACGCGGGCGCCCTCGGCCGCCAGGCGACGCGCCACGTCGCGGCCGATGCCGGACCCCGCACCGGTCACGACGGCTGTTCTTCCTTCGAACCTCCCGGTGTAGACGCTCACGTCCGCGGCTCCAGACCGGGCGACCATTCGCGGGTCTGCTGGCGCTGCCTTCCGAGCCCCTCGATGCCGAGCGTCATGACGTCACCCGGCTTGAGGTAGATCGCGGCGGGCTTCTTGCCCATGCCGACGCCGGGCGGCGTCCCCGTCGCGATGATATCGCCGGGCATCAGCGTCATGAAGCGGCTGACGTAGCTGACGATCTCGGCGCAGTCGAAGACCATCGTTCGCGTGTTGCCCTGCTGCATGCGTTGTCCGTTGACGTCGAGCCAGACGTCGAGCGCCTGCGGATCGGAGATCTCGTCCTTCGTCACCAACCACGGACCGACGGGCCCGAAACCGTCGCAGCCCTTCCCCTTGTCCCACGTGCCGCCGCGTTCCATCTGGTACTCGCGCTCGCTGACGTCGTTCACGACGCAGTACCCGGCGACATGGGCGAGAGCGTCGTCACGTTCAACGTAGGATGCTCGCGTGCCGATCACGATCCCGAGCTCGACCTCCCAGTCCGACTTCTTCGAGCCCTTCGGCAGAACGACATCGTCGTTCGGTCCGCTGAGCGAAGTGATCGCCTTCTGAAAGACGATGGGCTCGGAGGGCAGCGGCAGGTTCGCCTCCGCCGCATGATCGGCATAGTTCAGACCGATCGCGATGAATTTTCCGACATCCGCGATCGGGACGCCAAAACGCGGCTCTCCGGCGACGAGCGGCAGCGTGGTTGGAGCGATCGCAGCGATCTTCTGTAGCGCTGAACGCGACAGGTTGGCGGGGGTGAGGTCGGCGATGACATTCGACAGGTCACGCAGGCGCCCCTGATCGTCAACGAGCCCCGGCTTTTCGGCGCCAGGATTGCCGAATCTGACGAGCTTCATTTGGTGTTCCTTCAGATGTGCTTAGGCGAACCGCGCCGAGACGGTGCCAAGACCCGCGATGTTGGCCTCGAACGCGTCGCCCGGGTTCACCGCGACCATCGGGCCGAGCGCTCCGGAGAGCACGACGTCGCCGGCGCGCAGCGGCCGCTTGCGGCGGCCCAGCTCGCCGGCGAGCCAGGCCATCGCGTTGAGCGGATTGCCGAGACAAGCCGCGCCGGTCCCCTTCGAGACGACTTCGTCCTTCCTCGTCATCTGCATCTGGAGGGCGCGGAGATCCAAGCCATCCAGCCGGCGCACGGGCCCTCCGAGGACGAAGAGACCCGACGACGCGTTGTCGGCGACGGTATCGACGATGCCGATGTCCCAGTTGGTGATGCGGCTGCCGACGATCTCGAGGGCGGGCATAGCGTATGCCACCGCCCGCAGCACGTCGGCCACCGTGGGTGCCTCGACCTCGACGTCCCGATCAAGAAGGAAAGCCACTTCCGCTTCGATCTTCGGCTGAAGAACACGCCCCGCAGCGACAGGCTCGTCCTCGCCCACGATCATATCGGCGAAGAGAACTCCGAAATCCGGCCTGTCGACGCCGAGTTGCTTCTGCACCGCGCGCGATGTCAGCCCGATCTTGCTTCCGACTGCGCGCCGGCCTTCCTTCTCCCAATGCGCGGTGTTCTCCTGCTGGATGGCGTAGGCCGCGTCGACGTCGAGGTCTGCCAACTGCGGCCGAATGGGCGCGATCGGAGCGCCGGAGTAAGCGGCGCGGATCTGAGCGGCGAGTTCGCTGTGCTTCGCTTTCTGGTTCATCTGAACGATCCTTATCTACCGGTCCGGAGGAATTCGATGTGGAGCCGATTGAACTGCTCGGCGTCCTCGAACTGGGGCCAGTGGCCACAGCGGTTCATGACCACGAATTTCGAACCCGGAATCATGTCTGCGATCTGCTTCCCCTCCTCGGGCGTCGCGGTCGGATCGTGCGAGGTCCACACGACCATCGTCGGCGCCTTGATCGACCGGTATTGGTCGGCGGTGATCATGTTGGGCCGGCGGATTTCCATCTCCTGCAGGCACATGATCCGCTTCATCGTGTCGGCGAATCCCGGCTGCGCGTAGATCGCGCGTCGGGTCTCGATGAGATCGTCCGAGACCATGCTCTTGTCGCACATCAGGAATTCGAGACGTGCCTTGATCCGTTCCCAAGAAGGATCCGATGCAGCCTCGTTGGACAGCTTCTTTAGCCGCTCCATCACCTGGGGGTGCGCCGTCCAGCCGCCGGCAGTGTTGAGGACAAGCTTCTCGACCGCAGCGGGACGATGCACAGCCAGATAGGTCGCTACCCAGCCGCCCAACGATTCACCGCTGATCATCGCCTTGTCCCTGCCGAGCGTCTTCAGGACGGCGAGGACATGATTGGCGTAGTCCGCTACCTGGTAATCGATGGCCGGCTTGTCGGTCCATCCGTGGCCCAGCATGTCGATGGCGACGAACCAGAAGTGATCGGCGTGTGGACCGAAGTTTCTGGAGTATGCCTCGGCATGTCCGCCGACGCCGTGCAGTGCCAGAACGAGCGGCTTGGACGGATCGCCCGACTCGACGCAGCGAGTCCGGACACCGTCGGCGTCGATGTAGTGCTGTTTGAAGGAAACGCCCCTCAGATCGGCCCAGACGCTGGAAAAATTCTCTGGTCTTGTGTCACTCATGATTGAATCTCGTTTGTCTGCGTTTCAGGCAAAAAGCGGCGTGCCGCTTGGCTTCGATGGCGCGGGTGGTCTCTCGCGCGGGATAGCCGAGAGGTCCTTGAGATCGAGGACCGTCCGGATGGCTGCGCTCAGCCGGTCGAAGGCTGCGCTCGCGTCGGACGTCCCCTCGACGTCGCGCCAGGCGACCACGCCATCCGGGCGAACAAGCAGAACTCCGGCTTCATCGATCTCGCGAATGCGCTGCCACTCGCAATAGAGGTCCTGCGCCTCTGGCGAGCCCGTCACCACGACCCGAAGGAACGGCAGATCGAGGCGCAGCGCCGCTTCCTTCCATGCCGCGCCGGCGAGGCCGGTCACGACGGTGAAGAGGCCCTTTCCGGTCACATCGAGCGTCGATACGCGCAAGCCGTCACGGTCGACGAGCCATGCATGCGGGATCTTGGCACCCGGGCGCGACGTCGGCTGGTTGTAGAGGCCGCGATCTCGCCGCCACTCCTCCGGCTTGGCACCGACGTCTGGAATCACGGCCGAGGATTCATACCGCTGGTTCATCTCGGTGCCTTGGGCATTGAACTCCGTTTGCTTGAGGTCCAGCGCCGCCTGCGCCGCCTTCCGGGCGGCCACGCCATCCGGACCCGGATCGCGGAAGCGTGCGATGCCCGCAGCGACCGGGTTGTCCGCGCCCTGCACTCTGAAGCATGCGTTCAGCGGCGCGTAATCGAGCCGAGACTGGTTCGCCCGCAGCACGATCTGCTTTCCGACCGGCGCCCGCTCCTGCGAGTAGCTTTCCAGCAGCTTCGGGCCGGCCCAGCCCTTCACCGAGTAGGCGAGCTTCCAACCGAGGTTGTGGCCATCCTGGACGCAGGTGTTGTTGCCCAATCCGCTCGACGGCGGGTGCCGGTGGACCGCATCGCCGCCGCAGAGCACCCTGCCCTTCGAATACTGGGTCACGTAGGCCTGGTTCACGTACCAGATCGACGTACGCACGATGTCGATGTCGACGGACGGATCGCCGATCAGCACCTTGATCTTCGGAATGATCGCTTCCGGCGATAGGTCCGGTTCGCCCTTGCTGATGTCGAAGCCCCAACCGGCGATCCACTGTGTCCACGGATGCACGGCTCGGAGCAGGCCCATGCCGATCTCGCCGAAGCTCGCATCCGACGTCACGATCCAGTTCAGGATGCTCGGCCGATGCTTGCTATACCTGGAAAGATCGGCGTTGAAGACGGTGTAGACGGTCCCGGCGCGTGCCATCTGCCCCTCGATCGGCAAGCCGAGATGGTCCACCACCATCGAGCGCGCCCCATCCGCGCCGACCATGTAGCGTGCGCGGATGGTGTACTCGCGCCCATCCAGGCGATCTCGCAGCGTGGCCGTTACGCCGTCCGCGTCCTGCTCATGACGGACGTACTCGGTGTTGAACGCGAAGGTCGCCCCCTTCTCAGCCGCCTTCTGAAACAGAATGGGCTCAAGCAGCGGTTGGATGATGTCGACCATGCCGCATGGGCTCGCGCGCAGATAGTCGCCGCGGCGATCGTCGCCGGTACCCCACGTCCGCATCCGGATCAGCTCGGAGCCGGCCAGGCTGGTGGTGAAGGTCGTGTCACCCATGAGCTCCCATGGGCTCGCGTACCGGGCGACGTCGTCCGCGATCCCAAGATCGCGGAAGACCTCGTTGGCGCGCTGGTTCGTGATGTGGGCCCGCGGGCTGTCTGCCATCCAGTTGCCGCGCGACACGATGTGACTGCGAACGCCGCAGTTCGCGAGCGCCAGCGCTGTCGTCGAACCTGTCGGACCGGCGCCGATGATGAGCACGTCTGTTTCGTATGCCATTTGCCTGCTCCGCGATGCTTCCGCGTTCGCGCGGGGTTTCGTGATCAGTGAGTGCCGTCGATCTGCTTGGCCGCCATCATCGCCATGCCGGCGATCCAACCCGGAACGGCCTCATAGAATTCCTGCTCCATCTTGAAGTGGCCGCCGGTAGAGAAGGCGCCGAAGGCGGCGACCCACGCGAGGACTTCATTGGCACCCCGCCCCGCCACTTCGCGGACCTTGCCGGTGTCGAGCGCGTCGGCACGCCAGATCTGGCCGCTACGAAGGATCTCCATGAACTCCGCGTCCCACTTCGGATTGAGCGGCTGGCACGGCCCCTTGCCCGCCTCGGCGAGAACACCCGCCTCGAGCACGCGCTTCTCGCGAGCTTCCTTAGCTTCCGTGGTCGGATTCCGCCCGTTGATCAGGCGTTCCCGGATCTCGGGCGGCGCATCCTTGATCGACGGCAGCGGAGGATCGTGCGATAGGCCGCCCGACGCGGCGAACAACACTCGCTTGCCGGAACGCGTCGCGAAACGGCCCACGGATTCGCCGAGCTGCCGGGCGCGCCGGTACGTGGGCACGGGAGGCGCGGCGGCGTTCACGAAGATCGGCAAGATCGGGATTGACTTGAAGTCCCCGAGCATCGCTTCCCACAACTGGACGAAGCCGTGATCGACCGGCATGCGGTAGGAAACCGCGACGTCGAAATCCTCGGCCCGCACGTGGTCGATGAGTTCGAGCGCCGTCTTCTCCGGAACATCGAGTGGGCCCGTCCCGCCTCCCCAGTCGCCGAGGGACACGGCTCCAGCTCCGACGCAGAACGAGGGCATCAGGTCGTAGAAGAAGCCATTGAAGTGATCGGGCGCGAACTGGACGATGTAGTCCGGCGCGAACTCCTTCACGAAGCTTCCGAGGCGTCCGAACGCGGTTCGGACACGTTGCTCGGTTTCATTGCTGGCAGGCCCCTTGTACATCAGGGGAGTATGGGAAGCGCAGACGATGGCGACTGACATGGTCGGATTCCTTCGAACGCCGAGTTGATTTGTCGAACGGTGGCTGCGGCCGGCTATTTCTTCACCAGCGGGCATGGACTTTCGGAAAGCGGGCGGTTGACGGATTCACCGGGTAGCGTCTGCACGACGTTGTAGAGATCCCAATCACCCTTGTTCTCTCCGGGCTTCTTCACCTGGAGCAGGTACATGTCGTGGATCATCTTGCGATCTTCGCGGATGTAGCCGTCGGCCGCGAAGAAGTCGTGCACCCGCTCGTTTTCCATCTGCTTCATCACCGTCGGTGCGTCGTCGGTGCCCGTCGACTTGACCGCCTTCAGGTAGTGCGCGACCGAGGAGTAGACACCGGCATGGAAGCCGGTCGGCATCTGCTTGGCCTTGGCGTAGAAGCGCTCGGCCCAGGCGCGCGTCTCGGGCGTGCGGTCCCAGTAGAACGGCGACACCTCGTAGGCGTCGTGAGCGATCTTCAGGCCCACGGCGTGCACGTCCGTCAGCACCGATTGCAGCGGGACGATCTTTGCCTTTGCGCTCAGCCCGAATTCGTCGGCCTGCTTCAGCGCCGTCACGGTGTCGCCGCTGGAGGCCGCGATCGCGATGACGTTGGCCCCGGCGCTGGAGGCGGTCAGCAGAAAGGATGCAAAGTCGGACGTGTTTGGCGGAAACACGGAGTTGCCCACCACCTGACCGCCGTTGAGCTTGACCTGCTCCGACGTATCGCGCGTCAGCGCATGGCCGTAGGCCTGGTCCACCGTCAGGAAATACCACTTCGTTCCGCCGGCCTCGATCACGGACTTGGCGGCGCCCTTCGCGAGATTGTAGGTGTCTACGGTCCATTGAACCGTGAGCGGCGAGCAGGCCTTGCCGTTGAAGTCCGAAGAGGTTGAGCCGGACAGCAGCATGATCTTGCTTTTCTGCGCCGCCATATTCTGCACGGCGAAGCCGATCGGAGATCCCTGCATGTCGGCGATTGCATCGACGCCCTCTACATCGAACCAGCGCGCTGCGATCTGGGAGCCCACGTCCGGCTTTCCCTGGTGATCGGCCGAGATCACTTCGACGTTTAGACCGGCACCAAAGTCATCGGCGGCCATTTGGGCGGCGACTACCGAACCATTGCCGTTCGCCATCGCGGTCGGGCCGGCTATATCGGTTAGGACGCCGATCTTGACCTTGCCGTCACTTAAATTCGGGGTTCCGCCAGCAGTCTGCGCCGCGGCGGGCATTGCCAAGGCCAAATATACAGCCGCGGACAGATAAAAGCTTGAATGAACCATCGTCTCCTCCCGTCGCCGCCTGTTCGGGCGTGCGGGCGATGGAATGCCGCCGATTGCACTATTATTCCACCTGAGTCTGTGAAATGTTCGCAGTGCGAACACGTCCGAGGCCATCATGCACCGCAACGTCAGGGCACTTTCCCGAGGATTGGCGTTGATCGCCGAGCTCAACGCGAGCGGGCCTTCCAACGTTGTGCAGCTCGCGAAGAGAACCGGCCTCAACCGGACAACTTGCTACCGTTTGCTTGATACGCTGCGCGAAGACGGCTACTTAACTTTCGACGAAACGAACGCGTTGTTCGGCTTGACGCCCCAGGTGCGCACCTTGAGCGAAGGCGTTTCCTCGCGCGACCTGTCGAGCCAAGCGGCATTGCCCGCGATGTTCGCGCTGCTTGATGAAGTTTCCTGGCCCAGTGACTTCGGTGTATTCGAGCTCGGATCAGTTCTCATCCGGGAGAGCACACATCCATTCAGTCCGTTCTCTGTTCATCGCTCAATGGTAGGGCGTCGAAGATCGTTAGTACGCAGCGCTCTGGGGAAGGCAATACTCGCCGCCTCACCGCTGCGATTGCGTCGCGAGATGCTCGATTTGACAGCGGCTCTAGTCGAAGAAGACGCGGAGTTGGCGAACGATCGCCGATTTATCGAAACTATAATTTCACAGACCAAGAAGGATGGCTATGCATCTTCGGTCGGAGGAACTGAATCCGGCATCAGCGCCATCGCGCTCCCTATTCTGGGCGGCGAGCCGGTTCTTGGCAGCATCAATCTCATATTCTTTTCAACGTCGATGACGCCGGAACTAGCCGCCCGAAAGTATCTGCCGAGCATGAAAGTGGCGGTAAAGGACATTGAGCGCCGCTGGTTTGCTGCAAACAAAGCACGCGGAAAGATCGCCTGAGCGGCGGCTAGCGAAAAGCGGCCATAACGCGATTTCACTTTTGGCCCTTCCCGTCATTTCGGTGCCTTGCAAAGTTATTCAGTATCGGGAATGGCGGACGGCATGCGGACGCCAAGCAGCCGCTCGCCCTTCGACGATGCAATTGGTAAATGGAAACGACGGCGGCACTGGAAGTTCACGCACGTTACTCACTGGCCTATGGCGGGACATGAGCACTTTTGGATCTTTCGGGACTTGAATTTAATGGCCGAGGACGACCCGAACAATGAGATTTCGCAAATCGAATCTCGGCTCGAGGAGCTCGCGGAGATCGCCGAGCGATGCCGAAAGATAATTTTGGTCTCGAAGGTGGCAATAGTTATCGGTTCAGCAGTGTTGCTCGTCATGTTGCTCGGTCTCTTTACGTCAAATCAGGCCGCCGCCCTCGGATCGATTGCCGCGGTGCTGGGTGGCATCGTGTCGCTCGGATCGAACGTCGGCACATTGCGACAGACAATGGCCGCCATTAGCTCTGCCGAGCTCCTCCGCTCGAAGATGATCGACCGGATCGAACTTCGAGTGGTTGGAGACGAACTATGAAATGCATTCGCGTTCGCAAACGATGGCTCTGCATACCCGCAGGTCGAAGGCGATACTTTTGATTTGTGACCCGGCACGGTGCGCGAGTCGCTACTCGGCGCTGACAAGGCTCGCTTGGTAAAAGCTGCGTCTTATGATCGTACTCTAAGCTTCTGAAAGCGGCACGATCGAAATAGCTGCCGGCTGCCACGACCGTCACGAGGCCAGGGCTAAACTTCCCCATCGCGCTCGCCTCAAGATATACGCCTTTGCTTAAGTACTCGATCGACCTGCCTAGGGTGAAGCTTGCCACGTGTGCCTATCGTAAATCAAATGCGAGCATATTGATGATGTAGCCCGCCGAGAATGGGGCAGCAAAGAATACGCCCTACCCTCTCAACGGCGCGCGAGACCGGTGCATCCTTCTCCAAAGATAAATGCGTCCTTATCTGGTTGTGATATTTCATGTACGACACCAGTACATGACGGAGGTGTCGCTCGCCGAACACAACAACGTGGTCTAGGCACTCCCGTCGGATCGAACCGATCAGCCGTTCGGCATATCCGTTTTGCCATGGGGAGCGCGGCGATGTCGGCCGGTCACGAATGCCCATTGATCGAAGTCTTCGGATGAAGACCTCACCATAGGCCCCATCCCGGTCACGGATCAGGTAGCGGGGAGCCTGTTCCCAGCCGCATGCTTCCGTGACCTGATTTGCGATCCATTCTGCAGTGGGGTTAGCTGTGACGCCAAACCACAAAATTTGTCGTCGGCCGTGCCCCATGATCAACAATCCATAAAGCAGGCGAAACGAGATCGTCGGCACGACGAACAAATCCATCGCCGCGATGCCGTCGGCATGGTTATAAAGAAACGTCGTCCAGTCTTGCGACGGTGGCCCTCGTCTCTTCAGCATATACTTGGCCACGCTCGTCTGGCCGATATCGATGCCGAGCTTAAGCAACTCTCCGTGGATCCGCGGCGCTCCCCACAGTGGGTTGGCGATGCTCATCTCGCGGATAAGCTTGCGTATCTCTGTCGGTAAGGTTGGTCGGCCACCACGACGTCGTGATCTCCAGCGCCAGTACGATCTGAACCCGGCGCGGTGCCACTTTATAACGGTATCTGGCTTCAAAACCGCAAGAGCGTTTAGGACTGTTGGCGCCAATCGATACAGCCCGGCAAAGATCAAGCGGTCCATGGCGCTGAACGTCTGCCTCTTGGGCGAATGCCGTCTCAGTATGTTAATCTGATGCCGAAGGACCAGGATCTCGGCTACCAACGAGGTCCGCGATCGGAACAACAATACCAGCGCCGACCAGATCAGGCTGCAAGCTTCTCTCATAAGATGGAAACTTTGCGCGATTCGGCTTCACTTGCCAGCCGACTTAGGTTTCCGACAGGGACAACTAAAGGTCTGTCTCTTCGGCGAATGCCGTCGCAGTACGTTAATCTGATGCCGGAGGACCAGGATCTCGGCTGCCAACGAAGATCGCGTCCGGAACAGCCCGATCAACACCGTCCAAATAAGGCTGCAGGCTTCCTTCATAGGACAGAAAGATTGCGTGATTCTGCATCAGTTGTCAGCCCGATTGAGTTTACGACAGGGACAGGCTCAGCATCCGACCACGCTGGCGCGGTTCGGGTGGGCGGGCACCGTGAATTGAAAGATGGCACCACGGGGCTCGTTGGCTCCCGCCCACAGTCGCCCGCGATGCGCCTCGATGATCGAGCGGCAAATGGAGAGACCTAGCCCCAGACCGCTCGGCTTGGTCGTGTGGAACGCCTGGAAGATCTGCTCAAGAGCCTCGGGCGCCAGTCCGGGACCCGAATCTTGCACCGCGACGCGCACGCTTCCGGCCTCCGCCATGCCGGTGCTGACCAGCAAATGGCGCGGCTGGCTGGTCTCGCTCATCGCCTGGATGGCGTTGATGATCAAGTTCAGGATCACTTGTTGCAGTTGCACCCGATCTCCTTGAATGAGTGGCAAGTCCTCGGCGAGTTGCATCTGCACCGAGACACTGTTCTTCACTGCTTCGCCACGCGTGAGCTCAATCACCTCGTGGATCGCACCATTGATCTCCAGTGGATCTTTGCGCGGCGGTGCCTTCTTCGTGAGGTCACGGATTCGGTCGATAATCGCGCTCGCCCGAAGCCCGTCATTGATAATTGACGCGAGCGCCTCCTGCGCCTCCGTCAGATCCGGCGTTTCACGATCGAGCCAGCGTCGCGCTGTCCTGGCGTTGGTAATGCTCGCGGCGATGGGTTGTTTCAGTTCGTGGCCAATGGAGGCCGTGAGCTGGCCCAAGGCGTCGACGCGACCAGCGTGCGCCAGTTCCGCCTGTACTTCAAGATAGCGGCGCTCGCTATCGCGTGCGTTGGCCTCCGCCCGCTTGCGATCTGTGAGGTCCAGAACGAAAGCAACACCTTCCTGCGCGCTTTGTTCGAAGGTTGCCGCACCGATGAGTACAGGCACCCGACTCCCATCCTTGCGAAAAAGCTCCTTCTCGATCGGTCGACGAAGTCCGGTCCTGTTGTGCTCCTCGATCCAGTGTAAGTCACGCTCGTGCCAGTCCGGCGGCGTCATATCGGTCCAGCGGATGCGGCCGGACACGAGGTCCTCACGGTCAAAACCAACGATACCAAGAAAGGCGTCATTGGCCTCTGTAATCCGGCCATCGAAATTCCAGATGAAGATTCCAATAATGTTGGCGTCAACCAACTGTCGGATTTTCGCTTCTCGTTCCGCCAGATCACGGTACAAGCCGGTGTTCTCTAGCGCCGTCGCCGCCTGGGAGGCAAGCAGCTTTAGCACCGCTGTCCGGGCCGGTGCAAAGACGCTGCGCGCGAGGTTGTTCTCGAGGTAGAGCACGCCGGTGAGCTTGGTCTGGCTTGTGAGAGGCAGGCAGAGGATGGAGCGAGCCTCGCGCTGACGAATGTAGGGATTCTCGGAAAACGCGGACTGGGCCGCGGCGTCGTCGAGAATGACGCTCTCCCGGGTGCGCAGCACATAATGAAGTACCGGCTCCGGCAGTATAGCCGAGGAGACGGCTTCGTCGCGCAACTGCACGATCACCGCATCGCTAGCCGTCATGGCTTCCGCCACTATCCGCTGCTCAGCCCCTCGCGGAAGAATCAATAACCCCCGCTCGGCGCCCGCCTGCTCGATCGCGATGCGCATGAGCGTGTCGATCAGTTTTTCGAGGACGATCTCGCCCGAGACGGCTTGTGACACTTTGATTACGGTCGCGAGGTCGAGCTGTTCGACCAGCGTCCCGATCATGCTTGTTGGCGCGTGCAGAGGGCCCCGCTCTCTGAGGTTTGGATATAGCTTGTCTAGTTGCCGCACCTTTCCGTCGGCGCCCCAACGCAGGTAACAATAGCGAGCGTTTCGCAAATAAACGTGGTGGATCTCCTCGAAGCCGCGGGCCGCGTAGAAGCGCGCGGCCAGTTCGTAGGCAAGCGCCTCGTTGTGAACGAAGCCGTTGGCGCGTGCCGATTGGATTGCCTGTTCGTAGAGACGCTCGGCGTCGAGCTCCCGGCCTTCGATGCGGGAGATCTCCGCGCCAACCAGCGCGGCGCGGGTTACAAAGTTGCTGGGACAATTCTTCGCCCAGACTTCTAATTGCCTGTGATGGGCGGCGAGGGCCTCCATATGACGTTGGCGTTGTCCCGGCGGCACCGAATCGCACGCCGCCGCGTGCGCGAGGCCGCCATAAAAGTGATATTCGGCTGTTTCGAAATAAGATGGCGACGTCCAGACCAGGGGCGCCACCCGCAATGACGCGGCGGCGGCGGCGACATAGTCGCAGGCGAAAAACAACCCCGCTGACTTGCGAATCCAGTACCAGCATTCGGGTAAGGCCAAATTGGGATTGGTGGACATACGGC